>Ga0209238_1000264_pt1 | contig 17379 bp, 12 predicted proteins | sample GraSoi013_1_20cm_FD_185823 | JGI IMG/M metagenome (GOLD analysis project Ga0209238, IMG submission 185823) | Grasslands soil microbial communities from the Angelo Coastal Reserve, California, USA - Sample 10_02_2013_1_20cm (SPAdes) (version 2) | ecosystem: Environmental > Terrestrial > Soil >...
CGAGGCGGGGGCAACTCCACCCTCGACGTCGATCGTGTCGGACTGCTTTCCCCCCGAGCGCCGTCCCATGGCCCTGAGCGTCTTCGCTCTGGGCGCACCCATCGGCGCCTGGCTCGCCGCGGACGTAGCGGGTGCCGTCGCACAGTCCCACGGCTGGCGTGGGGCATTCCTGGCCCTGGGCGTACCGGGCGTGCTGCTCGGCGCGCTCGTCTTTTTCACCCTCCGCGAGCCCACGCGTGGACGGCTCGACGCCGTCGTCGGCGCCGGCAAGGCCTCGTTCTCGGAGGCGCTGGCGTTCTTGTGGCGTCAGCGAGCCGCGTTCCACGTCATCATGGCGAGCGGCGTCTGTTCGCTGTGGGGATGGGGCCTCGTCTGGTGGACCCCGACATTTCTGCTGCGCGCCTACGGCCTGAACGTCGCCCAGGCGGGCGCGATCACCGGTCACATCCATCTGATTGGCGGCATCCTGGCCACGGCCGGCGCCGCCTGGCTCATGTCGCGTCCTTCCATGGTCGACCCGCATCGCGTCCTCCGGGTGCTCGCCTGGGTCACCGGTTGTGCCACCATCCCCTCGATCATCGCGTACTGGACCGACTCGCTGTGGCTTGCCCGGGTGATGTTCTGGGCTTACATCCCTGCGATCTATCTCTTCATCGGCCCCTGCATGGCCCTGGTGCTCAACCTGGCGCCGAGCATCATGCGCTCGACGTTCACGGCCTGGTCGGTCCTGGTGGGCAATGTATTCAACCTGATTGTCGCGCCGCAGTTCGTCGGGTTCCTCAGCGACACGTTCGGCGGTACGCACGGGGCCGACGCCGCCTCGCTCCGCTGGGCGTTGCTGGTGCTCGCTCCGACGGGGTTCTGGGCGACCTGGCACTTTGTCCTGGCGGCGCGCACCGTTGCCCCGGACATGCGGCGCGCGGTCAGCTACGCCGCCTGAGCACCCTGCGATGCCGCTGCAGCGGAGGAGGCCCTTTGAGACACCTCTTGCCAGGCCTGCTCGTCATGGCAAGCGCAGCACCGTGTGTGCGAGCCGACGACGTTCGAGTCCTCAACGACGATGCGCACTTTGCCGAGGGACCGATCTGGTACCACGGCAAGCTGTACTACGTCGAATACGATCGCAATTCGGTGCTCACGTGGGACGGTGCAAAGAACGCCGTGTTCTGGTCCAAGCCGGGCTGCGGCCCGTCGGCGGTCATTTCCACGGCGCGCGGCGAGTTCCTGACGACGTGCTACGACAGTGGCACGATCGGCCGAATCTCGGCCGACGGCAAGGATCTGCCCCCTTACAGCCACGACAAGGACGGAAATTCCTTCGTCGGCCCCAACGACTTTGCGCCGGATCGTCACGGCGGCATCTACTTCACCTGCTCCGGCACGGCACCCGGTCCGAAGATCGACGGCAAGATCTTTTGCCTCGCCCCGGACGGCACGATCAGCCAGGAAGCCACCGCTGTGCACAGCGCCAACGGCATCGTCGTTTCCAATGACGGCAAGACGCTCTATGCGATCGAGACCGAGGAGCACCGGCTGATTCAGTTCAAGATCGGGCCCGGCGCATCGCTCTCTGGCCGCCAGGTTTTCCTGGATCTCGACGAGCTCACGCACCATGTCGGCCACATCTACCCGGATGGCGTGAAGATCGATTCGCGGGGACAGCTTTATGTCGGCCAGAATCCGCGTGACGGCCACGCCGCGCTCGCCGGCAGAATCTTCGTAGTCGACGCTGCAGCAAAGCTACTGCGGACGCTCAAGCTGCCTTCACCGGGCGTGCCGAATCTGGCCTTCAGCCCGGACGAGAAGACCGTGTACGTGATGGCGCTCGATCAGCTCGACAAGTCGCCCTACCGTGGCAAGGTCTACGCGATCGCGAACCGCTGACGCGTCAAGCGCGCCGAAACCGGCGCCACGGTCAGCCCGCCAGCCAGCCGCCGTCGATGACGAGATTCGAACCCGTGATGAAGCTCGCGCGGTCGCTCGCCAGGAACACCGCCGCGTTGGCGACATCCTGCGGTCGCCCGAACCGCGGCCAGGGCGTGCGTTGGCGCTGATACTCCAGCCGCGCCGGGTCCTTCGCCAGTCCGCCTGCGCCGGTGACGATCTTGCCTGGCGAGATGCAGTTGCAGACGATCAGGTGCTTGGCGTAGTCGACGGCAATCTGTCGCGTGATGTAGATCGCTCCCGCCTTGCTCACGCCGTACGGCAGGTCGCCGGGCGAGGTGACGATGCCTTGCTGGGATCCCAGGTTGATCAGGCGACCCCTGACCTCCTGCCGCGGCTCCTGAGTGATCATCTGCTGGACCGCGCGCTTGCAGCCGTTGAATATGCCCGTCAGATTCACCCGCATGACCTGCTCCCATTGCGCCGGTTCGGTCTGCAGCAACGCGGTGCCGGAATAGGTAGCGGCGTTGTTCACCATGACGTCGAGCCTCCCGTGACGCTCGACCGTGGCGCCGATCAGCGCGTCGACGTCCTCCCAGCGCCCGACGTCGGTCTTCTGAAAGAACGCCGCGCCGCCCGCTCGGGTAATGATATCAAGCGTCGAGTCCCCGCCTTCGACGGGCTGCTCGGTGATATCCGCAATGACGACACTCGCCCCTTCGCTGGCGAAGCTGCTGGCAATCGCGCGACCGATGCCCGAACTCGCACCTGTGACGACAGCTATCTTTCCCGCGAGTAGACTCGACATTGGCTTCGATCCCACCGGAGCACCTTGCCCGCGAGCATATGCCCATGGCCGGCGCCATCCAACCCGATCTCGACCTGGCTGCGTCGCTGTTCGAAGCCTTGAGCCGTGCCACGCGCCGCGGCCGCGGCATCGTGCGCGACAGCTACGGCGACGGCGAGCAGGCGGCGCACGACATCACCCGGTCGGCGGCCGACGCCGCAGGGCTCGAAGTCTCCATCGACCCGATCGGTAACCTGTCGATAACGCTGCCCGGACGAGACCGCAGCGCGCCGCGCATCGTCATGGGTTCGCACCTCGACAGCGTGCCGCAGGGCGGCAACTTCGACGGCGCGGCGGGAGTCGTCGCCGGCGTAGCCGTGCTGTCGGCGATGAAGCGCGCGCGATTCGTGCCCGATTACGATCTGTCCGTGATGGCGATCCGCGCGGAGGAATCCGCCTGGTTCGACATCGCCTATCTGGGCAGCGGCGGCGCGTTCGGACTCCTCGATCCTGCCTGCCTCTCGATTCCAAGATCCGACAATGGCCACAGCCTCGAGGCGACTCTGAAACAGCGCGGCTTTGATCCGCAGCCGATCCGGGCACGGCGGCGCCTGCTCGATCCGTCGGGGATCCGGGCATACCTCGAGCTGCACATCGAGCAGGGCCCGACGCTGGTCGCCCGGGGACTTCCCGCCGCCGTCGTGAGCGGCATACGCGGCTGCAAGCGGTTTCGCAATGCGCGCTGCATCGGCGAGTATGCCCATTCGGGCGCCGTCGCCCGTGCGTACCGGCGCGACGCCGTCGCGGCCACGGTCGCCCTTCTTCACCACATGGAGAGCGTCTGGCTGCGGCAAGAAGAGGCCGGCGAGGATCTGGTTCTTACCTCCGGGGAGCTGTTCACCGACCCCGCCATGCACGGGCCGAGCAAGGTCGCCGGTGAAACACGCTTCGTGCTCGATCTGCGCAGCCTGTCCGACACGACCATGGAGGTAGTTGCGGCCGAGGCACGCGCGGCGGCGGAGCGGATCAGTGCGGCCTACCGCGTCCGCATCGATCTCGGCGCGACCAGCGATTCTCCTGCAGCGGTGATGGACGGCCGGCTGCGAGCGCGGCTCATGAGCCTGCTCGATCGTCCCTTCGAAATGGCCAGTGGCGCGGGTCACGACGCGGCCGTGTTCACCAAGGTCGGCATCCCGAGCGCCATGATCTTTGTCCGCAATGAGAATGGCAGTCACAATCCGGACGAGGCCATGTCGTTGGATGACTTCGCGGTAGGAACGCGGGCCCTGACGGGCCTGCTCGAGGACTTTCCTCTCTGAGTCGGTTTTCGAGGGGGCCTGTTATGACGCTGTTGGTGACGGGTGCGACGGGGTTCGTCATGAGCGTGCTCGGCCGTCATTGGCTCGAAGCCGATCCGAGAGCGCGCCTGGTGGTACTGGACGCTGCGCCCCTCGACGCCGCTGCCCAGCGCTACTTCGCCCCGTTCACTGACCGGCTCGCAGTCGTAGTCGCCGATGTGACTGAACCCGAGGCCTGGCGTCCGGCTCTCGACCGCCATGCCGTCACTCGCATCGTCCACGGTGCGACCATTACGCCCATATCGCGCGGCACTGCGACCGCAGCGAAGCGGGAGCCCGAAGCTGAGAACCCCGATCGGATCATCGATGTCAACGTGATGGGGACGGTGGCGGTGCTCGAGTGGGCGCGCACGCTGCCGGATCTGAAGAGGTTCATCTACGTGAGCTCCGGCGCCGTCTACAAGCACCACGGACCGGATCGTGCGGGCGAGCCGCTCCCCGAAGACGGCTACGTCATGCCGCGGCGGCTATACGGCATCTCCAAGCTGACATCGGAGCTGGTCACCGAACGCTATGGCAACCTCTTCGGCCTGTCGACCGCATCGGTGCGGCCCTCGTCGGTGTACGGACCGATGGACCGCGTCACGGCGAGCCGGAACATGCACCATGTGCCTCACCGTATTGCCCGCATGGCCCTGGACGGGGTCAAGCGCGTGCGCGTCAATACGCTCGATGCCGTCGGCGACTACATTCACGCTGAGGACGTCGCGCGCGCGATTGCCTCGCTGCTGCAGGCGCCGCGGCTCCGCTACAGCACCTACAACGTCGCCTCGGGTGCGACCGCGAGCATCGGCGATATGGTTGGATGGGCGGCGGAAAAAGTGCCCGGGTTTGGCGCCGAGATCGTGCCCCCCGAGCAAGCCGACATCCTGCAGGACCCCACCCTCAAGGACGGCATGTGGGGTGCTTACGATGTTTCGCGCCTTAGCGGCGAGACCGGCTGGAAGCCGCGGCCGATACGCACGGCACTGCATGCCTACATGGACTGGATGGCGGCCGAGCGCAGCTCCAGCCCGTAACAGGAACCACGATGAATCCCAGTGAGCCGTATCCCCGCGATCTCATCGGTTACGGTGCCCGCGCGCCCCACCCCCACTGGCCGGGCGATGCCCGCATTGCCGTCTCGCTGGTGCTGAACTACGAGGAGGGCGCAGAGGCTTGCGTGCTGCACGGCGACGCGCACTCGGAGTCGGTGCTGACCGACCTCGGTGCCGTCGAGGCTCTGCCCGGCGCACGCAATCTGAACGTTGAATCCAATTTCGAGTACGGCAGTCGCGTGGGATTCTGGGAAATCATGCGACTGCTGAAGACCATGGGCGCACCGGCCACTGTGTATGCGGTTGGCATGGCACTGGAGCGCAATCCTGAGGTCGCTGCCGAGATCGCACGCAGTGGCTTCGAGGTCGCCTGCCACGGGCAGCGCTGGATCGACTATCAGTTCGTTGCGGAGGAAGTGGAGCGTGCGCAGATGCTGCGCAACATCGACACCATTACCCGCCTGATCGGCCGCAGACCGGTGGGCTGGTACACCGGACGCCCAAGCCCGAACACGCGGCGCCTGGTCGTGGAGACAGGCGGCTTCCTTTATGACAGTGACGCCTACAACGATGATCTCCCCTACTGGACCGAGGTCTCAGGCTGTCGACACCTCATAATCCCCTATAGCTTTGACACCAATGACAGCCGCTTGCAGCGCGGCGGCGATTTCAGCACCGGCGACGACTTCTTGACCTACTGCCGGGATGCGTTCGACTGGCTCTACCGCATGGGAGCCGAAGGGCGACCGCGCATGATGAGCATCGGTCTGCATGGTCGGATCATCGGGCGCCCCGGCCGGATCGGCGCTTTGGGGCGGCTGCTCGAGCACATGCAGCGTCACGAAGGCGTCTGGCTGTGCAATCGGGCTGCCATCGCACGGCACTGGATAGCGCACCACGCGAAAAGCTGAATGCCGACTGGCCCGGCCCTATTCCTGACCACCGCCACCAAGCGCCCTGTACAGGCTCACGAGCGCGTTCATCCGCGCAAAGCGCGTCTGCAGCACGGCATTTTGCGTGCTGAGCCAGGTGTTCTGAGCAGTGAGCATCGTGAAGGCGTCGCTTGCGCCGCCGCGATAACGTATTTCTGCAAGGTTGAACGCGCGTTTCGCTTGCCGCTGGGCTTCATCGAGTAACTCTTCCTGCGCGCTGAGCTTCTGCAGAGCCATCAGGGCGTCCTCTACGTCGCGCAAGGCCCCCAGGACCGTTTGATGGTAATCCTGCAGCAGTTCCTTGTAGCGCTCGGTGGAGCGGTCAACGTCCGCTCGCAGGGCGCCGCCGTGAAATATCGGGGCCAGCATCGCGAGAGTAAAAGCGATTGTGCTGTTGGGTTTTGTGAGCAGGTTGCGCAACTGGTCGCTGGCGTAACCGCCGTCTCCGGTGAGCGCTATGCTGGGGAAGAGTTTCGCACGGGCCGTGCCGATATCGGCGTTCGCCGCGATGAGATTCTCTTCTGCCTGGCGGATATCCGGCCGACGCTGCAGCAATTCTGACGGCAGTCCCACGGGCAGAGTGGCGGGAAAGGAAAACCCGGTTAAGCGGCGCGGCTGGACGGTGAGCTCAGCCGGGCTCTTGGCGAGCAGAATCGCCAAGGCGTGCAACGTCTCCTCGCGGCCCTGCTCCAGGGCTGGCAGGCCAGCTTGAATATTGGCGAGACTGGTTTTGGACTGAGCTTCGTCCAGATCCGACACGGCACCGGCTCGGTAACGCGTCTCGATGAGCGCGTCAATTCTGCTCGCCGTCTCGATCGTTTGGCGGACCAGCTCAACACGCTCGTCGAACGCGGCCAGCTGGAAGTACGAACTGGCCACATTCGCGGCCACCTGCAGTGCGGTGTTGGCGCTGGCCTCGGACGCGGCCAGCGCCTGTGCTTGCGCGGCCCGCTTGACACCGTGCAGCTCTCCCCATACATCCGGATCGAAGCCGCCAATCAATGTGGCCTCATTGGCACGCCCGGATGATGACTTGTGGATGTTCTGGCCGCGCTTACCGTGCAAGCTGACGTCCAGCGTTGGATAGAGACTGGCTCCGGCTATTCTGGCGGTGTCGCGGGCCTGGGCCACGCGACTCAGCGCGGCCTGCAGGTCGTGGTTGCTCGCGAGCGCTGTCTGTTCCAGCTCATTCAACGTAGCGTCATCGAATGACCGCCACCACTCGTGCGCCGGCCATGCCGGCTGCGTATTCCCCAGGGCTTGCGTGCCATGCCAGCCCGCCGGCATAGCCACGCGCGGCCTCACATAGGTGGGGTGAATGGTGCAGCCGCTCAAGACGAGCGCCACAAGCCACCATCGCATGTTTGTCATCAGGCCCACGATCAGTCCCGCGCGAGCGCCTCCACCGGGTCAAGACGCGCCGCCTTCCTGGCCGGCAAGAAACCAAACACCAAGCCGGTGAGGAACGCGCACCCAAAAGCCAGCGCGCAAGGTGTGGCGCTGATTACGGCGAGCCACCCCATGGCCTGCGACGTTGCTAACCCGCCTGCAACACCCAGAGCCACCCCGATTATTCCCCCGATCGCACACACCACGACCGCCTCGGTCAGGAACTGCACCAGCACATCGAAGCTGCGGGCGCCTACCGCCATCCGAATGCCGATTTCACGCGTGCGCTCGGTCACGGACACCAACGTGATGTTCATGACACCTATTCCGCCGACGATCAGCGAGATCACCGCGACGGCGCCTAGCAGGTCGGTGAAGGTATTTTGCGTTTGATTGGCGGTATCTATGAGGTCCGCCATGTTGCGGATGTTGAAGTCCTCTTCGCCGTGACTCCCGACCAGCGCTGCATGGATCGATTGCTCAACCGGCTTCATGAAGGACGCGTCCGTGACCTTGACGTTGACGTCCTCGAAATAACGACGTCCAAACAGCAGCGAGCTGGCCGTCGTATAGGGGATCCACACCTGGTAGTCCAGGTCGTAGCCACGACTGGAGACGCCCTTTGAACTCATGACGCCGACTACCTGGAAAGGCGCCGTGCCGATCATGACGTACTTGCCAAGGGGGTTCTCATCATCGGGGAACAACGCTTGCGCCACGCTGAGGCCAAGCGCCGCCACCAAACGGTAGCCGCTGACGTCAGCGGAGGTGAAGAACGTCCCGCTTTGCAACGGCCAGTTTCTCACCTCGGGAAAGGTCTCACTGGTGCCAACGGCGGGTACCTCGAGATCCTTGTTGCCGTAGCGGATCACCGCGATGCCGTCCGACTCCGGTACCGCCGCCACCACGCCCGGCAGGGTGCTCAGCAGCGGCAGATCCTCGGGAGTCAACGTCACCACACCTCTGCTGGAGCCGCGCACGGCAGCCAACCCTCGCTTGATGTCCAGCAGGTCGGTTCCCATCGCCTGGATTCGTTCCAGCACCTCTTTCTTTGCGCCATTACCGACAGCCAACATCGCCACTACCGATGCGACGCCGATGACGATTCCCAGCATGGTCAGCGCGGTGCGCAACCGATTGTGGACCAGCGAGCGCAGCGCCATGCTGAGCGCCTCCGCGAACACTACCGGGGCCGGAGGGTGCGCCGAATTCGGCGGAATATTCTCGGGTACCACCACACCCGCTGCGACTGATCCCGTGGTGCGTACCTGATTCGCGACAATGCGCCCGTCATGCAGGCGGATGACTCGCCCCGCATGCTGCGCGATCTGCTCATCGTGGGTGATCAGGACAATCGTACGCCCGGCGCGATGCAGCTCATGGAGAGTTCGCAGAACCTCCTCCCCGCTGTGGCTATCCAGCGCGCCGGTCGGTTCATCCGCGAGAATCGTCGCCGCACCGTTCATCAAGGCGCGCGCTATGCTGACCCGCTGCTGCTGCCCGCCGGAGAGCTGACTGGGACGGTGGTGCAGGCGCTCCCCTAATCCAAGCTGCTTGAGCAGCTCGACTGCCCGGGCGTTGCGTCTGGCTTGGGGCATCCCGGCATACACCGCGGGGATCGCCGCGTTCTCGACGGCACTCAAGTCCGCCATCAGGTTGTAGCGCTGGAAAATAAAGCCAAGGGTATTGCGGCGCAGCTGCGCCAGCGCGTCCGCGTCCAACAGCGCCGTGTCGATCCCATTGATCCGGTAGCTGCCAGCAGTGGGTCGGTCGAGGCAACCGAGCACATTCATCAGCGTGGATTTACCGGAACCGGACGGTCCCATGACGGCGAGGAACTCTCCCGCATGAATCGACAGGCAGATGTCCCGTAGAACAGTGATGCGTCCGTTGCCAGATGGGAAGTCGCGTCTGACTTGCCAGAGCTCGAGCAACGCCTGGCTCATCGCGACGCCTTTACGCTGTGAGGGGAACTGGCCTTGTGCACCGGCGCGAGACTTGCGGCACCGGTAATCACGGTATCGCCCTCGCTCAAGCCCGAGAGAATCTGAGCGGAGATGGCATTCGTTATACCAACCTCTACCTTCCTGGTTTCGATCCTGCCATGCTCCCCGAGGACTCGCACAGTGTGAGCGCCGGCTCGCCCCGAGTGAGTTTTCCCCAAGGCCGACCGGGGCACGTACAGTGCGTCCTGCGCCTGCGCCAGGACAAAAAACACCTGGGCGGTCATCTGAACCTTGAGTTCTCGCTGCGGGTTCGGGACCTCGAACAATGCGTTGTAGAAAACAACGCTGCCGATAACCTGAGGGGACGGCAGAATTTGCCTCAACCGCCCGTGCCAGCGGCGCTCGCCGCGACCCAGTATGGTGAAATAAACGTCCTGCCCCGCCGTCAGACGCGAGACGTCGGCTTCGGGAACCAGCGCCCAAACAGTCATGGGGTCCAGCTGGGCGATGCGCAGGATAGTGGGCGCTTGTTGACTCGCGTTCAGCGTTTGACCTTCCAACGCACTGATCGATATCACCTCACCGTCCATGGGAGCAATGATGCGTGTATAGCCGAGATTGACCTGTGCGGTCTCGAGCTCGGCCCGGGCCTGCTTGATCTGCGCCTCGAGCGCTTGCAGTGCGGAGTGCGCCAGTTTGTAATTGGACTGTGCGATTTCCGAGTCGCTGGTCGCCTGTGCCCCCTGACGCAGTAAGTCATCGCTGCGCGATTTTTGCAGGCGCGCGAGCTCAAACTGCGCTTTCTTGCCTTCCCATTGAGCCTGAAGATTTGCCAGCGTCGCAGTTGCCTCGGCCACTTTCGAGGCGCTGATCAGCGGGTCTATTTCCGCCAGTAACTGTCCCTTCTTGACCTTGTCGCCCAACTGCACGTGCAAGCTCTTCAGCTGTCCCGACGTTTGCGCCCCGACATCGACGTAGGCATACGGCTGAAGCGTGCCCGCTGCCAGCACCGTGTTCTCAATGCTGCCCCGCAACACCCGGGCGGTGAGAAACTCGGACCTCGGTGCGACGCCGGCGAGCCGATACCAGCCGATCGCGCCCGCGACGGCCACACAGGCCGCGAGCCACAGCCAACGAACCGGCCTGCGGGTGCGGCTGAAACGCTCGGGCAACCCGCGCGCGGCGTCCGTCTGGACCTCAGGTGCTTGAATCGGAGCACGGACGGCGACGTCCCGTCCCGCATCGGCCTCGCTGGAGGAACCCGTCAGCTCACGCATCAGTACGCATTGCGCTTTGCGATGGTTGGCCAGCAGGACAAGCAGCTCCTCAATCGCCACCAATTCGCTGCCCGAGATACTGCCATGATTGAGAATGAACTCTACCGGCTGATCACGCGAGGCTGCCAGCGCGATGTGCCGTCCTAGAATCTCGCGCCCGCCCGTCCCGTAACGACACCAATGAACGCGTACCGGGGAGCCGGCGGAATCCACGCGGGCCACCACCGGAGCCTCCGTGACATCGCTCGAGATCACATTCAGGGCTGCGCTCGCCTCTCTTGTCGGGAAACTGCGCCCGATGATTTTGTGCTCGTGGAGCGCCAGCCTTCTGTTGGTCGCAACCAGCCGGGCCTGAAGGTTCCTGGCAAGGGACTCGCTGACCAGATCGGTAATTACGCCGAGGTCAATCGGTATTTCATGCGCCGCGAACACGTCGAGCATCTCGTATAAACTCTCGTCCTCCCGCCCTACGTTGTTATCGCGGAATAAAAACGTGACCGGTTCCAGTGACCGGTCGAGTACGCGCCGCAGCGGGTCAAGCCAATCATTCATGCGCAAGCCCGCCTGGCGCGACTGAACGAGCCGACCAACGCCCCACTCGCACTGAGCGCCGGCAATAAAGCAGGAATGCCGCACAGGCGGTCATAACGTCAATCTGACGCGGTGCTCTCGCGCAAGACAGATGCGCTGGCGCTGACCGCCAAAGAGTGTGCAACCTCTTTCTCCGATAATGACCCGCCCCCTTCTGCGCGTCGCAGCACAAACAACGGCGCTTGCAGATCCACCACAAGCCCAATCGTCGCGCCTGGAATCATGGATTGTGTAACCGACGCAAGCGCTGTCGTCCAATAGCCCATACAGACTACTCGCGACGCGGGACATGCCATTACAGCTCCATTTCGTATGTCTGTTGTCGTGCCGTCGTCCGCATTGAGTTCCTCTGTAACCGCAGACATCAGCTTGACCGGTGTAACACGATCCGGATGGATGGCGCGGAGCAGGCCCAGTTGCGCGATGCGCTCTGCACGCATCCATTGCTCTTGCACGGCCTGACACGCGGCACCACCCCGCCCCAGCCCATGGCGAAGTCTGCATTCGTGGGTTGAATTCAGTAGACTCGAATGAGGTCGTGACCCTAGACGGGGAGGGTCAGGGGAGCGGCCAGGGGCTGCCGAACGTGTTCCCGCCCCTGGCACACTCGGACTACCTGATGGCGGACAAGCAGCGCGCGATCGGCATCGTGCTCAACGGCTTGACCGGCAAAGTCACGGTAAACGCGAACGAGTTCAACTCAGTGATGCCGCCGATGAGTCAGCTGAACGACGACGAGCTCGCCAATATCCTCACTTTTGTCCGTAACAGCTGGGGCAATAGCGGAGACGCAGTCTCCGCGGACGAAGTGAAGAAGGTCCGTGAATCAACCAGGCGTCCCGAAGGCGCGGCGCACTGAGAGTGCGCAACACCAACGCCGTCAAGCACTTAGGATCCTTCCAGAACGCCGGCGATCGCCGTGGCAGCTCTGACCAGAGCGAAGCCGATGCCCCGCGCGTCGCTCGCTGACGCCGAGGGTGTTGTCTTCGTACAATCCCCGCTCGCACGGAGGGACCGCGACATGCAGCACTACTACCTTCTGACGGCGCTCGTCGTACTGACGGGAGCGCTGATCGGTTGCGACGTGAACGGCCACGTGAACGGCGACGTGACCGCGACGCAGGCGGGCGCGGGCACAGTCAACGGCTCAATCCACGTGCCCGCAGGCATACACAGCGGCGACGTTGGGACGGTGAACGGATCCATACACATTGATGACAACGCGACCGTCGGTACCGCCGGCACCGTGAACGGTGCAGTCGATATGGGCGCGCATGCCACCGCCGACTCGCTGTCGACGGTCAACGGCGAGATCACGCTAGGCACTGGAGCACACGTTGCCCGGGCAGTCACGACTGTGAACGGCGCGATGGACCTGCAGGACGGCGCGGATGTTGGAGGACGGGTCGAGAACGTTAACGGCCACATCGTCCTCGCAGCTGCTCACGTAGCAGGTGGGCTGCGGACCGTCGGAGGAGACATTGATGTCACCGGCAGCTCGCGCGTCGAAGGTGGCATTGTCGTGGAGAAGTCCTCCGGCTGGTTCAACTGGAATACCCGCAGGCCCCCCCGTATCGTGATCGGACCGGCTGCCGCCATTCAGGGACCCCTGCGCTTCGAGCGCGAGGTGCGGCTGTACGTAAGTGACAAGGCGAGCATTGGCCCGGTGACGGGAGCAACGGTGATCCGCTTTTCGGGCGACAGACCCTCAGACTAGTTGCGCGGCACGCCCAAGGCGAGCCTCCGCGACGGGCAGCCGCTGGTAGTCGAAGCGGCACGGACATCATGTCCGCAGGAAGCGACGATCTTCCCCGCTTTCAATCAGCTCGATGCGCGGTCAACTGCTCGAACGCCTGAGCGTTGTCTTGCGTGGATGCATTCCAGGGGAGGCGAACCATGTGCGACGGGCGCCCTTGTGCAACCCGGTCCCGGAACCGGGCGCGTCGTCCCGGTCTCTGGGCAACGCTCGGTGCACTGATTACCCTCGCCTCTTGCGGAGGAGGTAGCAGTAACACCACTGAGTCTCCGCCAACAGCCCCCTCGCCGGCCGCAGTCGCTGCCTCTGACGCGGCTCGACTGCTCGAACAAGCGACCTTTGGAAGCCACTGCGAGCGATATCGCTCACGTGCAGAGCATCGGTATCGATGCGTACATCAGTGAGCAACTTGCGTATGCCCCCACGCAGTACACCGGATTCACATGGCGACCTGGTTTGGTGCCGACTCGCAGGCACTTGCCACCGTCCTGCCTAATTTGTCGGCATTCTCTCCGACAACGCTCGGTTTCATCTAGCCCCTCGCCCGATGATCGCCGCGTTCGTGGTGGCAGTCGCGTCAACAGCCGCTGCGAACGACCTGATTGTTTGTCCCGCGGGCGAGACGGGCGTGTTGGGATATGGAGACACTTTGGTTCGCTAGCGACAGCGACTTCTCGGTCGCAAATCGTCGAGGTTACGCTGCGGGCCTGGCGGTGATCGCTTCCGGGTAATCGAGTTCACGTGCGGTTCACTCTGCGTTCACGTTCGTGCGGATCCATTACGGGTTTCACCTGCCTTGCGCGACACTCGGGAATTACTAATATTTATTCTCAGCAACTCGAGTCGCGACTGTTAGGTCTCAGTTAACGCGAGCTTAGCCATCGATGTCGCCCGGAGTTGAAAGGCGATCCTCCCGACGGGGACCGCCCCTGCTGTCGAGGCAAAGGAAATTCCGCGCACCTTGAAGCTGGAGGCGAGAGCGCAATCATGGAAGACGGCATCTTGTCCACAATCGGCCACACACCGCTAGTCAGATTGACGCGGGTGTTCCCAGACAGCTCATTTTCTCTCTTCGCCAAGCTGGAAGGATTCAATCCGGGCGGGAGCGCCAAAGACAGACCGGCGTTATACATTCTCCGGGAGGCGATGGGCACCGGGGCAATCAAGCCTTCGACCGTGGTGATCGAGTCCAGTTCCGGCAACCTGGGGATCGGCTTGGCGCAAGCCTGCCGCTACCTGGGATTGCGTTTCATCTGCGTGGTGGACCCGAAAGCCACCGCACAGAACATCCGCATCCTCAGAGCGTACGGCGCGGAGATCGATCTGGTCTCAGAACCCGATCCGGTGACGGGAGAGTTCCTTCACGCACGCATCAATCGCGTGCAGACCCTCCTGCAGACCATCCAGGACAGCATCTGGACCAACCAGTATGCCAACCTGTCCAATGCCGAAGCTCACTATCACACCACGATGGACGAGATCGCGACGGAACTGGACGGAAGGATCGACGGCCTCTTCGTCGCCACCGGCTCGTGCGGCACGCTCAGAGGCTGCGCCGAATACATTCGGGATCACCACCTGGGCACCAGGATCTTCGCGGTCGATGCTCACGGCAGCGTGATTTTCGGCGGCAAGCCGGCCAAGCGGCTCATTCCAGGACACGGGTCGGCCAGGCGCCCCGAGCTCTACCGCGCTGACCTGGCCGATGAGTGTCTGCGGGTGACGGACCTGGACTGCGTCGTTGGTTGTCGCCGCTTGGTGCAGTCCGAGGCCATTTTCGCTGGCGGCTCCTCGGGAGGAGTGCTCATGGCAGTAGAACAGGTGAAGGAGCGCATACCCCGGGGCGCGACGTGCGTGGCTATTTTTCACGACCGCGGAGAACGCTACCTCGATACCGTCTATTCCGACGAGTGGGTCGCGGAGCACTTTGGCGACATCGCACACCTCTGGCAGGGACAACCGGAACTCGAGCCACGCATGCTGGCAACATCGCACATCGCTGGCAGGGACAACCGGAGCTCGAGCCATGCGTGATGGCGACATCGCAATGTTGCGGGGCTCCGAAGTCCGTCAGGTGCTGGCCGGACGCGAGCTCGAGGTGATCCAGGCGGTGCGCAGGGCCTACGAAGCCCACGGCGATGGCGACAGCTCGCTCCCCCACTCGACCTTCTTGGCATTTCCCGGCCAGCCGCGGGACCGAATCGTCGCGCTGCCCGCCTACCTGGGCGGTGCCTGCCGGATCGCTGGCGTCAAATGGGTCTCCTCGTTTCCGGACAATCTGAATCGTGGCATCGACCGCGCCTCCGCGATCGTGATCTTGAATTCACCGCAAACGGGGCGCCCCGAAGCCGTGCTCGAGGGGTCCGCGATCAACGCGAAGCGGACCGCGGCCAGCGCGGCTCTGGCCGCCCAATGCCTGCTCAACGGCAGCGGGCCCGGTCGCGTTGGGGTGATCGGGTGCGGCTTGATCAATTTCGAGATTGCGCGATTCCTCCGGGCCGTGTTCCGCGACGTGGAGACCTTCGTCCTCTTTGACCAGGACGAAGCTCGTGCGCAGCAGTTCCGGGACAAGTGTCGCAGGATCTTCGACGGGGTCGAGGTAGAGATTGCCAATGACGTCGGGGCCGTGCTGCGCGACTCCCCGCTCATTTCCTTTGCCACCACGGCGGGCACGCCCCACATCGGCGAACTTCGCGAATGCCCTCGAGGGAGCGTGATCCTGCATGTGTCGCTGCGGGATCTGACTCCCGACGTCATTCTCTCCTGCGACAACGTGGTGGATGACATCGATCACGTCTGTCGCGCCCAAACCTCGGTGCATCTGGCGGAACAACTCGTGGGGCACAGGAAATTCATCCGCTGTAACCTGCCCGACATTCTCAGCGGCCGGAGCCCCGCCAGGAACGGTTCCGGGACCGCCTGCGTGTTCAGCCCGTTCGGGCTGGGGATCCTTGATCTTGCCGTCGGCAAACTGGTCAGAGACCTCGCGCTCCAGCAGGGGCTGCAGACAGTGGTCGCTTCGTTCCTGCCCGGTCCATGGGCTGAGGAGGCGTAAAGCAACCCCTGACTGAAGTCAGAGGCTTTATTCTGAGGAGCAAGCAGACCTTGCAGAATTCCCCGAACATGCCGGAGCTTTACACGAGAGCCGAAGCTCCCGGCCCAACCTATTTCCTTGTCGGGCTACACCGGTTGTTGGATCGTGCCGAGCGCGTCAACGTCCTATGCCGTACTTCTACGACGGGCCGGCTTGCGCCAACAATCCCCCGATATTCGGCTGTGCCGCCATGCGTCGATAGGGATACGCGCGACGGACAAGACTGTAGCGCAATTCCTCCTGACTGAAGTCAGGGGTCCATGTAAGACTCTATGAAAGACGCACTTGCCAAGGAGGCTCAGGCCGGATCCGCCGAAGGTGCGGTGACTCAGGAGCGCTGCGCCGACGCGATGACGCGCGCCGAACGGACCCTCGCCGAGGTCCTGGCGGACGTTCTGCGCGCCGATCGTTTGTCCGTCGACAGCCACTTCTTTGAGGAACTGGGCGCTGACTCCCTGGTGATGGCCAAGTTCTGCGCGCGAGTGAGGAAGCGAGGGGACCTGCCGTCGGTCACCATGAAGGACATCTACCGGCATCCGACGATCCGCAGCCTTGCAGCGGCGCTCGCGGACGCGACGCCCAAACCTGTCCAGCCGCCAGGCTCGGCGGCGATCGAGGCGGCGACGTCAACCAGCGCGCGGGAGTACATCCTGTGCGGAGCGCTGCAGGCCCTGTTTTTCCTCGCATACTCCTATCTCGCCGTAGTCGGCATCGCCTGGAGCTCCCGGTGGGTCGCGAGCGGCTCGAGTGCCGCCGAGGCTTGCGGGCGCTTGGTACTGGCCAGTAGCGCGGCTTTCCTCCTCGCCAGCGCCGTTCCGATCGCGGCGAAGTGGGTGCTCATCGGCCGTTGGAAGACCCAGCAGATCCGCCTGTGGAGCCTCGCTTACGTCCGGTTCTGGATCGTCAAGACACTCATCCGATCGAGCCCGGCCGCCCGCATGTTCATCGGCACGCCCGTGTACCTCCTTTACCTGAGGGCGCTGGGCGCGAGAATCGGGCCCGGCACCGTGATCTTCTCCCGGCGCGTGCCGGTGTGCACCGATCTGCTGACCATCGGCGCAGGGACGGTGATCCGCAAGGAAGCGATCTTCCAGTGCTACCGGGCGCAGGCTGGGCGGCTCGAGCTCGGGCCGGTCACGCTCGGGCGGGACGTTTTCGTCGGCGAACGTTCCGTGCTCGACATCAACACGTCCATGCGGGATCGAGCGCAGCTCGGTCACGCCTCCGGGTTACACAGCGGCCAGGCGGTGCCGGCCGGCGAGCGCTGGCATGGATCTCCGGCACAGCGCACGGACGTGAACTACCTGAGAGTCCCGTCGGCTCAGGCG
>Ga0209238_1000265_pt1 | contig 17372 bp, 14 predicted proteins | sample GraSoi013_1_20cm_FD_185823 | JGI IMG/M metagenome (GOLD analysis project Ga0209238, IMG submission 185823) | Grasslands soil microbial communities from the Angelo Coastal Reserve, California, USA - Sample 10_02_2013_1_20cm (SPAdes) (version 2) | ecosystem: Environmental > Terrestrial > Soil >...
GCGAGCAGCACGATCGCCCGACCCAGCGGGCCGGAGGTGTAGTCGTGGCGCGAGCCGCGCAGCGCCTCCCGCACCGTAGCCCACCAGCCGCCGGCCGCTGTTTGGGCCGGCGGTGGTTGTGTGACGGGTTCTGTCACGAAGACGTGCCCTGATCGAGCTGCGGCTGGACGTACTTGATGTAGCAGTCGGGACAGATGCCGTGGCTGAGCAGCTGTTCGAAGTGCTGCTCGATGTACTGCTCCAGCGGCTCCCACTCTTCCTTGTCGTTCCGAATTCGCTTGCAGTAGGAGCAGATGGGGAGCAACACCTCGAGCTGCTCGATCTCTTTGCGCAGGCCGAGGATGCGCTCCGCGACCTTGAGCCGGGCGCGCAGCTCGTCCGGGTCCACCGGCTTGGCGATGAAGTCGTCCGCCCCCGCCTCCATTCCGGCCAGATACTGTTGCTTGCCGCCGCGTGCGGTGACGAGGATGAAATAGACGTACGGCTCGCGCACACGGGAGCGGATGCGGCGGCACAGCTCCGGGCCGTCCATCTCCGGCATGTACCAGTCGGAGATCACGATGGGAATGCGCGCCAGCTGGAGCAGCTCCCAAGCCTCGCGGCCGTCGTAGGCGCTCTTGACGTCGTACCCGGCCGCTTTCGCGAGCGCACCGAGCTGGGCGCTCGATACCGCGTCGTCGTCCACGACCAGCACGGGGATCGCGTTAGCCATCCTACCCGCCTTTCGTCGCCGTCCGAAGGTAATTGAGCGCGGCCTGCGCCTCGCCGCGTACGTGCTCAAGTTTGTCACACGCCCCAGCCACATCGCCATCCCGCGCGGCGCGCTCCATGTCCTCGAGCAGCGCGGCCAGGCGGCCCGCGCCGATCGTCCCGGCGGCCGACTTGAAGGCATGCGCCGCCCGCTGCAGCGGCTCGGCCTCGGCGTCGCGGGCGGCAGCGGCGAGGGCGTCCAGGCGCTGCGGCATGGTCGCCACGAAGGTCTCGAGGATCCCGTCCACCGCCTCGGCCGCCCCCGCCTCTTCCATGGTCCGCCGGAAGGCCGCGAGGTCTACGGCAGGTGACGGCGCGGCGCTGGTGTCGGCCGCGTGGGCACCCCGCCCTTCGACGACGGCGAACAGGTCGTGCGCTTTGAACGGCTTCGCGAGATAACCGCTCATCCCGCGCTCCAGACAACGCTCGCGCTCCCCGCTGAGCGCGTGGGCCGTGAGGGCAATGATCGGGAGTGTCCGGCCCTGTGGCAGGGCACGGATCTTCGCCGTGGCCTCGAACCCGTCCATCTCGGGCATCTGGATGTCCATGAGCACGACGTCGTAGCGCACTCGGGCCACTGCGTCCACCGCTTCGCGCCCGTTGCTCACGACGTCCACCTGGTGCCCCCGCTTCAGGAGCATGGCCGTCGCCACCTGCTGATTGACCGGGTTGTCCTCCGCCAGGAGGATTCGCAGGGCGTGGCGCGACTCGGCGATCGAGTGGCGCGTGACCAGGTCGGCCGCGCCCGGGGCCGACACGGTGCCGGCCAGCACCGTGCCCACGGCCTCGACCAGATCGGCCCGCGCGATGGGCTTGGTGAGATAGGCCTGGATACCCAGCTGCCGGCACCGCTCGCCGTCGCCGCGCTGCCCCGCCGAGGTGAGGATCAGGAGCCGCGTCGCCGCCAGCGCGCGATCGGCGCGGATGGCGGTGGCGAGCTCGAAGCCGTCCTGGTCCGGCATCTGGGCGTCGAGGATCGCGAGGTCGTAGGGCGTTCCCGCGCGGGCAGCGCGGCGCAGCGCCTCGAGGCCGGCATCGGCGCGGGGCGCCTCGTGGACGGCCATCCCCTCCGCGCCCAGCATGTCCCGGACGATGCGGCGGTTGGTTTCGTTATCATCCACCACCAGGAGCCGGCGCCCGCCGAGGGAGACGGTGGCGCGGGCCGCGGCTTGAGCCGCCTCGAGCGGGAGGGTGAGGGCGAAGCTGAATTCGCTGCCATGGCCCACCTCGCTCGTGACGGCCAGCTCACCGCCCATCAGCGCCACCAAGCGCCGCGAGATCGCGAGGCCGAGGCCCGTCCCGCCGTAGCGGCGCGTCATCGACGCGTCCGCCTGCGTGAACTCCTGGAAGATGGTCCCGAGCTGCTCCGGCGAGATGCCGATCCCCGTGTCCCGCACGCGGAACTGCACCGTCGCCCCGCCGGCGTCGCGCCGAACCACGCTGGCCGACACATCCACCTCACCTTGATCCGTGAACTTGATCGCGTTGCCGATCAGGTTCATGAGCACCTGGCGCACCCGGGTCGGATCGCCCCGAACCATTTGCGGAACGTCGGGAAGAACGTCCACGGTCAGCTCGAGGTGCTTCTCGCGCGCCCGGACGGCAAGCAGGGTGGCGGTCGCGTGCACCACCTTGGGCAGGTCGAACGGAATCGCTTCGAGCTCGAGATGCTCCGCCTCGATCTTCGAGTAGTCCAGGATGTCGTTGAGGATGGTGAGCAATGCCTCGGACGAGGTCCGCACCAGCTCCAGGGCCCGCCGCTGCTCCGGGGCCAGCTCCGTGTCCAGCACCAGCTCGACGAAACCGAGCACCGCGTTCATCGGTGTGCGGATCTCGTGGCTCATGTTGGCCAGGAAGGCGCTGCGGGCCCGGGCCACGCGCTCCGCGAGGTCCCGCGCCTCGCGCATCGCCGCTTCCGCCGCCTTGCGATCGCTGATGTCCTCGTACAGGGCGACGAGCGCGCCGTCGGCGGCGGCTTTTACGGCGGCAGCCGAGAGGCGGACCTGGATGCGCCGGCCGTCCTTGCGCATTCGCTCGAGCTCCACGCGAACGACTTCCCCCCGCCGAACCCGCGTCTCCAACTCGCTCGACTCGGAGCGCAAGGCCTCCGGCACGATCAACCCGTCGATCCCGGCGCCCACGACCTCGGCCGCGGAGTACCCGAACAGGCCTTCGAACGCCGGGTTTACGCTGCGCACCACGCGCTGGTCGTCCAGCACGGCGATAGCCACCGGCGTGCTCGCGATCAGCGCATCGAGGTAGGCGTGTTGACGGGCCAATTCCTGGGTGGATCGCTCCAGCAAAGCCGCTGCTCGGACTCGCTCGGCGAAGGTGCGGTGAGCACGCCGATGCACCCGGTCCATGCCCCAAGCGAACATCGCGATCAGGACGATCGCCATGACATGTTGCCGGGAGTGGCCCTGCAAGAGGATGCCGATGGGCAGCGGGCTCAGTACGGTCAGCAGGAGGTAGAGGAAGCTGCGCCGGTCGCCGACCAGCGTACCGGTCGCACCAGCCACGAGACCTGCGAGCACCACGAGGATGAGGGCCGCTTCGTCGAGGCCCAGAGCCGGGATCGCCGCAGCGGCTCCGAAGCCCCATGCCAGGCCCACTCCGGCCACTGTCAGGCGTACTCCCCGCAGGGCTTCCTCGGCGGAGAGGACGCGCTTTGTGGCGCGCAGACGCCACCAGCTCCGCAACCCAGCGGCGGCGGCGACCGCGCCGACCCACCCGAGCGTGAGTCCGACCGGCTGGGAATTCCACACCACGGCGGCGACGACCGTGACGAGCACGATGTGGACCGACTCGGCAAGCGGGCCGCCCGCGACCAGCTGCCGGAGGGCTGCGCGTCGCACCTCGGCTTGGACGCGGGGCTCCTCGTCGGCGGCGAGCGCCGCCGGGTCTCGAGACATGGCTCTATTTGGGGTAGTCACCGTCGGTTGCGCAACATCGCGAGACCGCCGCAGCCAGGATAGGGCGTTTTTGCGGCATCGAGAGCGTCTCGATCTTGCGCAGTCGCTCCAGCACGAGAAACCCGTCGCCGGCGGGGAGTCCCAGGTCGAGCAGGATGAGGTCGGGGCGCTCGCGGTTCACGACGGTCATGGCCGACGCGGCGTCCGCCGCCCGCGCAACGACATAGCCGTTGGCTTCCAGTCGAGCCTGCAGGTCCGCGAGCGCGACGGGATCGTCCTCGATGACGAGGACCTTCTGGCGGGAGCCTCTGGACTGACGGGACGTCCTCATCCTACGAGCCTGTGGCGTCTTGGACGGCGGGCTCGAGCGGCTTGCGGATGTAGTCGTCAGCGCCCTCGTCCATCAGCTGCGCCTCAGCCTCATCGGATACCATGCCCGCCTACTGCGTACCATCGAGCACCTCCCGTATCTTGCGCAACAGCGTGTCCGGCGTGAACGGCTTTTGGAGGAAGGCGACGCCCGCCTCGAGCACGCCGTGGCGCACGATCATATCATCGGTGTAGCCAGATAGGTAGAGCACTTTGAGGCCGGGCTGCAGGGCCGTGAGGCATTGTGCCAGCTCGCGCCCCCCCATCTCGGGCATGACCACGTCGGTCACCAGGAGGTCGATCGGCCCGGCGTGCTGCGTCGCCAGTCGGACGCCGTCCCGCCCGGTTGCGGCGAGCAGCAGCGTGTAGCCGTGCTTCTCGAGCACGCGACGCGCGAGGTTGCGCACGGCGGCTTCGTCTTCCGCGAGCAGAATGGTCTCGGTGCCGCCCCGGGCGCGGGCGGGTGAGGGGCGAGCGACGACCGGCTCCCCGGCTGGCTCGACTCGTGGCAGGTAGACTTTGAACGTGGCCCCCTGCCCCGGCTCGCTGTACACCCAGATGTAGCCGCCGCTCTGCTTCACGATGCCGTACACGGTCGCGAGCCCGAGGCCCGTGCCCTTGCCGAATTCCTTGGTGGTGAAGAACGGCTCGAACAACCGCGCCTGTTCCGCGCGATCGATACCGACACCCGTGTCGGTCACCGCGAGCATCACATAGCGGCCGGGCTCGACGGTCCCGTGCTCCCACGCGTACGCGGCATCGAGATCCACGGTGGCGGTCTCGATCGTGAGCTTGCCGCCACGCGGCATGGCGTCGCGCGCGTTGACGACCAGGTTCACGATGACCTGCTCGAGCTGCCCGGGATCGACTCGGACGGCAGCGCGGGGTGCTTGGGGCGCGAACCGCAATTCGACGTCCTCGCTGATCAGGCGACGCAGCATCTTCTCCAGGTTGGCCACCAGCGCATCCACTTCGAGCACCTTGGGCGCGAGCACCTGTTGCCGGCTGAACGCCAGGAGCTGGCGCGTCAGGTCCGCCGCCCGGACCGCCGCCTTCTGGATCTCCTCCGTCTCCGCGTGCTCCGGGTGGTCGGGACCGAGCGCCCGGCGCAAGAAATCCACGGAGCCGAGGATGGCGGTGAGCAGGTTATTGAAGTCGTGGGCGATGCCGCCGGCCAGGCGGCCCACGGCCTCCATTTTCTGGGTCTGGCGCAACCGCTCCTCGAGCGCGCGCTGGTCCGTCACGTCCTCGACGATGAACTCGAAGCACTCGAGCGCCCCGTCCGGGGCCCGCACCGGGCGACCGTTCAGGCGCACCGTGATAACGCTGCCGTCCCGACGCCTCCAGACGACCTCTTCGATGGCGGAGCCGAACTGCTCGCAACGCTGGAGGATGCGGGCGCGCGCCGCGGGGTCCACGTACACGTCGCGAGCGATGTCGATCTTGAGCAGCTCTTCCGCCGACCCGTACCCAAGCATCGTGAAGAGGGCCGGGTTCACCATCAGGAACTTGCCGTCCCCGGTCGCTCGATAGATACCGTACGCCGCGTGCTCCACGAGACCGCGGTAGCTCGCCTCCGAACGACGCAGCGCCTCCTCGGCGCGCTTGCGCTCCGTGATGTCGGTGGCGACGCCGAGCACGCGGCGGGCCTCGCCGTCAGGCGACAGGAGCGGCACCTTGACCGTCTGAAACCAGCGCGTCGCACCGGTAGTGGGGTTAGTGACGGACTCTTCGGTCACGACCTTCGGCCGGCGACTGTCCATCACCGCCCGATCGTCGCGCAGAAAGTGTTCGACCTCCTGCTTGTTGGGATTGAAGTCGGCGTCGGTCTTCCCGACCTGGGCCTCCACCGTGGTGCCGTAAATGTCGGCAACCGCCCTGTTGACGAGCACGAATTTGCCGTCCCGGTCCTTCACAAACACGAGACTCGGGTCCGCGTCGATCACCTGCCGCAGGAGCCGTTCGGCTGCCTCGCGCTCGCTCACCTCCTTCTGCAACGCCTGCTCCGCACGTTTCTCGTCGGTGAGGTCGCGCACGAAGGCCCCGAACAGCCAGTGATCTCGCAACCGGATGGGGGTCACCGTCAGCTCGACCGGGAACTCGCGTCCGTCCCGGTGCAACGCGGTGATCGCGATGCGTTGCCGCAGGATCGGCCCTTCCCCCGTCTCGAGGAACCGCGCGAGGCCACGCGCGTGCCCCGCCCGGTGGTGCGACGGGATGATCGTGTCCGCGAGGCTCCGACCGATTGCTTTCGACGCTGGCCAGCCGAATACCGTTTCGGCGGCCGCGCTCCAGCTCGTAATCCGGCCGGTCTCGTCCATGGTGACGCACGCGTCCAGCGCGCTGTCGAGCAGCGCCTTGAGACGGGCTTCGGAAGTGCGGACCGCGTCCTCCGCCCGCTTCCGCTCGATAGCCATCGCTACCTGAGTGGACACGAACTGGAGAATGTTCTTCTCGCGCTCGCCGAACCGGATCCCCTCGGTATACGTCTGGGACACGAGCACGCCGATCGTCCGGTCGTGGGCCTTCAACGGCACGCCGATCCAGTCCAACGATGGTGCGCCGACCAGATCCGCTTCGCCGCGGCGACTCAGCTCCTCGTGCACCTCCGGGGTCGCGAGCAACGGTTGCCCCGTCCGTAACACGTACTCCGTGAGGCCGCGCTCCAGCTTGTGGCGGGCAGGGGGCGGGTCGTGCTCGTCCACCCAGTAGGGAAAGCTCAGAATCCCCGCGTCCGTGTCATACAGGGCGATGTACAGGTTTTTTGCAGGCATCAGCTCGCTGATGATGTCGTGGACGGCGCGGAACAACTGGGGCAGGTCCTCGGCGGCATTCGCGGCCTCGGAGATCCGGTACGTGGCTGCCTGGAGCTGTGCCGCCTGTTCGCGCTCGGTCGCTTCGCTCTTCGAGCCACGGTGCGTGGAAGGTCGACGGCGGCGAGGGGACATTCCGGAAGATCAGGACGCCCGGCGGATGGACCGAGGCGGGAGCCTCATCCGGCGTCGGCGGACCACAGAGAGACGGGCGAGCGCCTGGTTGCGATCCCCGGGATGAAGATGATCGAGCCACCACGCGGCCCCGAGAGCGTCCGCGACCTCGTAGCCCATCACGCGACTGAGGTTGTCGCTGACCCAGTCCGGGATGAATGTCTGACCCTCGACGCGCACCGAGTACACAATGGCATTCCCCGACGCAAGCACGTGGTGCAGTCGGGCCTGCGCTGCGGAGAGCTGCCGCTCGCGGTCGCGCAACCGTCGTTCGGTGCGCAACCCTTGCACCAGCGTTCCGTAGGCGCGCTCGTGCTCGCGCCACATGAACCCGGCGAATGCGAGAATCAAAACGAGGGTCGCATTTTCCGGCCGCCGCTGTTCCACGAGCAGGATCCCAGCCAGCGCGGGACCGAGCATCGCGCCCAAGTACAGCTTGAACGCCCACCGGTCCGCCACCAGCGTTGCGACCCCGCCCGCCAGCAAGCCGGCGAGCCCCATCAGGGTGAGAACAACCGTGAGTAACGGCAGATACTGGGCGGCCACGGGTGTCCCCAGGCCCCAGGCAAGCCCCAGGGCCGTCACCGTCGTCCGGGCGGTAGCCACGGCGGTTGCGGGAGGAAGTTGCAGGGTCCGTGCCCGGCCCCACAGTACCAGGCGCGCGAGAGTGGCGCTCAGGACGGCCCCTGCCCACACGGCAACGACCCCGGTGGGGAGCGCACCCCACGCGAGCGCCATGACGATCCCGAGCAAGAGGAGATGAGCCAGCGCCACCGTGCTTCTCTCCCCTCCTATGAGTCGGTCGAGCGTCCACTCGAGCTCGCGGTGAAGGTCGTGCTCGTCCATCACGTGGTGTCCAGCACCTCCCGCACCTTGCGCGCGAGGCCTGCAGGGGTGAACGGCTTCTGAAGAAAGTTGAGCCCCGGCTCGAGCATCCCGTGGTGCACGATCGCGTCGTCGGTGTAGCCGGATACGTAGAGGACGCGCGTCTCGGGGCGCGATTGGGCCAGTCGGCGCGCCAACTCGCGACCACTCGCCCCGGGCATCACAACATCCGCGACCAACAGGTGAATCGGGCCCTGACGGGCCCCCGCCACCGCGAGCGCCTGGTCCGCACTCTCCGCGTCGAGCACCGCGTAGCCGAGCTTCGCGAGCAACCCCTTGGTGAGCGGACGCAGGATCTCGTCGTCCTCAGCGAGGAGGATCGTCTCCGTGCCGGTGAGCGTCGCCGCCTCGCGGGGCGGCGCATGCGGCTGCGCCGGGGCATCCACCCGCGGCAAGTAGACTTTGAACGTCGTGCCGCGGCCGGACTCGCTGTACACCCAAACGTAGCCGCCTGATTGCTTCACGATCCCGTACACCGTCGAGAGTCCCAGCCCGGTACCTTTGCCTTTCTCTTTGGTCGTGAAGAAGGGCTCGAAGATCCGCGCTTTGGTCTGGGCATCCATTCCCACGCCAGTATCGCTCACCGCGATCATTACGTACGGCCCCGGGATGACTGCTTGATGCAGCTCCGCATACTGCTCTGTCAGCTCCGCGTCCGCCGTTTCGATTAGCAGCTTGCCGCCGGTCGGCATGGCGTCCCGTGCGTTCACCACGAGGTTCATGATGACCTGCTGGATCTGCCCTGGATCGGCGCGCACGTTCCCCGCATCGCGTGCCAGGGCGACGCGCAGCTCGACGTCCTCGCCCAACAGGCGACGCAGCATCTTGTCGACGTCCTCGACCAGGTCGTTGACGCTCAATACGACCGGCGCGAGCACCTGCTGACGGCTGAACGCGAGCAGCTGGCGGGTGAGTGCCGAGGCGCGGGAGGCAGCCTTGCGAATCTCCTCCAGGTCCTGAAGTCCAGGATGGCCAGGGGAGAATTCCTCGGCCATCAAGTCGGCATACCCGAAGATCGCCGTGAGAACGTTATTGAAATCGTGCGCCACGCCGCCTGCCAGCCGGCCCACCGCCTCCATTTTTTGTGCCTGGCGGAGCTGCTCTTCCAAACGCTTGCGCTCAGTCACATCCCGCACCGTAGCGAGCAGGTTGCCAGCCGGAAGCGCCTGCGCATTCACTTCGACCGTGATCACCGAGCCGTCCTTGCGTAGCAGGGAGCGCTCATAGGAGGCCGAGCCGCTCCTCGCGATCTCCGCCAGGCGATCGGGCACGCCCGTGCGCTCCTTCGGCACGTACGTGTCGGCGGTATTGAGCCCGAGCAGCTCGTTGCGGGAGTAGCCCGTCACCTCGCAGGCCCGCGGGTTGACGTCCAGGTAGCGGCCCTGGCGGTCGGTGATGAAGACGCCGTCGCCGATGTTCTCGAGGATGGTCCGGTAATGTGCCTCTTTCGCCCGGACCTCGTCCTCGGCCCGCCTGCGCTCCGCCAACTCCGCTTCGAGGCGCCGCCTGGCCTGCCGGCTCACGGCCCACGCACCGATCGCGCCGGCCGCGATCAGTGCGAGCGCGACGACCGCCATGCGCCCGACAAAACTCCGCACCGGCGCGAGCACACGGTCTCGAGGCAGCTCCACCACCAGCATCCAGGGGGTACCGCCGATCATCGCTGCCCGCGCGAGGGAGGTGCCACGACCGGGTCTGGCGTACTCGATGAGACCTTGCCGGCCCCGGACGTCCACGGGCGGGCCGTCCACGCGCACGGAGAGATCGGTCCACACGTCACCGCTGACGTTGCCGACCAGCAACGACGCGTCCGCGCCGATCAGCGCCGTGAACCGCTGTGTCGCCTCAGGGGACGCTTGGACGCGGCGCCAGTTGACGACATACGCCGTCGGCGTGCCGCCGACCGTCACGGCGGTGATGACCGGGAAGACAAGCGAGTCGCCGATCCTGCGCAGTGGGCCGAGTGCGGCACCGGTGTCCGTCACGGCAGCCGTCAGGGCCTGCGTAGCAGGCGAACCCAATGGGGGCATCGGGCGGCCCACGGCCAGCAGACGCTCACCGGCAGCATTCCAAAGTTCGACCGCTGCGTTGAGCGAGTCCCTTGCTGTGAGGCTGAGTAGGGTTACACGCGCCGCGTCGCGCGCCGCTTCACCGGGGCGCGTCAAATACGCGCGGACCGCCGGCTGGGTGGCCAGCTGGCGAACCTCAGCGGCGCGTTGCGGCCCGCCGGCTTTCAGGCTCCCTACCAGCTGGGTCGTCACGCGCTCGAGGTGCTGACCGGCGGCGTCGAGTGTCACGTCCCGAACTTCTCGATAGGCGCCCCACGAGAAGGCCCCGATCACGAGCACGAGCAATCCGCTGATGAGGAGCGGCAGTCTGATCTCGAGCCTCGCGAGCGAGTGCGGAGAACGGGTCACGATGGTCGGGGGTCGCGGGCGAGCACTCGGAAGGCTTCCTGGAGGCACCACGCCCGTTGCCCATCAGAGGGATCGTTCGTCAGCATCGCCACGGCAGCTAGCGGGTTGCCACTGAGGACGCCCACACCGCGTGGGAGATCGATGCGCGCACTCGGGGAAGGTGCACGAACTGCACACTGCCTACCGCAGGTGGAAGGGGTTGTCGGGTACGGCGGGTCGGGACACCGCCCACGGCGGAGATCACGGTCGGGCAAACCATAGCCCACGAGGGGAGGGTCCCCTGCTCCGTTATCTATATGTGGCCGACGTGACGTTTGCCAGAGTCGCGGGCCGAATACCTCACGGAATTCCCGTAGCGAAAGGGTCGGCCATGCTGTTTTACCTGCCGATCGCTCTGACCGCGCTCGTTCGCGCCCAGCGGCGGCACCTTCGTCCGCTCCAATCAAACAGCTGAACTGGGCGACCTATGTCGTGGGACTGTCAATCGTGGGGGTGGAGCTCGCGATGCTCATGTGCCTCGGAGGCCTGGTCCTGATAGCCCGGCCGTAGCGAGGGCCAGGGCTTCTGCTACCGCCCGGTCCACGGCTTCGAGCAGCTCGCGGCCTGGCTTACCGTCGGCGAACTGCTGGCTCGTCGCGTACACCGCGCCCGCGATCACGGTAGCCCCGAGACTCGCGAACAGCGGGCGGAGCCCGTGGTCTACGGAAAGTGCATGCGCGGGGCTATGGCCGGTGACGAGCGGCACGCCGATCTTCCCGATCAGGCTGTCCTGCGGCAGTAGGTCGAAGAACACCTTCAGCAGCCCGCTGTAGGTCGCGCGGTATACCGGCGTCCCCGCCACGATGATCCCCGCGCGCGTCGCCGCCTCGATCGCCTCTGCCACCGTCGCAGTCGCTCCCCGACCCAGCAGCGGCTCGGCGGGGAGCGCCGCGAGGTCCACCAGCTGGATCGTCGCCCCCCGGGCCGCGAGCTGCGCCAGGGCATACTCCACCAGCATACGCGACTTGGACGTCTTGGACGGGCTGCCGGAGATCCCCACCACTGCCGGGCGCTTGGTCGAATCGCTCACGCCGGCAAGATCCTACCCCCCGGCGGGGCCGGCAAGCCCTTGGCGACGTCGCCTCCACTCGACATCGTAGTGCACCGTGTCCTCGCCCGTACCGGACCGCCCTCCCCTGCGGCTCTCGCCCAGCGCCCTGGTGCTCGTGGCGGCGAACTTCGTCCCGCTCGCCGGCGTCCTGTTTTTCGGCTGGAGCGTGTTCTCGACTCTGCTGCTCTTCTGGGTCGAGAACGTGATCGTGGGCGCGTTCAATGTTCTGCGCATGCTCGTCGCGCAGCCGCAGATCGGCGTGATGTGGGCGGCGAAGCTGTTCATGATCCCGTTCTTCACCTTCCACTACGGCATGTTCGTCACCGTGCACGGCCTGTTCGTGCTGACACTGTTCGGGGGTGGGTTTTCGGGGAGAGGATTCCCGACGGCGGCGACGTTCGCACACGCGGTGCAGGCCGCAGGGATCGCCCCGGCAGCCTGGGGACTCGCGTTGAGTCACGCCGTGTCGTTCGCGTTCAACTACATCGGTACTGGAGAGTACAAGTCGGCGCTCGTCCCAGCGCTGATGTTCCGTCCCTATGGCCGGGTCATGGTGCTGCACGTCGTGATCCTGGGCGGCGGCTTCCTGGTTGCGACCCTAGGATCACCGCTCATCCCCCTCGCCCTGCTCGTCGTCCTCAAGACCGGGCTGGACCTGTTCGGGCACCTGCGGGAGCACACGGGGCTGGGGCGCCCGGCTCCCGCGACGTGACGCCCCCGTGAAGCAGCCCGACTTGAAGATCGTGGCGGTGAGCGAGGCTTACCTCCGGGCCACCATCTGGCGGACAGCGCGATGAACGCGAAGCCGGCACGTCCCTACAGACCGTGAAGACCATCCGGATCGATTTCTGCGATTTCTGGCCTGGGTTCCAGAAGGACGACAATCGGATTTACAACCTTCTGAAAACGCGATATGCGGTGGAGCTTCACGACCGTCCGGATTTCGTGATCTATTCGAGCTTCGGGGACCATCACCGCCTGCATTCCTGTACCCGCATTTTTTTCACGGGCGAAGCCCATCGCCCGGACTTCACGACGTGCGACTACGCCTTCACCTGCCATTACCTGGACGATCCGCGCCACCTGCGCTGGCCGCTCTACTCCTTTTATTACCAGCCGGACACCGCGTCACCTGCGCTGGCCGCTCTACTCCTTTTATTACCAGCCGGCCATCCTGCTCCGAGACCGTGATAATGTCGACGAGATCCTGGCCGCCAAGACTCACTTCTGCTCCTTCATTGCCAGCAACACGCGTCACCCGCGAACCACCCGCAAGCGGAACGATTTCTTTCACCGTCTCAGCCGCTACAAGAAGGTGGATGCCGGCGGCCGCGCGTTCAACAACATCGGGTACCAGGTGCCGGGGGGACCGCGGGGCAAGATCGAGTTCTTGAGGCGGTACAAGTTCAACATCGCGTTCGAGAACGCCTCCCTTCCCGGGTACACGACCGAAAAAATCGTCGAGCCCATGGCGGCGCGGTGCCTGCCGATTTATTGGGGCAATCCCTTGATCCACCGCGAATTCAATCCGAAGAGTTTTCTCAATTACGTCGATTTTCGAGACGAGGCGGCGCTGATCGAGCGGATCATCGAGCTCGACCAGAACGATGCGCTGTATCGCCAGTATGTTGCCGAACCGTATTTCCACGAGGACCGACCGAACGAGTTCTTCAACCTGGATCGGGTGCTGGACCATTTCGACATGATCTTTTCCACGACGATTCGCCCGGTGGCCCGCCGACGGCGGCTGCTTTCATTCGGACGCTGGACCCTAGCACGCAGGGATCCCACTTGAAGCCCTGGGGGCCGCTCGTCAAGTTTTTCCTGCTGACCTACGCCGTGATGTGGACCTGCTTCTTCACGGTCGTGGCGGCGGGGATTCCGGTGGGCACGCCACTCGGCGTGCTGTTGATACATCTGGGAGCCTACTCTCCTTCACTGGTCGCGCTCTGGCTCACGGCGCGGGCCGAGGGAGGCTCGGGCGTGCGCGCGCTGCTCGGTCGCATACTCCAGTGGCGAGTGCCGGCGCGATGGTACCTGTTCGCCGTCGGCTACATCCCCGCCATCAAGCTCACGGCGGCGCTCGTCCAGCGCGTGGCCACAGGCGCGTGGCCGCGCCTCGGCAGCGAGGCGTGGTACCTCATCCCGGTGGCCGTCGCGTTTTCGACGCCCTTCCAGGCGGGCGAGGAGATCGGCTGGCGCGGGTATGCGCTCCCCCGCCTGGCCACGCGCTTCGGCCTCGCGCGCGCGAGCGTTCTGCTCGGGCTTCTCTGGGCCTGCTGGCACCTGCCGCAGTTCTTCATTCCCGAGGCCGACACCTTTGGACAGTCGTTCTTCGTGTACGTGATGCAGGTGACCGCGCTGTCCGTCGCCATGGCGTGGCTCTATGCGCGCACCAACGGGAGCCTGCTGCTCGTCATGCTGCTGCACTCGGCAGTGAACAATGCCAAGGACATCGTCCCATCGGCCCTGCCGGGGGCCAACAGCACGTTTGGGCTGAGCGCGTCCCTGGTTGCCTGGCTCACAGTCACGTTGCTGTGGATATGCGCCGCCTACTTCCTCGTTCGAATGCCCGATAGAACAGCAGACGTCCAGTAGTTCATTTCCGCGACTTCGTCCTGAGCTCCTCGAACCAATTCTCCACAACGATCAGCTTGTCTGGTGCTCCGGTCTGCAGCGGCCGAATCATCAAGAAGCGGCGGTCGTCTAGGGCCACTGCATACTGTGGGATAAATCTCAGGGACGAGAATCCCGCGGCCGGGAAGAGCGCTACTGAGCGGCCGAGCGAGAATGTCGGATTAGTGTGTACCTCGACCGCCACGAGGTCCCCGGAGGCGTCGCGATAGAACAACTCGTTCCCGCGATGGGACCAGAGCGGCTCGGTCCCCCCGCCCGCTGAAATCGCCCGCTTTCCCGCGCCCGTGTTTGGAAATGGCACCACGTATATCTCGTCCGCGCCGGTCTCGTTCGAGGCGTACGCCAGCCATCTCCCGTTGGGTGAGAAGGCGGGAGACATTTCGGTGAACGGGGTCGCCACAACGGGCACCGGCGCCGTATCCATTCCGGGCCGTATCCCAAGAATGTCACCCGCACCGGGTGTCGCTATGTCGGTCTGGAAGAGCAGCCATTTCCCGTCGGGAGACCAGCGCGCATTGTACAAGTTTCCCTTCCGATGGAGCTGCATCACAGCCGGTGCACCGCCATCAACCCGCTTGGTCCATAGATCGACTGCGCCTGTCGCGTGGGTCGAGGAGAACGTCACGGATCTGCCGTCTGGTGTCCACCCGGGGCCATAGTTGTCCATTCCCTCCAGAGTCAACTTTATGCTCGGGCCTCGGTCAAGCCGTTTGATCCAGACATTGGAGGGCTCGGCGTTGGCGACTCTCGTTACGGCGAGCCACTTCCCGTCCGGTGAGAGGGCCGGGAAGCCCACATAGGTACACGGCCAATCAGGATCGACGGCCCGCGCTTTCCCGTCGCGCGTGACCCACACGAGCTCCTGCTTCCCCTCTCCCGCGCCGGTCGCATAGACCAGCGTTCCTGTCGCTGAAACCGCGAGGTCCGCTGAGCCGCCCAGGAACCCCAACCGCATACCTGCGGTAAGCGCGGTCGGCTCGCCCGTGACTCTCATGGAATTCTGATCGAAGGGCACGACCATCAATGTCTTGTTCGTCGTCACGTAGAGGAGGTGGCCCGACGTCGTGTAGCGGGCGTACATCGCGTCGTCCACGATCACCCGATGTTTCCCTGACGGGATGTCGGCCACAGCGATCGAGAGAGAGATCCTACCTCTTGCTCCGTTCTTTCCCCTAAACCTGACCGTAAACAGCACGCCTTCTCCGTTGGGCAGCACGTCGGGCCATGCGTGATCGATCTCTCCACGGGCGGTGTCTAGCGTCGTAAACCAGCTCGGCCTGGCCCCCGGCTTGGCCTCCACGCGGAGGAGACCAAAGTTATCGCTGAACGCGTCGGCGTAAATGAAATTGTCCGGTCCCCATGACGCGCCGGACACTCCTATGAGCGAATCCAAAACGGTGATCGGTGGCCCCCCGTCGAGCGACGCGATCTGAACGAGGAAGTCTCTGAGGAAGCCTACCTGACGACCGTCAGGCGAGAAAAACGGTGAAGTCGCCCCTTCTGTCCCTGGGACAGCGATGGCATGGAGCTGGTTACGTGCTCGTATCAAGAGCTGCGAGCGGGGACCGCCGATGTACGCCAGTCGCGATCCATCAGGGGAGATGGCAAGACGTCCCGACCAGGCCGTACTTGGAGCCATTGCCTCGGTCGAATCGATCGCCAGCATGGACCGCACTACTTGCTTCGCCGATGCGGGGCGCAGCCAACCCCAGATCGCGGTGGCAGAAATCAGAATGGCTAGTGCGATCACCGTGTACAACACCGCCCTCTCGCGACGGCTACGCTCGTTGCCTTTTGGCGCGGATGCGGCGACGGACGGCATGACCGATGGAGTGTGGGGAGACACAGCAAGGTCTACGGTCGCGGTGGTCGCGGGACGGCTCAACGCCGCAGCGAGATCTTCGATCTCGGAATCCGGCTCCATCTCGAGCTCTTGTCGCACGAGTTCCTGATAAACCCGGGCGTACTGTACCGCGCCGGCGCGGTCGCCGGCGGCGGCGAGCGCGAGCATGAGCTTCTTGGTCGCGCCAGCTGAAAGCGGATCGGAGTTAGCGAGTCGGCGCAGCCAGATTACGGCCTGCGAATGGTCGCGTGCTTCGGCCGCAAGGTTGGCAAGGAATTCGATAGCCTTTTGATACTCAAGTCGCAGCCGCGTTCGGTTTGTGTCTATCCATGACTCGAGCTCGTGGCTGTCTGCAAAATAAAATCCGTCCAGGAGCGGCCCCTTATAGTGGCCGACCGCCGCTGTCCACTGACCGGCGCGAATCGCTTGCTCGAACTCCCATGCGTCGACCCGAACCAGGTCCGGATTGAGCCGGAGCTCTCGTCCTGTCGCGACTATGACATCGCTTCCCAGCGCATGCCGGATCGCGTAGACCGTCTGATCGAGCGCGTGCTGTGCCCGCGCGCTAGAGCTTTCCGGCCAGAGGTAGGCCTCGATCCGGTCGCGAGAGAGACCCTGCCTAGCGCTCAGGCCGAGGATCGCCAGCAGACCCAACGGCCTCTTTTGTTGCGCGGCTACGGGGACCGGATGAGTCTCGTTCCGGAGGGACAGCGTTCCGAGAAGATCGAGGACCAACATTTTTGCCGTAGCGAGCTCTCTGAGTTTTGTCTGAGGTTCTCATGAGGGGGACCGCCTATCATGGAGAGCTGTGTCGGCCCGGTCAAGCGCGAACGCGTCCCCGGTAGCGAATCTCAGTTGAACGGAGGCTCAGATGATCCGCTGCAAACTTCTCATCGCCACCGCCATCATTGGCTCTGTCAGCATCACCGCCTGCTCGGACACGGCGGCTCCGAAGAAGGTCGTACCGGGTTTGGCCGCGGCGGAGGTGGCCGCGGCGGAAGGGGCCCGGTCGTTGTCGGAGTCCTCCCCGCGCAGCGGAGCTCTCCACGTGACCAAGGAGTGCTCGCAGTACACGCGCCTCGCCGGTGGCTTCTGCACGATCACGTCCTCGAACCTCAAGGACATCGAGGTCGGCACGAGGGTCGTCTACGCAGTCGCGTCAGGTGCTACCGTGCTGAACAGTGACGTCACCCTCGACCCGCCGGGCCCGGGCAACAACGTCGCGTTCGGCCATGTCGTCCTCGATCTTGCGAGTGGTCAGGGAGTGGTCACCATCTCGGGCGGGACCGGGAAGTTCACTTGGCTCCAGGCCAGCGTCGTTGTCTCGCGCTTGATCAGACCCAACTGGGCCTGGGATGGGACGTACGGCTTCGGCAACAAAGGCGACACGGACGACAGGGACTAAGAACACGGAGGCCGTTCGGCCCAGATGCAGAAGCCCCGCTTACGGATGCAGCTGTAAGCGGGGCGAATGCATTCTGA
>Ga0209238_1000267_pt1 | contig 17367 bp, 10 predicted proteins | sample GraSoi013_1_20cm_FD_185823 | JGI IMG/M metagenome (GOLD analysis project Ga0209238, IMG submission 185823) | Grasslands soil microbial communities from the Angelo Coastal Reserve, California, USA - Sample 10_02_2013_1_20cm (SPAdes) (version 2) | ecosystem: Environmental > Terrestrial > Soil >...
GTTGCCCGCGCCGATCTCCCTCGTCGCCTGCTGGAGCCTGACGAGCGGGGCCAACACGTCGTGATTGACGATCCACGACGCGAAGCCCTTGGTCAGGGCGATCAAGGCCAGTCCCGCGAGGGTCACGAACAACAGCTGGCGCTGCGCGCTGTTGATGCGTTCGGTCGCAATGTCGGTCAAACGGAATACGTCGGAGAAATTGTCCTGCTGTTCGGCCAGGAGCCGGCTGAGCAGCGTGCTCTCGAACAACCGGGTCGATTCTTCGAGCGGCGCGTCGGAGCGGGATCCGCGCTCGCCGGAGGTGAGCTCGGCGAAGAGGCGCATTTCCTTCACCCTTCTTTCGCGCACGCCGGTCAGTATTTGATCCTGCGTCGGTATCGAGGTCTGAGTGTTCGCGATGAGAAGGTCGGCGCGGTTCGAGACTGCATACCATTGCGCCTTCGTGCGCTCATTGTGGTACAGGCGGTACTCAAAGGTCAGCAATCTCAGCTGTGAAAGTGCTCGCGCGATTTCGCTCGCCTGCTGGCGCTGGCGGTTGGCGACATCAACCTCTTTGTATGTCCACCCTATCAACACCGCGACCAAGCCGATCATCGCGAGTGCGATGATTGTTACGAGCCGTTCCTTCGTGCGGATCTTCATGGGATTCGCGTTAACGCATCAGCGTAGCGCGCGCGGGCTGCGCGGCCGCTCTCGATCGGACGTCCCTCCATGCCGCGGCACGCGTTTCATTGCGCTCATTTCTCCGGCAGCACCAGGGTAAAGGTGCTGCCTCTGCCGTATTCGCTTTTCAGCTCGATCCTTCCGCCCAGCGCTTCCGCGAGCTTCTGGCTCAAGTGCAGGCCGAGCCCGGTGCCTTCCTGGGCTTGTCCCGTCCTCGAAGTCACCCGGCTGAACGCCGTGAACAGCTTTGCCTGGTCTTCGGGACGAATCCCGAGGCCGGTGTCAGCGACACTGATTTCCACGTTGATCTCGAGCGTTCGGCTTCCGCTTTCCTCGCGCCGTTCCGCCTTGAGCCGCACGCTGCCGCGCTCGGTGAACTTGATCGCGTTGTTGGTGAGGTTGATGACGATCTGGCTCAACGCACGCCGGTCGGTGCGCACGGTGAGCCCCAGTGGCACCGTCACCGTGAATTCCAGGCCCTTGGATTCGGCATGCTGGCGCAAGGACGCGGCCACCTCGTCGATCAGTTCCTTGCAATCGGTGGGGACGAGCTTCAGGTCCACTTTACCCGACTCGATCTTGGCGAGATCGAGCAGGTCGTTGATCAGCGCAAGCAGGTGCTTTGCCCCCGTCTGCACCGTGCGCAGCTGCTTCTCCTGGTCGGCGTTGAGCGGTCCGGGGAGCTTCATCAGCAGCGTCCCGGTAAAGCCGATGATGGCGTTCAGTGGCGTGCGCAGCTCGTGGCTCATGCTCGCGAGAAAGCGGTCTTTGGCCTGCATCGCGTTCGCGAGCTCCACGTTCTTCTCCTGCAGGGTGCTCTCGATGACCTTGCGATCGGTGATGTCGCCGACGCCCATCGGGCGCACCCTCGGGTCGGCGAAGAAGCCGTTACGGCGGTCGGGATGTTTCTCCTTATAGCGGTCCGGCAGGAGCAGCTCGATTTTCTGGCCGAGCAGGTCGGCGCGCGAGAAACCGAAGAGCTTCTCGGCCTGGGAGTTGACGAGAACGATGTTTCCCTGGCGGTTGACGATGATGATCGCGTCGGGAGCGGACTCGAGCAGGCCCCGAAATTTCTGCTCCGCCTTCTTGCGTTCGCCGATGTCGCGGATCGCGCTCATCACGAGCGTGCCTTCCTCGGTCTTCAGCGGGCTCAAGCTGATTTCTACGGGAAACTCCGTGCCGTCCTTGCGCACGCCGTAGAGCTCCAGGCCCATCCCCATTGTGCGGGTCCGCGGCTGGATGAAATAGTTGGAGCGATGGCTGATATGCGCGTCCCGGAAACGCTGCGGCAGCAGCATCTCGATCGGCTTGCCTTTGAGCTCTCCGCTCGAGTACCCGAACAGATTCTCGGCTTGGGAGTTCGAGTACACGACGCGTCCCGTGAGATTGATCATCACGATGCCGTCGGGCATGGATTCCAGGAGATCGCGGAACCGCGCCTCGACCAGTTTGGCATCGCGCATCACCCTCTGGTGGGTGATGTCCTTCTCGCTCGAGAGAACGAACTCTACTTTTCCCTGAGCATCGCGCACCGCCCTGGAGGAGATATCGACGTAGACGGGTGAGCCGTCCTTCTTGCGGCGGACGGATTCGTAGGCGGAGAATCCGGTTTCGAGCGCTTCACGAAGGATTTTGCGCTCTTCTTCGGCGTGATCCGGAGGGACGATGAGATCGTTGACCGCGCGTCCGACGGCTTCCGCGCTGGTGTACCCGAACAGAACTTCCGCGCCATTGCTCCAGTACAGCACCTCCCCGTCCCCGCTCGTCGCGATCACCGCGTCGGGAGATTCGTCGAGGAGTAGCTTGCCGAAATCAGTTTTCGTGCCGTCCCCTGGAAGTCGGGCTATGCTATGTCTTGTCGCCCTCGGTAAGCTATTTCAGGTCTGCACTTAGCGTCTGTCGGGTACCGCACATAGGCGCGTTTCACGGAGAATAGATAAGCCAAGGCGAGGCCCCTAGACAACTGTAAGGTTTCCCTCCTACGACCGCCGCCTTTTGCGCCGTGCCTCGCCTTTTCCCGCCTCAGGGCCGAGGAGCGCCGTGATGTCGTCGAACGGCAGCGGTTTGCTGAAGAGGTATCCCTGCATCTGGTCGCAGCCGAGACGATCCAATTCCTCGGCCTGTTCCTCCGCATCGACGCCTTCGGCGACGACTTTGAGCCGCAGCGAATGAGCCATCGAGATGATGGTCGAGACGAGCGTCATGATGGCCGGGTCTTTCAGCATCGTGATGATGAACGAGCGGTCGATCTTGAGCGAGTGTACCGGGAGCTTGGCCAGGTACCCGAGCGAGGAATAGCCCGTGCCGAAGTCATCGATCGCGATGCTCACTCCGAGCACCCGCACCGCTTCCAGCTTTTTCATGTTCGCCTCGATGTCTTCCATGACGAGGCTCTCCGTGATCTCCAGATCGATGCCGGGCCGGGCCGCCCCGGGCCTCAACGCTTCCTCGACCGAGGCGACAAAATCGCGTTTGCGCAACTGGACCGGAGACACGTTTACCGCGATTCGCGGCGCAGTCGGGCCCTGTTCCATCCAGGTACGATGATCCATGACAGCCCGGCGCAGCGCCCAGGCTCCGACCTCCAGGATCAGCCCCGTTTCCTCGAGCAAGGGAATGAATTGCATGGGCGGCACGAGACCCAGCTCGGGGCTTTGCCAGCGGATCAGGGCTTCCACGCTGTCGATGCGCCGGGTGGCCGTATCGACCTTGGGCTGGTAGTGCAGCACGAATTCCTCTTTTTCCAGCGCCTGCCGGAGCTTGTTCTCCAGCGCGAGCTTCTCGCCGATCCTTTCGGTCATCTGCTGCGTATGGAACAGATACCGTTCTCCGGCTGCCTTCGCCTTCTTCAAGGCCGCCTCGGCATTCTGGAACAGGGTGTCCGCGTCGGCGCCGTCGTTGGGAAATAGCGCAATGCCGGCCTTGGCGGAGACCCTGAGCTCGCTGCCGCTCACCGTGTAAGGCGGACCGAAGCACTCAGCAAGCCACTGCTCGATGAGCCGCGCGACTTCGTTCTCGGAGCTCACGCCCGTGCGCACGATCGCGAAGCGGTCGGCGCTGATCCGCGCCATCCGGATCGGGCCCGCGTGGCCCTCGATGCGCTCGGCGACCTGCCTGAGCAGCTCGTCGCCCGCCTGCCTGCCGAGGGAGTCGTTGATGATCTTGAACCGGTCGACGTCCACCACGGCGACGGCAAGCCCGCTTTTTTCGCTTTGGGCCGCGCTCACGTATTGTACGAGACGCTCGTGGAACAGGCTGCGGTTGGCGAGGCCGGTGAGCGAGTCGTAGTAGGCGAGGTAATCGAGCTTCTCCGCTTTCGCGATGTGGTCGAGCGCGAACGAGATGTCTCCGGCGAGCTCCAGGAGCAGCTTCATCTCCTCGTCGTCGAAGAATCCGATCTCACTCGCGTACAGGGCAAGCACGCCTATCCCTTCGCCCTGGACGACAAGCGGCAACATGACCAGGGAGCCGATGCCGCGCTCCCTGCACTGATCCTTCATCTGGGTGTGAGGATCGTTCTGTACGTCGTTAGCGATCATGGCCTTCTTTTCCTCGATGGCCCTTCCCGACATTCCCCGTCCTACCGCGCGGCTCTGGCTCATGGAAAGGGGAGCCGAGGCGAGGAACTCCTCTGCCTCGCCGCCCCAGGCGACCGGCTTCACCCGCTTGGTTTCGCGGTCCACGACGCCGATCCATGCCATCGGAAACTGGCCGGCCTCGATCGCGATCCGGCACGCTCCCCGGAAGAGCTCTTCGCGATCGCTCACGCGCACGATGAGGGCGTTGATTCCGCTGAGCACCGCATACACCCGGTGCAGGCGGTGGATCCTTGCCTCCGCTTCCTTGCGTGCGGAGATGTCGCGGATGATCCCCTGAACATTGTCGTTGCCGAGAAGTTTGATGCTGACTTCGGCCGGGAAACAGGTGCCGTCCCTGCGCCGGATCATTCGTTCGTACAGACTCGTTTTTTTCTCGCGGACCTCTGCTCGGTGTTGCGCCCGTTTCTCCCTTTCGTCCTCGGGGTAGGTTGCCTCGCTGTGTAGCCGCAGAAGCTCATCTCGGCTGTAGCCCAGCATCTCGCAATACTGGGAGTTCGCGAGGATGAAATGTCCCTCCTTGTCGGTGACGAAGATGCCGTCCGACGCCTGCTCGATGAGTTCTCGGTATTTCACCTCGCTTTCGCGCAAAGCCGCTTCCGCGAGCCTGCGTCCCCGCCGCACCTCGACCTCGCGCAGCTCGCGCTTGAGCGCGGGCAGGAGCCGCGCCAGATTGTTCTTCATGACATAGTCGTCCGCGCCCGCTTTCATCATGTCGACGGCGACGTTCTCGCCGATCGTGCCCGAAATGAAAACGAACGGGATGTCGCCCCGGGATTCGCGCGCGATCGCGAGCGCCTTGGGCCCGCTGAACTGCGGCATGGAGAAATCCGAGATGACGAGATGGGGCTGGAACCGGTCGAGCTCGCGACGAAACTCCGTTTCGGTCTGCACCCGGCGGCTCTGGAAATCGAGGCCTCCGCGTTTCAGCTCGCGCTGGATCAGCTCGGCGTCGGATTCGCTGTCCTCCGCGAGCAGTATCCTGAGGGGTTCGGCCATGTGCCCTAGTACACCCTCCCAGCCCGGATTGTCAAAGCGACGGGCCTCTAGGGAGAAATCTCGACACATCGTGTCAGGAAAATCCTGACACGCCAATTCGTAAAGAGGGCGGACGATCCTCTAATACGGCAGCCACTGCGGCCGCTTGGCCGAGATCACCCGGGTGTTGACCCCGCACCAGTTCAATCCGCCGAAGAGCCGCCCGTGCTCGATTTTCACGCAGCGATCCATCACCGCCTCGAGTCCCGCTGCCTCGGCCTTCTTCGCCGCTTCGGCGTTCGTCACGCCCAGCTGCTGCCACAGCACTTTCGCGCCGATGGCGATCGCGTCCTCGGCGATCGGCATGATGTCTTCGGTTTTTCGGAAGCAATCGACGATGCCCACCTTGACCGGGATGTCGCGCAGCGACCGGTAGCATTTCTGGCCGAGGATGGAGTCGTATCCCGGGTTGACCGGGATCACGGTGTAGCCGTGCTCGAGCATGTATTTCGCCGCGAAGTAGCTCGGCCGGAACCAGTCGCCCGAAAGGCCGACGACCGCGATGACCTCGCTCGTCTTGAGGATGCGGCGCAAGCCGGGAATGTCGTCGACCATGCACGGGATTCTATCGAATCCTGAGGTATAGTTTCGCCTTTCGGGAAACGGCCGAACGATGGCAGGAATGCTCACCTCGAGGACCGCGGCGCAGATTCTCGTCGATGCGCTGAAAATCCACGGCGTCGATACCGCGTTCTGCGTTCCGGGCGAGAGCTATCTCGCGGTGCTCGACGCCCTCTACGACGCGCGCGAGGCTATCCGCCTGATCGTCGCGCGCCAGGACGGCGGCGCCGCCTACATGGCCGAAGCCTGGGCGAAGGTCACCGGGCGTCCCGGGATCTGCTTCGTCACGCGCGGCCCTGGAGCGACCAACGCCTCGATCGGCGTGCACACCGCCCAGCAGGACTCGACGCCGATGATCCTCTTCATCGGCCAGGTGCCGGGCGAGTTCGCCGACCGCGAATCGTTCCAGGAAGTGGACTATCGCCAGATGTTCGGGCCGATGTCGAAGTGGGTCGCGCAGATCGAGCGCGCCGACCGCGTGCACGAGTACGTGAGCCGCGCTTTCCACCTCGCGATGTCGGGCCGTCCGGGGCCGGTGGTGCTCGCGCTGCCCGAGGACATGCTCACCCAGACGGCGAGCGGGCCCGACGTCGCACCCTACCAGGTGGTGCAGGCGAGCCCTTCCGCCGCGGACCTCGAAAGACTCCGCGAGCTGCTCGCGCGCTCCCGACAGCCGCTCGTGATCCTGGGGGGGACGGTTTGGACGCGCGAGGCCTGCCGCGACCTGCAGGCGTTCGCGGAGAGTTCAGGCCTCCCGATCGCCTGCTCGTTCCGCTTCCAGGACCTGTTCGACAACCGCCACGACCATTACGTCGGCGACGTCGGCATCGGCATCAACCCGAAGCTCGCCGAGCGCGTGCGCGGCGCGGATCTGCTGCTCGTGATCGGTGCGCGCCTCGGGGAGATGACCACCGGCGCTTATACGCTCGTCGAACCGCCGCGACCGAAGCAGAAACTGGTGCACGTGCACGCGGGCGCCGAAGAGCTCGGCCGGGTCTACCAGGGCGAGCTGCTGATCAATTCCGGCATGCCGCAGATCGCGGCGGCGCTTAAAGGCGTGAAGCTCGACGGTTCCGCGTGGCGCGCCTGGCGCGAGCAGGCGCGCGCGGACTACCTCGAGTGGACCAAGCCCACCGCGAACCCGGGCAGGGTTCAGCTCGCCGAGATCGTCGCCTGGCTGCGCGAGCGACTCCCCGAGGACGCGATCATCGCGAACGGCGCGGGAAATTTCGCGGGCTGGATCTCGCGCTTCTACCGCTATCCGGGCCTGCGCACGCAGGTCGCGCCGGCCAACGGCTCGATGGGCTACGGCGTTCCGGCAGGCGTCGCGGCGAAAGTCGCGCATCCGGAGCGCGTCGTCGTCTCGATCAACGGCGACGGCGACTTCCTCATGAACGGGCAGGAGCTCGCCACCGCGGTGCAGTACGGGCTGCCGGTGATATTCGTCGTCGTCAACAACGGGATGTACGGGACGATACGCATGCATCAGGAGCGTGACTACCCTGCGCGCGTCTATGGTACGTCTCTGCAGAACCCGGATTTCGCGGCGCTCGCGCGCGCCTACGGCGCGTATGGCGCGACCGTGGAGGAGACGGCGCAGTTCGCGCCGGCCTTCGAGCGCGCCGCGCGCGAGACCGAGTCTTCCGGCAAACCGGCGCTGATCGAAGTCCGCATCGACCCGCAGGCGATCACGACCTCCACGACGCTCGACGCCATCCGCGCGCGCGCCCTCAAAGGCTGAAGCCGCCCGCCTCCAGCTCATTGCAGGTTGGCGAGATACACCATGTGCGGAGGAACCTCGCCGCGCGGGTAGAACGTGCTCCCGTAGGTTTTCCACAGCCGCCGCCCTTCCTCATGCTCGCCGCCGGCGTACGCGCCGAGCATGGCGGCGCCGAGCAGGTAGCGGCCCCATTCGTCCCCGCCCTGGGCCGGTCCCGCGAGCAGGGCGCGGGCGCGCCCGAGCATCGCATGTGGGTCGCGCGCGGCGATCGCGCCGTACAGCGCGAACCTTTCGCGGACGCTGGACGAGCGGGGCGTGCACTCGAGCCACTTATGCTCGACCCAGAGAGCGCGCCGCTTCTCCGGCGCGAGGTTGGCAAGGGTGATCTCAGCGGCGCGGTGCAGCAGCTCGAGCGCCGTCTTGGGCGGCTCGTCCCCGCACAGCGCGGCGGGGTGCTTCAAGGCGAGGAGGAGGGGGATCGCCGCCGGCTCGCTCGCGCGCAGCGGATCTGCCGAGCGGTCCGCGAGCACGCGCGCGATCTCCAGGGCTCCCGACTGGACCCGCAAGGAGAACGAGGCGACGTAATCGGGGACCGGGTGCTCGAGGTACACCCCGCGTGTTCCGCCGGTCATCTCGAGAATCGGCAGCGGCGCAGCGGCGAGTTCTTGAACCGCCCGCGCCGTGCTTCCGTCGAAACGGCTCCGGGGAGCCTCGATCTGCACGAACGGGTGAAAATCCGAATTGAGCGGCGCACCGAGCGCGGCGAAGAGCGGGCCGATCTGCTCCTTGGTGCCGAGACTGCGCACGGCGATCTCCTCGGAGCGCGTGACGCCGATCCGGCGCAGTTGCTCCATGAACGCCTCCTCCTTCTCGGGCAGCGGGCCCGGGGTCGGCACCCGGCCTTCCGCGACCGCGACGACCAGGACGTCGCCGGGATTCGTTTCGTAGATTTCATAGTCCGCGAAATTTTCGCCGAGCGCCGAAACGATGGAGCCGAGCAGCCGGTCGTTGAATTCGTAAATGTGCAGCCACTGCACGAACAAGCCTCCCGGCGCGAGGTAGCGCTTGGTATCCCGGTAGAACTCGGTGGTGAAGAGGCCGGCGACGCCGTTGACCCACGGATTGGAGGGTTCGGACGTGATCACATCGTAGAGTTTCCTGTGCCGGGCGAAATAGCTCTTCGCATCCTCGAAGTACACACGGCTGCGCGCGTCGCGGTAGGCGCGGTCGACCCGGGGAGAGAAGGCATGCGCTCCGGCCACCATGGCCGGCTCGATCTCGACGGTATCGATCACCACAGGGCCGCTGTGCGAGAGCGCAACCTCGACGGTCAGGCCCGAACCCCAGCCGATATTGGCGAAAGTCTCCGCATCCGGCTTGACAAGCAAAGGCAGCGCTCCCAGCAAGGTCATGGTGAACTCGTCCTGCGCCGGCGGCTGATTCGCGTCGAGGCGAATCTCCGCGTCCGATTTGCCGTTGGTGGAGATCGACAGGGCGCCCTCCCTGCCTCGCACCGCGACCGATGCCGTCTTGCCGTCGCGGTAGAAGAACACCGGGCCGAACCCGGGCGCGGCCCGGCCGTGGCGGAAGACCCCGGAGGAAAGGCGCTCGGGCTCCAGGATCCCGGCGCGCGCCGTTGCCGTCGCGGCGAGCATGCCGAGGATCACCGCGGCGAACGCATGGATGCGCCGCGATGCCGCCTGCGAGTAGCGCAGCATCCACGTGCCTAGGAGTATGTCGATGGTGGCACCGGCTACCAGGGCGAGCTTGAGCCCGACCGCGGGCATCAGCACGTGCACGGCGAGCAGCACGCCGGCGATGGCGCCGAGGGTGTTCGCGGCGTACACCTGGCCGATGGCGCGCTCGCCGCGTCCGCCGCGCAACAGCACTTGCGTGAAAAGCGGCAAGGTCATTCCGGCCAGGAAAGTCGCGGGCAGCATCACGGCGAACGCCAGAGCGTCGCCGAACAGGTTGAACAGCGGATAGGCGCTGTCGTTGCGCTGGAGCACGCCGAGCGCCCACGCCATCCAGTCGAAGGTCCAGTGGTAGACGAATATCGTGGCGAGCGCGGCGAGGCCCATGAAAACCTGCACCAGGCCCGCGAAACGCACCGGGTCGGCGACCCGGTCGAGGCGGCGGCGGATCCACAGGCCGCCGAGCGCGAGACCGGTGATGAATGCCGAGAGCATCAGCTCGAATGCGTGGAACGACGAGCCGAGCACGAGCGAGAGCATCCTGATCCAGACGATCTCGTAGATGAACGAGGCGAGACCGGTGACGAAAGCCGCTGCGAGAAACAAACGAGCGACGAAGCTCCCGGACGGCGCCGAGCCGCCGGAGGGTGCCGCGGCGACGGCGGCAGGCTCGCCCAGGCGTGCAATGGCGAGGACTGCGGCAGCGAGCGCAAGGTTGAGCGCTCCCGCGAACCGCATCGTGCCGGGCATTCCGAGCCAGCCGAGCAGCAGGAACGCCGCGGCGAGCGCTCCGGCGGCCGCGCCGATCGAGTTGGTGAAGTAGAGCATCGCCAGGTGATGGCCGCTCGCCTCGGGCCCGCGGCGGATCACCGCCCCCGAGAGGAGCGGGAAGGTCATGCCGAGCAGCAGGGTCTGCGGCACGATCAATACGGCGCACAGCGAATACTTGTAGATCTCGACCGCCGCCGGCGAACCGAGCGCCGGCAGCACCCGATCGAGCGAGAATTGCGTCAACAGCAGGTACGACTCGTGGAATATCAGCGCCGCGACGCCGATCGCCGCCTCGATCCAGCCGTAGGCGGCGAGCAGGTTCTTCAATCGCGCGCTCCAGCGGCTCGCGAGCCACGCCCCGAGCGCCATTCCGCCCATGAAAGCGGCGAGCACGAACGACTGGGCGAACGCCGCCGCGCCGAGGAAGAGCTTCAGGTAGTGCGACCAGACCGATTCATAGATGAGCCCGGTAAAGCCCGACAGGGCAAACAGGGCGAACAGGAGCTTGACGTTTCGGTCGGGCATGCTCCCTCCGTGGAGGAGAGGTCAGTGATGCAGAATCTTGGACAGGAATAGCTGTGCGCGTTCCGAGCGCGGCTTTCCGAAAAAGTCGTCCTTCAAGGCGTCCTCGACGATCTCGCCGCGGTCCATGAAGACGACGCGGTGCGCGACCTTCCGGGCAAAACCCATCTCGTGCGTGACCACCATCATGGTCATGCCTTCGCGGGCGAGCTCGACCATGACGTCGAGCACCTCGTTGATCATCTCCGGGTCGAGCGCCGAGGTGGGTTCGTCGAACAGCATCGCGATCGGATCCATGGCGAGCGCGCGGGCGATCGCGACGCGCTGCTGCTGGCCCCCGGAGAGCTGGCCGGGATACTTGTCTTTGTGGGCGGCGAGGCCCACGCGTTCGAGGAGCTTCAAGCCTTTCTGCGTCGCCTCCTCCTGGCTGCGCCCGAGCACCTTCACCTGCGCGAGCGTCAGGTTGCGGGTTACGCTCATGTGCGGGAACAGCTCGAAGTTCTGGAACACCATGCCGATCCTCGAGCGCAACTTCGGGAGATCCGTCTTCGGGTCGCCGACCGAAATGCCGTCCACCGTGATTTCGCCCTTCTGGAACGGCTCGAGGCCGTTCACGCACTTGATGAGGGTCGATTTTCCGCTCCCGGACGGCCCGCACACGACGACGACCTCGCCTTTTTTCACTTCGGTGGAGCAGTCGGTGAGGACCTGGAAGGCGCCGTACCACTTGCTGACGTTCTTGAGCGAGATCATGGGACTTTACTTGACGATGGCGATGCGTTCCTGGAGCCGCCTGACCAGTGCCGACAGCCCGTACGAGACGACGAAGTACACCACGGCCACGAAGCTGTACATCTCGACCAGGCGGTAATCGCGGTTCGCGACTTTCGCGGCTGCGCCCAAGAAATCCGTGGCGGAGATCACGTACACGAGCGAGGTGTCCTGGAACAGGATGATGGTCTGGGTGAGCAGCACCGGCAGCATGTTGCGGAACGCCTGCGGCAGGACGATCCGCGCCATGGTCTGCCAGTAGTCCAGGCCGAGCGCGTAGCCCGACCACACCTGGCCGCGCGGGATCGACTGGATGCCGGCGCGCATGATCTCGCAATAGTACGCGGCCTCGAACATGGTGAAGGTGATCGCCGCCGACCAGAACGCCCCGACCTTGATCGGGTCCCTCGCCCCGATCATCCAGGCGCCGATGTACGGCACGAGGAAGAAGAACCAGAAGATCACCAGCACCAGGGGGATCGAGCGCATCAGGTTGACGTAGCCGCCTGCGAGCATTGCCACCGGCTTCATGCTGGAGAGCCGCATCATCGCGAGCAGGGTGCCGAAGACGATGCCGCCCGCCATCGCGAGCGCGGTGAGCGTTAGCGTGAAGCTCATCCCCTCCCTGAAGAGGTAGACCCAGGAGCGCTGGATGACGTCGAAATCGAAACCGGAGTCCATCGCTCAATGCCCCGCCTGCGGCGCGCCGGCAACCGCGATGAGGCCGGGCACGCGCACTTTCTTCTCGAGCGCCCGCATCAGCACCACCACGATAAGATTCGTGAGCAGGTAGATCACCGTCGCCGCGGTGAACGCCTCGAACACCCTGAAGCTGAACTCCTGCATCGACCGCGCGCGGCCTGTCAGCTCGAGCAGCCCGATGGTCAGCGCGACCGACGAGTTCTTGATGACGTTCATGAACTCGGAAGTGAGCGGCGGCAGGATGATGCGGAAGGCCTGCGGCAGGATGACGTACCGGTAGGTCTGCGTTTCAGTCAGACCCGTCGCGATGCCGGCCATGCGCTGGCCGCGCGGGAGGGAATTGATCCCGGCGCGGACCTGCTCGGCGACGCGCACCGAGGTGAAGATGCCCAGGCACAGCACGGCGGGGAGGTACGAGCTCCACGGCGGCGGCATCTGCTTGATCCAGTCGCCCAGCCCTTTGGGCAGGAGCTCGGGAACGACGAAGAACCACAGGAACATCTGCACGATGAGCGGGACGTTGCGGAAAATCTCGACGTACAAATTGCCGAGACGCACGACCCACTTCAAGGGCGTGGTGCGCAGCGTTCCGACCAGCGCGCCGATCGCGAGCGCAATCACCCAGGCGGCGAGCGCGGTGGCGAGCGTCCAGCCCAGGCCGACGATGAGGTAGTGGAGATAGGTTCCCGACCCTCCTGGCTCGGTCTCGAGCAGGACCTTCCAGTGCCAGTTGTAGTTCACGCCCCTCCCGCGTGCCTACGGGGACGCTACTTATATGCCGCCGGGTCTCCGGAGTCCGTCGGATTCGCGACCACCTTCTTGAACTGATCGCTCATCGGGATGTTCAAGTTGATGCCCTTCGGCGGAATCGGCTTCTGGAACCACTTCTCGTAGATCGGATTGATCTGCCCGGATTTGTAGAGGTTGGTCATCGCGGCGTTGACCACCTTCTTGAACGCCACATCGTCCTTGCGCAGCATGATGCCGTAGGGCTCGACCGAGAGCGCTTCGGACGAGATGGCGTAGTCGGCGGGGGTGCGCGACTGCGCGGCGAGGCTGTAGAGCAGGATGTCGTCCATGACGAACGCCACCGCGCGGCCGGTCTCGACCATCTGGAAGGCCTCGGGGTGGCCGTTCGCCGAGATGATGTTCATGCCGAGGTTCTGCGCTCCGTTGATCTCGGTGATCTGCTTGATGTTGGTCGTGCCCGCGGTCGAGACGATGGTTTTGCCCTTCAGATCGGGGAGCGAGCGGATGTTCGCGGATTTCTTCGCGATCCAGCGGTTGGCGGTGACGAAATGCGTGATCGTGAACCACACCTGTTCCTGGCGCGCGAGGTTGTTGGTGGTCGAGCCGCACTCGAGGTCGATCGTGCCGTTCGCCATCAGCGGGATGCGGTTCGCGGAAGTGACGAGCTGGTACTTGACGTCGATTCTGGGCATCTTGAGCTCGGATTTCACCGCGTCGACGATCCTGAGGCACAGGTCGACGGCGTAGCCCACCGGCTGCTGCCTGTCGTCGTAGTAGGAGAACGGGATCGAGGCGTCGCGGTGGCCGATGGTGATCGAGCCGCTGTCCTTGATTTTTTTCAGAGTGCCTTCCTGCGCTGCAGCGGGAACGGCGACGGCCAGAGTGAGGGCGGCAAGAATCAGCGTGATCGGTCGGGTCATGTCGGTCTTCTCCTTGTGGGCCGTTCGAGCCGGCGGCTGGATGGGGAGGCTGCACGATTCTACGGGAGTCCCCCGTTCCTTGTCCAAGCGGCGGCGGCCGGCCGCGCGACGGCAAAACGCCTCGGGCGGACTAGAATTCGGTCTCTTCCTCCAGAAGGAGCGCGACATGAGTCAGGTGGCGACGCGCATCGAGCACGATCTCCTCGGCGACCGGGCGGTCCCCGCCGACGCCTATTACGGAATCCACACGCTTCGGGCGCTGGAGAACTTTCGCATCACGGATACTGAGATCGCCATCTACCCGGACCTCGTGCGCGCTCTCGCCTGCGTCAAGCAGGCGGCGGCGCTCGCGAACAACGCCCTCGGACTGCTCCCGGACGGCAAGGCCGATGCGATCGTGCGAGCCTGCGAAGAGGTCCGCGAAGGCCGGCTCCTCCATCAGTTCGTGGTGGACGTCATCCAGGGCGGGGCGGGCACCTCGACCAACATGAACGCGAACGAAGTCATCGCCAACCGCGGCCTGGAGCTGCTCGGCCACAAGCGCGGCGAGTACCGGCATCTGCACCCTGTCGAGGACGTCAACATGAGCCAGAGCACCAACGACGTCTATCCGACGGCGGTCAAGGTGGCGCTGCATTTCGCGATCGACCGCCTCGGCGCGTCGATGCAGGAGTTGCGCCGCGCCTTCGACGCCAAGGCGCGGGAGTTCGCCGACGTGCTCAAGATGGGGCGAACGCAGCTCCAGGACGCCGTGCCGATGACGCTCGGCCAGGAACTGTCCACGTATGCGGTGATGCTCGAGGAGGACGAGGAGCGCTTGAGGGAGGCGGCGCTGCTCATCACCGAGATCAACCTCGGAGCGACCGCCATCGGCACCGGCATCAACGCCCACTCCGACTACGCCGCGCTGGTGTGCCAGCGGCTCGCGGAGCTCACCCGCATCCGGCTCATGACGGCGCCGAATCTCGTCGAAGCGACGCAGGACGCGGGCGCCTACGTGCAGCTCTCCGGCGTGCTGAAACGGATCGCGGTGAAGCTTTCTAAGGTCTGCAACGACCTGCGGCTGCTGTCCTCGGGTCCGCGCGCCGGCTTGGGCGAGATCAACCTGCCGCCGGTGCAGGCGGGATCGTCCATCATGCCCGGCAAGGTCAATCCGGTCATCCCGGAGGTCGTGAACCAGATCGCCTTCGAGGTCATCGGCAACGACGTGACCGTGAGCTTCGCCGCGGAAGCGGGGCAGCTGCAACTGAACGCCTTCGAGCCCGTCATCGCCCACAGCCTGTTCAAGAGCCTGATGCATCTCCGGAACGGGTGCGACACCCTGCGCGAGCGCTGCGTGACCGGAATCACCGCGAACCGGGAGCGCATGGCGAAAGCGGTCCGCGAGTCGATCGGCCTCGTCACCGCGCTCAATCCCTATATCGGCTATTCGGCGGCGAGCGAGGTGGCGCGGGAGGCCCTTGCCACCGGGAGGACCGTATACGATCTGGTTGTGGAAAAAAAGCTGCTCTCGAAGGAACAGCTCGACGAGATCCTGCGGCCGGAAATCCTGACGCGGCCGGGGCGCCCGCTGCCGCCGTCTGAGGGGAAGAAGGCAAAGCCCTAGGCTAGGCCGCGCGCCTCACTCTTTTTTCCAGCACGTTGCGCAGGGTTCGGCCGGTGAAGCTCGCGTCCAGGGCGGCCACGTCCTCGGGCGTTCCCTGGGCGATGATGCGCCCGCCGCCTTCGCCGCCCTCGGGCCCGAGGTCGATGATCCAGTCGGCGGTCTTGATCACGTCCAGATTGTGCTCGATGACGACCACGGTGTTGCCCGCGTCGCGCAGGCGGTGCAGCACGGAGAGCAGCAGATCGATGTCCTTGAAATGCAAGCCCGTGGTCGGCTCGTCGAGGATGTAGAGCGTGCGTCCGGTGTCGCGCTTGGAGAGTTCGAGCGAGAGCTTCACGCGCTGCGCCTCTCCGCCCGAGAGCGTGGTGGCGGGCTGGCCGAGCTGGATGTAGCCAAGGCCCACTTCGAGCAGGGTCTGGAGCTTGCGCTCCACCGCGGGGACCGCGTTGAAGAACTCGTACGCGGCTTCAACCGTCATCTGCAGGACCTCGTGGATGTTCTTGCCCTTGAACTGCACTTCGAGCGTCTCGCGGTTGTAGCGCTTGCCGTGGCAGGTGTCGCAGGGCACGTAGATGTCCGGAAGGAAATGCATCTCGACCTTGATGACCCCGTCGCCCTGGCAGGCTTCGCAGCGCCCGCCTTTCACGTTGAAGGAGAAGCGCCCCGGCCCGTAGCCGCGCTCGCGCGCCATCGGCACGCCCGCGAAAAGCTCGCGGATGGGCGTGAAGAGGGCGGTGTAGGTGGCCGGATTGGAGCGCGGCGTGCGGCCGATCGGGCTCTGGTCGACGCTCACCGCCTTGTCGAAGAACTCCAGCCCCTTGACCGAATCGTGCGCGGCGGGCTCGTGTGTCGAGCCGTAGAGCTCGCGCGCGACGGCGTGATAGAGCGTGTCGTTGATGAGCGTCGATTTGCCCGAGCCCGAGACGCCGGTGACGCACACGAACAGGCTCACCGGCAGCGCAAGGTCGATATTCTTCAGATTGTTCCCGCGCGCCCCGCGCAGCCTGAAGACCCGCGTCCTGTCGAAACGGCGCCGGTTCTTGGGCACGGCGATCTCGAGCGCGCCGGAGAGGTATTGCCCGGTGAGGGAGGCGGGGTTCCTGCGGATCTGCTCGGGCGAGCCCTCCGCGACCACCTCGCCGCCGTGCTCGCCCGCTCCCGGTCCCATGTCGAGCACATGATCGGCGGAGTTGATCGCCTCTTCGTCGTGCTCGACCACGATGACGGTGTTGCCGATGTCGCGCAAGTGCTTGAGCGTGGCGAGGAGGCGAGCGTTGTCGCGCTGGTGCAGGCCGATCGAGGGTTCGTCGAGCACGTACATGACGCCGGTGAGTCCCGAGCCGATCTGGCTCGCGAGGCGGATACGCTGCGCCTCGCCGCCCGAGAGCGTGTCCGCGGCGCGGTCGAGCGACAGATAATCGAGTCCGACGTTGTTGAGGAAGTTGAGCCGCGCGATGATCTCGTTGACGATTTTCTCGGCGATCGCCTGCTTCGCGCCGGATAGCTCGAGGCCGCGGAAGAATTCGAGCGCCTGCTTCAGGGGGAAAGCGCTCACCTCGAAAATCGCGCGGCCGTCGATCTTCACGTGCCGCGCCTCCGGGCGAAGGCGCGTTCCCCCGCACGAGGGGCAGGCCTTGGTGTTCAGGTATTTCGCGAGCTCCTCGCGCACGACCAGAGAATCGGTCTCCTTGTAGCGGCGCTCGAGGCTGGGCAGGATGCCCTCGAAGGCGTGCTCCTTCACCAGCGTGCGGCCGCGCTCGCTCAGGTAGGAGAACGGGATCTTTTCCTGCGTGCCGTGGAGCACGAGCGTCTGGACCGGCTCCGGGAGTTTCTCGAACGGCGCCTCGACGTCGAACCGGAAATGCGCGGCGAGGCTCGTGAGCATCTGGAAATAGAACTGGTTGCGCCGGTCCCAGCCCTTGATCGCGCCGCTCGCGAGGGACAGGCCCGGGTGCGCGACCACGCGCCTGGGATCGAAGAACGTGATCGTTCCCAGGCCGTCGCACTCGGGGCAGGCGCCCATGGGGTTGTTGAAGGAGAACAGGCGCGGCTC
>Ga0209238_1000269_pt1 | contig 17339 bp, 13 predicted proteins | sample GraSoi013_1_20cm_FD_185823 | JGI IMG/M metagenome (GOLD analysis project Ga0209238, IMG submission 185823) | Grasslands soil microbial communities from the Angelo Coastal Reserve, California, USA - Sample 10_02_2013_1_20cm (SPAdes) (version 2) | ecosystem: Environmental > Terrestrial > Soil >...
CGAAGAAGATCACGGTGGACGTGAAGGGCGAGATCCTGGAGCTGAAGAGCACGATCAACACGATGGTGGACGAGCTCAACGGATTCGCCTCGGAAGTGTCGCGGGTGGCGCGCGAGGTGGGCACCGACGGCAAGCTCGGGGGCCAGGCGCAGGTGCCCGGAGCGGCCGGGACCTGGAAGGACCTCACCGACAACGTGAACGCCATGGCGGCGAACCTCACGGGCCAGGTGCGCAACATCGCGGAGGTGACCACGGCGGTCGCCAAGGGCGATCTGTCGAAGAAGATCACGGTGGACGTGAAGGGCGAGATCCTGGAGCTGAAGAGCACGATCAACACGATGGTCGATCAGCTCAACGGATTCGCCTCGGAAGTGTCGCGGGTGGCGCGCGAGGTGGGCAGCGACGGCAAGCTCGGGGGCCAGGCGCAGGTGCCCGGAGTGGCCGGCACCTGGAAGGACCTCACCGACAACGTGAACGCCATGGCGGCGAACCTCACGGGCCAGGTGCGCAACATCGCGGAGGTGACCACGGCGGTCGCCAAGGGCGATCTGTCGAAGAAGATCACGGTGGACGTGAAGGGCGAGATCCTGGAGCTGAAGAGCACGATCAACACGATGGTGGACGAGCTCAACGGATTCGCCTCGGAAGTGTCGCGGGTGGCGCGCGAGGTGGGCACCGAGGGCAAGCTCGGGGGCCAGGCGCAGGTGCCCGGAGCGGCCGGGACCTGGAAGGACCTCACCGACAACGTGAACTCGATGGCGGCGAACCTCACCAATCAGGTGCGCGGCATAGCGCAGGTCGTGACAGCCGTGGCAAAAGGCGACCTGAAGCGAAAAGTCGCCTTCGAAGCGAAAGGCGAAATCGCGGCGCTGGCCGACACCATCAACGGCATGATCGATACGCTGGCGACGTTCGCCGACCAGGTGACCAACGTGGCGCGCGAGGTGGGCACTGACGGCAAGCTCGGGGGCCAGGCGAAGGTGCCGGGTGCCGCCGGACTGTGGCGGGATCTCACCGACAGCGTGAATCAGTTGGCGGCGAACCTCACGACCCAGGTGCGATCCATCGCGGACGTCGCGACGGCGGTGACAAAGGGCGATTTCACGCGGTCGATCACGGTCGAAGCGATGGGGGAAGTGGCGGTCCTGAAGGACAACATCAACGAGATGATCCGCAATCTCAAGAGCACGACCCTCAAGAACAACGAGCAGGACTGGCTCAAGACCAATCTCGCAAAATTCACGCAGATGCTGCAGGGTCACACCGACCTCGTGACCGTATCGAAACTGGTGCTCTCGGAGCTGACGCCGCTCGTGAACGCCCAGCAAGGCGTCTTTTACACCCAGGTGAAGGACGGCGACGAACCCGGTCTCGAACTGCTCGCCAGCTACGCATCCAAGCCGAACAAGCATCTCGCGAAAACCCTGCGGATCGGCGAGAGCCTGGTAGGGCAGTGCGCTTACGAGAAGAAGCGCATTCTCCTCGAGGACGTCCCCGACGACTACATCCGCGTCAGCTCGGCTCTCGGTTCCGCGGCCCCGGTGAACGTCATCGTGCTGCCGGTGCTGTTCGAAGGCGAGATCAAAGCGGTCGTGGAGCTTGCTTCGCTCAGGAAGTTCGGCGAAACGCACCTGTCGTTTCTCGATCAGCTGACCGAAAGTATCGGCGTGGTATTCAACACCATCGAGGCAAACATGCGCACGGAATCCCTGCTCGAGCAGTCGCAATCGCTCACCAAGGAGCTGCAAAGCCAGCAGGAGGAGCTCAAGGAAACCAACGACCGTCTGGAGCAGCAGGCGCAGAATCTGCAGAACTCCGAGAGACTGCTCAAGAATCAGCAAGAGGAGCTGCAGCGCACCAACGAGCAACTTCAAGAGAAGGCCAAGCTTCTTTCGGAGCAAATGAGGCAGGTCGAATACAAGAATCGGGAAGTCGAGCAGGCGAAAGCTGCGCTCGAGGAAAAAGCCGAGCAGCTCGCGCTCTCTTCTCGCTACAAGTCCGAGTTCCTGGCCAACATGTCACACGAACTGCGCACGCCGTTGAACAGCCTGTTGATCCTGGCGAAGCTGCTCGCGGACAACGCAGGCAACAACCTCTTGCCCAAACAGATCGATTACGCGCAGACTATTTATGCCGCCGGCACGGATCTTCTTTCCCTCATCAACGACATTCTCGATCTGGCCAAGATCGAATCTGGCACAGTCACGCTCGACATCGCCCCTGAGCGCTTCTCGGGGCTGCAGGACTACGTCGAGCGGACTTTCCGCCAGGTGGCGCAGGACAAAGGCTTGGGCTTCACGGTGAGCGCGGCTTCAGACCTGCCCGCGGTGATTCACACCGACGAGAAGCGACTCCAGCAGATCCTGAAGAATCTGCTCTCGAATGCGTTCAAGTTTACCGAAAAGGGCAAAGTGTCTCTGCGGATCTCCCTCGCGAAATCCGGTTGGACTGCGGGACACCCGCAATTGGATGCGGCGGAAAAAGTGGTGGCGTTCTCCGTCGCGGACACCGGGATCGGAATTCCCGAAAACAAGAGGAAGGTCATTTTCGAAGCCTTCCAGCAGGCTGACGGAACGACCAGCCGCAAATACGGCGGCACGGGACTGGGACTTTCCATCAGCCGCGAGCTTACTCGCCTGCTCGGCGGGGAAATTCGGGTCGAAAGCAATCCGGGCAAAGGCAGCACGTTTGCCCTTTACCTGCCGCTTACCCACGATCCGGCGGAGGTCGAGGCGAGAGCACCGAAAGCGCCCGCCGAGGAGCCCAAGCTAAGTCCTGCGACGATAACGCCGAAAACACCCTCCGTTGAAACACCGGCCGAGGAAACACCCGCCGAAGAGCCCAGGCTCGGTCCGGCTTACGCTAAGCGACCGAGCTTCAGTCCGGCGATGAAAGCGCACGGGGTACGCCCGGAGCCTCAAGTGAGCGACGACCGCGACAACATCCAGCCGGGTGACCGCGTCGTCCTGATCGTCGAAGACGACGCCACGTTCGCCGCGATTTTGCTCGATGTCGCGCGCGAGAGCGGGTTCAAGGGCGTAGTCGCGCTGGACGGCAACACGGCGCTCGCTCAGGTCAAGGAACTTGAGCCTGACGCGCTCACGCTGGACTTGAAGCTTCCGGACATGGACGGGTGGGCGGTCTTGGATCTCCTGAAACACGATCCGAAAACGCGGCATATCCCGGTGAGCGTCATTTCCGTGGCGGGGCAGATGCACAAATGCCTTCACATGGGAGCCCTGGGAGCCGTGCGCAAGCCCGCGGTGAAGGAGGCGCTCCAGGAAGCCCTTGCCAAGACGCGCAGAATAATCGAGCACGAGATCAGAGCGCTGCTCGTCGTCGATGGAAACGACGCGGAGCGGGCGAGCATCACCGAAGCCCTGCGCGAGGAGGACGTGCAGATCACCGGTGTGCGCGCAGGCAAGCAGGCCCTCGATGCCCTGCAGAAGAATCAGTTCGATTGCATGGTGCTCGGTCCGACGCTTCGCGATATGAGCGCGATAGACTTCATCAAGAAGATCGTCCAATCCGAAACGACGTCCGAATTGCCGATCGTGATCTATGAAGCGGACGCCCTGAGCGGCAGCGAGCGAGACGATCTCAGAAAGCTGGCAGAGGTCGCCGTCCTGAAAAGCGCACGGACTCTCGAAGCGGTTTTGGAAGAGACGACGCTGTTCCTTCATCAGACGGTCAGCGATCTGCCGACGAATAAGCGCGAACAGTTGCTGGCCGCTATCCAATCGGCCACGCCGGATCTGGCCGGCAGAAAGGTGCTGATTGTCGACGACGACATCAGAAACATATTCGCGTTGACCGGGGCTTTGGAGCAACACGGGATAACGGTGCTCAACGCGGAGAACGGCAAAGACGGGCTCGAAACGCTGAAAAACAATCCGGAAATCGATGTCGTCCTCATGGACATCATGATGCCCGAGCTCGACGGATACGACACGATCCGAATCATTCGCGGCCTGCAGGAATTCAAGAATCTTCCGATCATCGCAGTGACTGCGAAAGCGATGAAGGGGGACCGCGAGAAATGCATCGAGGCCGGCGCTTCTGACTACATCTCCAAGCCCGTCAATATCGAACAGCTGTTGTCGCTCTTGCGAGTCGGACTCGCCAAGTGATCGGAGACGGCGGTGTCCGGCCCATCGCAAGCTAACATTCTTGTAGTCGACGATGAGCGGCATGGCCTGCTTGCCATGCAGCAGCTCCTTTCCGGGCCCGACCGGAACGTGGTGGCGGTCGGGTCGGGGAAGGAGGCGCTGAGACAGATTCTCAGAACCGACTTCGCGCTCATTCTGCTCGACATCCGCATGCCCGAAATGGACGGTTTCGAAGCCGCCACATTGATCCGCAAGCTCAAGCGTTCTCGTCACACCCCCATCATTTTCCTCACTGCCGCTCTCGAAGACGCGCAATCGGTTTTCAGAGGGTATGAAATCGGCGCGGTGGACTACATTCTGAAGCCGGTGAATATCGACATCCTAAAGTCGAAGGTGGCGGTGTTCGTCGATTTGTACAGCAAGAGCGCGGAGCTCGCGACGCAGGTCAACCAGCGCAAAATCGCGGAACGGGAATTGTCCAAGGTCAACGAGAGCCTTGAAACCAAAATAAGAGAGCGTACCGCGAGTCTGATCGCGGCGAACGACCTGCTGCGGAAGGAAATCGAGATGCGCAAGCAGGCCGAGGAAGATCTGCACAAGGCGAAGCGGGCGGCCGAGGCCGCGAACCTGGCAAAGTCGGAGTTTCTGGCCAACATGAGTCATGAAATCCGGACTCCGATGAACGCCATCATCGGGATGACCGATCTCGCCCTGCAGACGCCTCTGACGCCGGAGCAGCGCGAGTACCTTGAACTCGTAAAGGCCTCGGGCGGCTCCCTTTTGACGGTCATCAACGACATTCTGGATTTCTCGAAGATCGAGGCCGGGCGGCTGGCAGTCGAGACCATTCCGTTCTCGCTGAGCGAGAGCCTGGGCGACACCATGAAAACACTGGCGCTCGAGGCGCACCGAAAGGGCCTGGAGCTCGCCTATGAAATCCGACCCGACACCCCCGACGCGCTGCTCGGCGACCCGGTCAGATTGGGCCAGATCGTACTCAACCTGGTGGGCAATGCAATCAAGTTCACCGAGCGCGGCGAAGTGGTGATGCGCGTTCAACCCCAATCGAGTGATGGCGCCGAGGTGAACTGTTATTTCACCGTAAGCGACACCGGAATCGGAATCGACCGGGAAAAACAGACCGCTATCTTCGCACCGTTTCTCCAGGGCGATACCTCGACGACGCGTCTTTACGGCGGCACCGGCCTTGGGCTGACCGTTTCGGAGCGTCTGGTGGAAATGATGAACGGCAAGATCTGGGTCGACAGCGAGCCGGGCAAGGGAAGCATTTTTCACTTCACGGTACGTTTCGGCCTGCAGAAAGTGGCGCAAGGCGAACAGGTGGCGATCGATTTCAAGGAGCTGCGGGCTCTGGTTGTGGAAGATCATGCGCTCAGCCGCCGCATCCTCGTGGACGCGCTGAAACGATGGAACGTCGAGGCGCACGAAGCCGAAAGCTGCGAGTCCTTGACGGAAACCTTGGAACAGGCGAAACGGGCAAAGGCGCCGTTCCGGCTGGTGCTTCTGGATGACACTCTGCGGGGCGTGGATAGCTATGAACTCGCCGTGCAGATGCGGAAGAACCCGCGCCTCGGGGTGGAGTCCGTGATCGTGCTCGGTTCTGCGCTGCGGCGCGAGGAAAAACGGGACCGCCTCGATGGCGAGATGTTGTCCTGCCTCACAAAGCCGGTCAAGCGATCGGAACTTCTGGATGCCCTCCGCGCCATGTCCGGCATCCCGACTCGCAGCGGAGCTCGACGGGCACCGCCGGCGTCGGGGCGCTCGCAAAGAATCAAGCCGGCGCTGCATATTTTGCTGGTCGAGGACAATCCTGTAAATCGCAGGCTCGCCCAGCACGTGCTCGAGAAAGAGGGTTACACAGTCGCCGCCGTGGACAACGGGGCTGCCGCGCTGAAAACGCTCGAACGCGAGCGTTTCGATCTTGTCCTCATGGACGTGCAGATGCCCAGAATGGACGGGATCGAAACCACCACGGCAATTCGAGACCGGGAAAAGATTAGCGGGGGATACATTCCCATCGTCGCGTTGACCGCGCATGCGATGGTGGGTGATCGCGAACACTGCCTGAAGGCGGGCATGGACGGCTATTTGATCAAGCCCATCCAGCCGGCGACGCTGCTCGAAGCGATCGAGCAGCTGCATCTTGTCTCCGCCGGGCGGCCAAATTCTGCGCGTGCCGAAAAGATCGTGCTCGATCGGGCGAAGTTGCTCGATCGGGTCGACGGCGACATGCAGCTGCTAGGCGAGATTACCAAAATGTTTCTGCAGGAGTGCGACCCGCTCATGGCAAGTGCCCGCGAGGCGATGAAAACCGGGAACGCCGGACGTTTTGCCTACGACATCCATACCCTGCGCGGGATGTTTCGCAGCCTGTCCGCAACCGCGGCGCAGGAAGCGGCGGGAAAACTGGAGGAGCTCGATTTGGTGAAGAATCTGGAAAAAGTACAGGCGGCCTACGCACTACTCGAGCAGGAAGCGCAAGCGCTCAAGGCCGAGCTCGGCGGGACGATCGACAAGACAGTCGCTTCCTCGGGGGTGATGTGAGGGTAAGCTCGAAAAAAAACCCCGGCGAGCGCCGGGGCCGCCTGCCCGCATCCGCACCGGGAGGGAGGGGAGGTGCTTTACAAGCAGAATTTCATCATAACGAATTAGAATTCCGTCTGCTATAGCGCAACCGTTAATTTTCTGTGGTGAGCGAGCGACCGTAGGTAGCTGCCACGCTACTTTTTGAGGGGAGCGTCAAAACCAAGGCTCCTTCGATGCAAGAAAATCGGGGGGAGCACCTATCAGGAAATACCTTACACACTTTGGAAATCTGATCCGTAGAGGCCAATCGCATTGTCAAAATTATTCATTTTCCCTTGCTACCAACTAATATTTTCTTGCGCAGCTAGTTTGCGAACCATCGCATCGGATTTTCCCGGTTATCCGAGGCCGAGGCGGGAGGAGATCCGGCGCCCTGTAAAGCGATACGGCGCCCTGTAAAGATGTTGTACAAAGTCACCATCGAGCCGGGGTATTTGAAGGCAGAGCTTTTCAATCGCGAGACGATGGAAGAGACGCGGGAATTTTTGCAAATCGTTGCGGGCGCCGCGATGAGACATCAGCGGTCGTGCGTGCTGATCTGCGTGAATTCCTCGAACCCGGTTTTCACGGTCGAGAGGTCTGGATTTCTCGCGTACTTCAGGAGACTCGCCACCGATCCGTCACATAAGATCGCGCTGATCGGAGATTCCGAGGAGCTGGGCATCTCCCATCAGTACATCGAATTGATAGGGCGCCAGCACGGCGTCAACGTTCAGAGTTTTCGAGACGAAGCGTCTGCGCTCAAGTGGTTCAATGGGAGGCGATGATGCGGCCGCAACCGGAACCGCTTCTCCGAGCCGGTTAGGCTGTCGGACATATGTCGGGGGGGGCTCGGCGACGTTTTCGCGCCCTCGGGAGGGAGGGTCTGCGACAGCTTCCGACTCCTCCTTTCGGCTCACGCTCTGTGACATTTTCGTTACCTGAATTGACGCATGACGGAGGCATAATCTCCCAATTAAGCTCCGTTTGTCTGGGATAGGCCCCGAAGGGGCTCGTTGGGCATCGGATTGGGCATTGGGTGAAAAATCGGGAGGTTCGTGGCCACGATTCTTGTCGTCGAGGACAGGCCCGTCAATCTGCGGTTCGTTGCGACGCTGCTCGGGGACCGGGGGCACCGTGTGCTGGAGGCCCGGAACGGCGAGGAAGCGCTGCGGATCGTTCGCGCCGAAAGCCCCGATTTGGTGATCATCGACATACTCACGTCGGGCATGGACGGTTGTCAGTTCGTCCTCAACCTGCGCTCGGAGCCGAACTCGGTCCAGCCGCGGATCGTGTTTCGGGCCGCCGCTCATATCGCGGCCGAAGCCGAGGCACTGGCAACCACCTTCGGCGCGTCTTTCATTGCGAAGCCCGTCAACCCGGAGACGCTGCTGGCGGTCGTCGATGCGGCTCTTTCCGGGCCGAGCGCACTCCCGCTGGAGGCGCATTCGGAAGATAGATCCATCGACTCGTTCCTGCGCCCGATCGCCCGTAAGCTCCACCGGCATATCGCGAATCTCGAGCGGCTGAACGCCCAACTGGGTCGGGGCATCGCCCAGCGCGACGCGCAGCTCGACGTGGTGAGAGCGGCGCTGGACCAGGAGATCAAAAAGCGGCTATTGGCGGAGGGGGAACTGACGCAGGCAAACCTCCGCTTGAAGGACCAGGTTGTGCATGATGGGCTGACCGGCCTCCATAACCGCCGCTACCTCGAGGAATCGCTCGGCCGTGAGGAAAGCCGCGCACGGCGCAGCGCGCTGCCTTTCGGCATAATGATGATCGACGTCGACAACTTCAAGCGCTTCAACGACACGCTCGGCCACGCGGCAGGGGATGCGGTGCTGCGTGCGATAGGCCAGTACATGCTGTCCCTTGCGCGGGGCGAGGATATCGTCTCCCGCTATGGCGGCGAGGAGTTCGTTCTGGTCATGGCTCCTGCCCAGCAGGGAATTGTCGCGGAGCGGGCCGAAAAGCTCCGCCGGGACGTGCAGAACCTCGAGATCGAGTACGAGGGCCGGCGGGTCGGACCCATCACGGTTTCCGTCGGCATCGGGATATTTCCCGACCACGGCGAGAACGGGCAGGAAGTGCTGCGTGCCGCCGACGCCGCCCTTTATCAAGCCAAGCGATCGGGGCGCAACTGCGTCGTCGTTGCGGACAAGGTGAAGGCGTGATCGTCTCATCGAGCCCTTTTGCCGCGATTCTCCCGGTCTCCGTCCGCGGTTTGATGACCTTGGCGCCGGCCGGCCCGCTAGAATAAGGGGCCACGCGGGAACGCGGTGCGAAGTCGGTCTCTGGGATCGTAGGCGACGAAGTGGTAGCTGAAACCTCCTGCCCCGTCGAGAACGCGAGACTCGCGCGAGGCCTCGCGCCAGCGTAAGCGGTCGAACTCCGGGAAGAAAGCGTCGCCCTCGAAATCGCGCTCGATCTCGGTCATATAGAGGCGGGATGCGATCGGAATAGCGAGCGCGTAGATCTGCGCGCCCCCGATGACGAATGCGTCCCGGGGCTCGACCACCGCCGCGAGAGCGGCATCGAGCGAACGCACTGCGCGGCAGCCCGAGCGGGTCCAATCGGGCGAGCGGGTGATCACGATGTTGTCTCGTCCGGCAAGCGGCCCGCCGATCGATTCAAACGTTCGGCGACCCATGATCACTGCGTGACCAAGCGTAAGCTGCCTGAAACGCCTCAGGTCCTCCGGCAGGTGCCAGGGCATGCGGTTGCGGTGGCCGATGACGCCGTTGCTCGCCACGGCGGCGATGATGGCGACGCGCGAAAAGCCGGTCATTTCGGGTCGACGGAACGGGAGAGCAAAGTCACGATGCGCAAAACTGCGGCATTATAGCGGGCCATGAAAATCGGGCTCGACTTCCCCCAACGCTACTACCCGCGATCGTTTCTGAGCTTGCTGCTGCTCGCCTTCGCGCTCGTCGCGGCACCGCTCGTCGTGGCTTTTTACAACACTGCGGTATACGTCGAGCAGCTTGCAGGTCAGAGCCAGACCGCGGTTTCTCAGGCGGCGCAAGCCTCTCGCGGCAGCCGCCTCCTGGTCGAGCAAACCACGGCGCTCGAACGGGTCGTGCGCCAGTATCTCATCCTCGACGACGAGGAGCTCCTCAAGGATTACGCCCGCTTGAGGGCGAACTTCAAGGCGAACACCAGCGAGCTTTCCCTGCAGCCGCTCGACGAGCCGCAGCTGCACGAGCTCAACAGCACTATCGACAAGGAGCAGGGGCTCTACGAACAGTTGCTCGGCAGGCCGAAGACGGCGGCCGACAAGAAGGCGCTCGTGGAGGGCTACTTGGTGCTGTCGGAGCTGGCGCGGGACGTGCTCAATACGAGCAACGCCTTGATCGACCGCGAGGTGGAATCCATGCGGCGCACGGGCGAGCGCGCGCAGCGCATCCTCTGGCTGCAGCTCGCCGCGACGATCCCGCTCGGGATACTCCTTGCGGTCGGAGTCACCCTTCTCATCGCGAGACCGATCCGTCAGCTCGACCAGGCGATCCGGCGTCTCGGTGCTGGCGAGTTCGAAGGCGATATCCGGGTCGGCGGGCCGGCGGACCTGAAATACCTGGGCAGCCGGCTCGATTGGCTGCGGCAACGGCTGATCGAACTCGAACAACAGAAGCGCCTGTTCCTGCGCCACGTCTCTCACGAGCTGAAAACGCCGCTGACGGCGCTTCGCGAAGGATCGGAGCTGCTGGTCGAGGGGACCGCCGGCCCGCTGTCGCCCGGCCAGCGCGAAATCGTCGAAATCCTCCGGCAAAAAAGCGTGCAATTGCAGCAGCTGATCGAGGGCCTTTTGAACTACCATCGAGCGCAGGAGAGCGTGGGGCGCCTGGAGGTGACGGCGGTGCGATTCGACCGAGTCGTAGAACAGGTGCTCGACGATCACCGGCTCGCGGTCCAGGCTCGCGGCATCCGCGCCGACCTGCGGCTGGACCCGGTCATACTTCAAGCCGACGAGGAAAAATTACGCGCCGTTGCGGCGAATCTGGTCTCCAATGCGATCAAATACTCGCCGGACGAGGGTATGATTTCCCTGGCGCTGCGAAGAGAGGGGGCTGAGGTGGTATTCGACGTGAGAGACGCGGGTCCGGGAATTCCTCCCGAGGATCGCGACCGGATTTTCGACTGGTTCTATCAGGGCGAGGACATCCACCACGGCCGCGTGCGGGGCAGCGGTTTGGGGCTCGCGATCGCACGGGAATTTGTGGTGGCTCACGACGGTCGCATCGAGGTTGTGAGCGATCGCGAAGGCGGCGCCCATTTCCGCGTCACGCTTGCGGCCGGAACGCCGCGTCCCGAGCTATGATCCGGACCGTTGCAATCCTCTGCGGCATTTTGGCGCTTGCCGGGTGTGCCGCCTTATCCACTCCAGGTTCAGGTCCTGGAGGTTCGAGTGCCCCTTGGGTCCGCGACAACCGTGAATCGCGGCAGGTCATCGAGCTGATCGCTTACACCCAGAGAGTCGCGGCGCTCCAGGCGGATGAGCAGCAACGCGAATTGAACGCTTCGACCCAGATGCTCTCCAAGGATCGCGGCGCCTACGGACGGGTCCGGCTCGCGCTGCTGCTTGCGTTGCCTGGAACCGCGTTCAACGACGACACCCGGGCCGCGGGCCTGCTCGAGTCTCTCGCGGGCGCGGGAGCCTCCGAATCGCCGCCCGGCCCGATGCAGCAGTTTGCCGGACTGCTTTATGCCCAGATCAGCGAACGCTTGCGCGAGCAGCGCCGCACCGTCCAACTAAAGGAGCAGCTCGAGGCGCTGAAGGCGGTCGAGCGCAATATCATAGAACGCGAGCAAGCGCGGCCAAGATGAGCACCATTCTCCTCGTCGACGACGATCCGGATATCCTGAAACTCATTTCCCTGCGACTTACCGCCGCCGGCCACAGCGTCAAGGGCGCGGACAGCGGGGAGAAGGCGCTCGCCGTCCTCGCGGCTTCGCGACCTGAGCTCGTCATTACCGACCTCAAGATGGGCGGAATGGACGGCTTGACCTTGTTTGACGAGATTCGCAAGCAGGCGCCGACCCTTCCGGTCATCATCCTCACCGCGCATGGGACGATCCCCGAGGCGGTCGCCGCGACCCGCCGCGGAGTTTTCGGGTTTCAGTCCAAGCCGTTCGACGGGAAGCACCTGCTCGACCAAGTGGAACAGGCCTTGCGCCTTTCCGGAGTCGCACAGAGTGAAGGCGAGGAGGACTGGCGGCGCGATTTCGTGACGCAGAGCCCGAAAATGGAAAACGTGCTCCATCAGGCGCGCCTGGTTGCCCAGTCGGAGGTGAGCGTGTTCATCCAGGGCGCGAGCGGCACGGGAAAGGAGCTCCTCGCGCGCGCGATACACCGGGCGAGCCCTCGCTCGCAGGGACCCTTCGTGGCGGTCAATTGCGCGGCCATCCCGGAAAATCTGCTCGAATCGGAATTGTTCGGCCACCGCAAAGGCTCGTTTACCGGCGCGACCTACGACCACAAGGGCCTGGTCCCCGCCGCCGACGGAGGGACGCTGTTTTTGGATGAAATCGGCGATATGCCTCTTGCTTTGCAGGCCAAGCTCTTGCGCGTGCTGCAGGACCACGAAGTGCGTGCGGTCGGTGCGACGCAGGGAACGCAAGTCGACGTGCGCGTCATCTCCGCCACTCACCGCGACCTCGACGCGCAGATGAAAGCGGGGCGGTTCCGCGAGGATCTCTACTATCGACTGAACGTGGTCTCGCTCGCCCTCCCGCCCCTCTCCGAGCGGCGCGAAGACATCGTCCCTCTGGCGACCCATTACCTCAGAGTTACCGCCGCGCGTTACGGAAAGGACGTCCAGGCAGTGGCTCCGGAGGGGCTTCAAACGCTCCTTGCGGCACCTTGGCCGGGCAACGTGCGGCAGCTCGTCAACGTGATCGAACAGGCGGTCGCGCTCTGCCCTTCAGGCGTCGTGCCGGCCTCGCTCATCCAGCAAGCATTGAAGGAGGAGCCCGCGCAGCTTGCGTCGCTCGAGGAAGCGCGGGGAGCCTTCGAGCGCGAATACCTGGTCCGGATCCTGCGCATCACCGGCGGCAGCGTGACCCGGGCGGCGAAGCTGGCGCAGCGCAATCGCACCGAGTTCTACAAGCTGCTCGAGCGCCACAAGCTCGAGCCGAAGATGTTCAAGCCCGAAAAGGGCTGAAACCCGGGCGATCCGCGCGCGCGGAAATTCGTCGCGTTGTCGCTCCGGGGCGACAACAAATTCCCTTTCCCATCAGTTCGATTTTTGCCGCTTGCGGGAAAGCGTCGTTGACAAGCGACGCATCGAAAATATTCAGCATTCGGGATTTGGGATAACTCGTTGAGATAGCGCAAAAACTTATGCTGGCACGGGGATTGCACTCATGCTCACAATTCCAACGCGATCCTCAAGCGGTGGGAGAAACAAATTTGCTAAAGCGAGAGCGCTCCAATCACGGATAAATGCGGATCGATACTCTCTTCGCGGGACGGGCGGTTCCGGTGCTGATTGCGGGTCTGATCGGCGTCGCAGCCGTCACGAGCTGGTTGCACAGCGGGCTCTCGCCGAAGCAGGGCGACTCGCGGGCCGCAGACACCGGACGCAAGCCCGTCCCGGCGAATAGCTGCGCTCTGTGCGGTACGGTCGAGTCCATCCGGATCGTCGAGGTGCGCGATGAAGCGGGCGGCGCCGGAGCGACGGCAGGCGGGCCGGGCGCCGGCGAGCAGACGGTCGGGGGAGGTGGCACTGCGGTCACGCTCCTTGGGGCCGGAGGCGCGATCGCCGGCAGCGAGATCGAAAAGAACACGAAGAAGCGCTATGCATATCGAGTGACGGTGCGCATGGACGACGGCTCCTTTCGCACCATTTCTTTGTCGAGCCCGCCCACACTCGCGGTAGGCGATCAGGTGCGAGTGGTGGAAGGCAAGCTCGTGCGCACGTGAGAGATCAGGCATAAGAAAACCCTACTTGTTCAAGTGAGGAGGAAAGAAGATGCCAAGCCCGACCCGGACCGTCGCACGCGTTCTTGTCGTCAGCCTGTGCGCGCTGGGTCTGCCGATGCCAGCCGTGCATGCGGAGCTGGTCGCGACCGATCGAGTCGAAGCGACCCGGCAGAGCGGGTCTTCGGGGCGAGAGTTTCTGGGTTCGCTTTTTGATCGGGCCGACGTCCGGAGCGCGCTTGAGCGGCAGGGCGTGAGCGCCGACGAAGCGAGGGCCCGCGTCAACGCGATGAGCGATCACGAAGTCGAGCAGCTCGCCGCGCGGTTCGACTCGTTTCCCGCAGCGGGCAACGGGTTCGAGAGCGTGCTGTGGGCTGGGCTTCTGGTGTTCGTGATCCTTCTTATAACGGATATTCTGGGCTTCACCAAGGTTTTCAGCTTCACCCGGCCGGCCAAGTGATCCTCCCCTCTCGACCGCGCCGGCGTGTCGCCCGCCGCCTTACGGCGGCGGGCATCTTTCTTCTCGGGCTTGCGGGCTGCGCCACGCTGCAGCTGCAGGCCCTGGTGGGGAGCCGTTCCGCCGGGATTCCGCAGCGCGCGGAGCTCGAAGCGGTCCCGTTCTTTCCGCAGGAGGACTATCAATGCGGTCCGGCTGCTCTTGCGATGGTGCTCAGCGCCGGAGGCAAGGCGATCGAGCCGGAGGTGCTGCGGCCGCAGGTCTATCTCCCTGATCGGCACGGGAGCCTGCAAATCGAGATGCTCGCGGCGGCGCGTCGCAACGGGTTTGTCGCGATCGAGCTCGCTCCGAGCCTCCCGGGTCTCCTGGCTGAGATCGCCGCAGGAAACCCGGTGGTCGTGCTGCAGAACCTCGCCCTGGACTGGTATCCGGCTTGGCATTACGCCGTGGCGATCGGCTACGACCTCAAGGCCCGGCGCATCACTCTGCGCTCGGGCACGGAGCGGCGCCTCCAGATGCCGCTCGATACCTTCGAGCATACTTGGCGGCGCAGCGGCTACTGGGCGATGCTCGCGCTGCCGCCGCGGCGCTTGCCGGCGAGCGTGGCCGCAGGCGACTATCTGAGCGCAGTGGCGCGGCTCGAAAAGACCGGCCGGGCCGCGTCGGCGCGGGAAGCCTACGAGAGCGCGCTCGAGCGCTGGCCCGACGATCTCACCGCGCTCATAGGGCTGGGAAATACGGCCCATCGCGACGGCGATCTGGAAGCGGCGGAGCAGGCGTTCCGGCGGGCCATTCTCGCTCATCCGCAGTCGGCCGCCGCGCACAACAATCTGGCCCAAACGCTCGAGGAACTCGATCGCCATGATGAGGCCTTGGCCGAAGCGCGCGAGGCGGTCGGGCTCGGCGGGCCGCTCGAGGACGTCTCGATGCGCACGCTGGACGCCATCGTCTCGCACGCCGGCCGGGGCGAGCAGGAATGGAACCAGTGATCCGGGCGGCACCGAGGTGAGTAAATGCGAACCTTCATGGCCATGCATCGTGGGGCGCCCACGCACAGCCTCTGGAGCGGGCTGCGGCATTTCCTTTCGCACGGGGTCATTACCTTGCTCGCGGTCGCCATCGCGTTCTCCCTCCCCGGGATGGCGAATTACATCCTGAACGAATGGTGGCCGCACGTCGAGCGCAATCCCAATCTCCTGCTCGCGACTGAAATCGCCCTGGCATCGGTCCTCGCGCTGCTGTTCAATCTGGCCAAGATCGCCTGGGATCATCGCCAAGGCGTCCGCATCGCGCGGCTCGCGTCCCTGATGTATGCGCGCAACGCCGGAGCGGGCTGGTGGTCGCGGCGGCGGGAACGAGCCTTGGTGAGGCAGCTGCCGGCCGCGCGCGACGCTTTCGTCCTGACCCTCACCGGACACGACACCTTCGTTGCCGACGACAGTCTGCTGCGAGGTGTAATCGAGAAGGCCTACGAAATCCGCGTGATGCTGGTCAACCCGGTTGGGAAGGCGCTGCGCGAGCGGGCGGATTCCTTGCCCCCGGACATCACGGTGCTCACCTTGCACACCGAGATCGAGGCGACGATCGGGTATCTCTCAGGGATGCGCAAGTACGGCAAGATGGTGAAGCTCAAGTTCTACGACGAGGAGCCGTTCTGGAAGCTCATCGCCATCGGCGACTACATCTGGGTGCAGCATTGCCACAGCGGATTCGCGGTCAAGCAGCAGCCCGAATTCGTGTTCGGCCTGCAGCACCGCGAGCCACGCCACGGCCTCTTCGTGCCCTTTTACATGGTGTTCCTCAACCAGTGGAATGATGCGCGTCATCCCGAGTACGATTTCGACACGAACGAGCTGGTCTACCGCGACGCTTCTGGAAAGGAAACCGGGCGGGCCGCGCTGGGCGTTCCGATCAACGGCGCCGCGACGCCGCTGCCTTCGTCTCGGGGACTCCGCGCAGCCCTTGACTCCGGTGCGGCACTGCTGCGCCGCCTGGCACCCGAGCGCACGGCCGGACTCTAGACTGCGATCGGGGCCTTGATCGCGGGGTGCGGATCGTACGCCTCGAGGGTGAAATCCTCGTAGCGGAAACCGAAAACATCCCGTATCGCCGGGTTGAGCCGCATGCGCGGCAGCGGCCGCGGCGAGCGCGCGAGCTGCGCTCTCGCCTGCTCCAGGTGGTTGAGGTAAAGGTGCGCATCGCCGAAGGTATGCACGAATTCGCCGGGCTTGAGGCCACATACCTGCGACACCATCAGCGTGAGCAGCGCATACGAGGCGATGTTGAACGGCACGCCGAGGAAAATGTCGGCGCTGCGCTGGTACATCTGGCAGGAAAGGCGTCCGTCCGCCACGTAGAACTGAAACAGGACGTGGCACGGAGGCAGTTTCATCTTGTCGATCTCGGCGGGATTCCAGGCCGTCACGATGTGGCGGCGCGAATCCGGCCGCGTCCTGATCGAATTGACGACTTGCGCGATTTGGTCGATCGCGCCGCCTTCAGGCGAGGGCCAGCTGCGCCATTGCGAGCCGTACACCGGCCCGAGATCGCCGTTCGCGTCGGCCCACTCGTCCCAGATGGTGACGCCGCGCTCCTGCAGCCAGCGGACGTTGGTCTCGCCTCTCAAGAACCAGAGCAGCTCGTAGATGATCGACTTGAGATGGACTTTCTTGGTGGTCAGCAGCGGGAAGCCGGCTGCCAGGTCGAATCGCATCTGCCAGCCGAAGGTGGACAGCGTGCCGGTGCCCGTGCGGTCGGTCTTCCTGTGACCGTGCTCGAGCACGTGGCGCATGAGATCGAGGTATTGCTTCATCGAGGTGCGTTCGGATGCATATTCGAAATCATAACGCGTTATCCGAGGGTGTTGAACGCGCTCGCGGCGGGATCGCACGCCAGGCCCACACCACCGCCAGGGCAAACGCACAATAGGCGATCGCGAACACCCACTCGGGAAGATTGTAGTAGAGGAGCCATGCCAGCCAGCGGCCGATAAAGCTGCGCTCCTCGCGCCCGGTGGAGCGCAACACGTCCTCCCAAAGGGTGAGCGGACAGGTGAAGCCCAGCAGGGTCTCGATGGCGACAAACACGATCGCGGCGAGGTGCGCGATGCGAAACGCGCGGTTGTGCACCCAGCCCCATCGCCCGGCGCCGGCGAGGATCAGCGCGAAGCCGCCGACCACGAACAACACGAAAAGGACATGCACGAAGAGAACCGCATCGGCGAGCCACTTCGAGCCCATGGGGTCTTTAGCGCCGCGTTGCTCTCGGC
>Ga0209238_1000271_pt1 | contig 17297 bp, 14 predicted proteins | sample GraSoi013_1_20cm_FD_185823 | JGI IMG/M metagenome (GOLD analysis project Ga0209238, IMG submission 185823) | Grasslands soil microbial communities from the Angelo Coastal Reserve, California, USA - Sample 10_02_2013_1_20cm (SPAdes) (version 2) | ecosystem: Environmental > Terrestrial > Soil >...
TCCACCGAGTGGATCAGGGCGAAGCGCCCGACCACGTGCTTCGCCTTGTTGCGCTGCAGGTGCCCCACCAGGTGCCACGTCGCCCGCCGACCGGTGGGTGTGTCGAGCTTCTCCAGCGCCTCCTGCACCCGGTTCTCCCCCACGTCCGCGAGCCCGGCGGCGAGCGCCGCCTCCACCGCGTCCAGCCCGAAGCCCTTGGTGACGGCGACGATCGTGACGGGTCCGGCTCGCCCTGCCGTCGCCTGCCGCCGAGCGATCTCGGCCCGTACGTGGGCCAGCCGCTCGGGCAGGGCTGCAAAATTCATAACCGCAAAAAATAGCCCGGAGCCGGGCGTGAAACAATCGGGGGGGTCAGCCGGCTGGTGCCGTAACTCGTTCGCCGCCTTCGAGGTGCGAGATCGCGCCGGACAGGAGATCACGCACCTGGGGCGCGGTGAGGTGACGGTGCAGGAGTCCGTGACTCGCGATCGAGATCGTCGAGGTCTCTTCCGACACGACCAGCACCGTAGCATCGGTTTCTTCCGAGAGCCCCAGCGCGGCGCGGTGGCGGGTGCCGAGCGATTTGTCGGCGACTTTGAACTGCGTGAGGGGCAGCACGCACCCGGCGCCGATGATGCGATCGCCGCGCACCAGCACGGCGCCGTCGTGCAGCGGGGAGTAGGGCGTGAAGATCGTGGTCAGGAGATCGGCGGAGACCTTGGCCTCCATCGGCACCCCCGACGAGATGAACTCCTCGAGACCGATGTCGCCTTCCACGGCGATGATGGCGCCCGTGCCGGCGCGCGACAGCCGGTCCATGGCCTCCGCGATCTCCTCGGCCACCGACTGGCGCTCGCTCTGCGAGAAGCGACGCATCAGGCGCGACTGGCCGAGCCGCGCCAGGGCGTTCCGGAGCTCCGGCTGGAACACGACGACGGCCGCGAACGCGCCGAAGGTGAACACGTAGGAGAGCAGCGCGCTGATCATGGTGAACTTGGCGAGCAGCGCCCCGAAGTAGGCGATCGACAGGATCATCACGCCCACGACGATGGACATCGCCCGCGTCCCGACCAGGAACAGCAGGAACCGGTAGATCACGAACGCGACGAGAAGGATCTCGACCACGTCCGGCCAGAACCGGGGGATGAGGAACTGGTAGGCTTCGAGGTTCAATTTGGACTCGTCGTCGCGCCGGCCACCCGCAGCGCCTCGCGCGCGAGCGCCGCGTCGTGCACCCGGAACAGGCGGGCGCCCCGCTCCCACGCGAGGGCACACGCCACCGCCGTCGCGCGATCGCGATCTTCGACCGGGCGCCCGGTGGCGGCCCCGAGGAATCGTTTGCGCGACGGACCCACGGCTACAGGATAGCCCAAGCCGACGACGGTTGCCAGCTCATCGAGCAGGCGGAAGTTCTGCTCCGGGGTCTTGGCGAACCCGAAGCCCGGATCCACCACGATCCGCTCCCGCGCGACGCCCCCGGCCTCAGCCCGTGCCGCGGCCGCGCCGAGCTCCGCCGCCACGTCCGCCGCCACGTGCCGATACACGGCGAGCGAGTCCATCGTGTCGGGCGTGCCGCGCATGTGCATCACGATCATCCCGGCCCCGGCAGCGCCCACGACGCCCGCGAGCGCCACATCGAACGCCAGTCCCGAGACGTCGTTCACCACCGCGGCGCCGGCGGCGAGCGCGGCGCGCGCTACCGCGGCCTTGCGGGTGTCCACCGAAACGGGGCCCAGGCCCCGGCGCACGAGCTGCTCGATCACCGGGGCAACCCGCCCGATCTCTTCATCCACCGGCACGGGCGCGGAACCCGGGCGCGTCGACTCACCGCCCACGTCCAGCAGCTCGCACCCGTCGGCCACTAACCGCTCCGCCTGTGCCACCGCGCGGTCCACCGTCGCGAAGTGCCCGCCGTCGGAGAACGAATCGGGCGTCACATTCACGATGCCGATGAGGATGGGGTGATCGAGATCGAGGGCGCTACCCCCGCCGAGCGCCCAGCGGCGCGGCGGGTCGACGTAGCTCGCGAGGAAGCGGCCCAGCTCCGGCGCCAGGCGCTCGAGCCCTGGGGGCAAGCGGTCGGAGCGCGCGAGCGGCGCGAGCCGGCTCGCGGCGGCACCCACCACTGGTGCGCCCACCAACGCCCAGCCCTCGCCGGTGAGCACGTCGGCACCGCCCTTCGCCCCCCAACGTACCAGCGCTTCGCGCTCCGCTTCGGTGATCTCTTCCAGGAGGACGACGAGGGCTTGCATGCCGGTCGCGGCGAACCAGGCCGGCTGTGTGTCCCAGCCGCGGGCCGCGAGCGCCGCGCGCACCGCTTCCGGGGTGTGTGCAGCGAGCGGGGTGAGCTTCACCGCACGGGCCGCGCCGGCTACGACGCCCGCAGCGCGTTGACGATGTTGAGGCGCGCGGCCCGCGCCGCCGGGAGGAAGCCGCCGACCACGCCCATCACCACGGCGAAGACCAGGGCGCGCACGATCACGCCAGGCGAGAGCGCGAACCCGAACCCGATCTCCGAGAAACTCTGGAAGTTGACGACCGAAATGCGCTCGAAGGACAGCAGCGCGGCCAGCGCGACCCCGAGGGCACCGCCGACGAGCGCGAGCATCACGGATTCGACCAGGAACGCTCCCAAGACGCTCCGTCGCCTGAACCCGAGGGCTCGGAGGGTGCCCACTTCGACCGTACGGTTCGCGACCGCCGCGTACATCGTGATCATCGCCCCGACCATGGCCCCGAAGCTGAAGATCGTGGTCACGACGATTCCGAGCGTCCGGATGAACGTCGCGAGCGTCTTCGACTGTTCCTGGTAGTAATCCCGCTCGTGTTTGAGGTCGACGTACTGCATGCGGGGGTCGGCTTGGAGTCGGGCTTTGAGCTGGTCGAATCCGCCGGGCTGGGCGAGGCGGAAGGTCAGGGACGAATACACCGGGCGTCCGAACGCCTGCATGAACTGGTCGGCGTCACCCCAGATCTCCGAGTCGAAGGCCGTGCCGCCCGCGTCAGCGATGCCGACCACGGTCCAGCGATCGCCACCGAAGGCGAGCTCGGCCCCGAGGGCCACACCCTTGAAGAGCGACGCGATGCCCTTCCCCACCACCACTTCGTGCGTGCCGAACTGGAAGGGCCGTCCCTGGACGATATGGACCCCGGGCCGGAGCTCCAGTGCCCGGGGCGACACGCCGCGAATCGACACGTTCCCGAGCGCGTTGCTCTTCTTCTTGTAGAGGTCGATGACAAGGATCACTTCGCGCGACAGGATCGCGCGACCTTCGGCCCCCCGCGCCACGCCACTCTCGGCTTCGAGCACGTCCGCCGTGGCCCGGTCGACCTGACTCGAGAGCTCGGACGTGGCCGAGCGCCTGAGCACGATCACGTTGGCGGGCGAACCTGTCTCGATGAGGGTCGCTTCCAGGCCGCGGGCGAGCATGAGCACGCCGGCGAACACGAACACCACGAGCGCCACGCCGCCGACCGTGAGCGCCGTGGTGAGGCGGCGGGCCCACAGGCTCCGCCAGATATACGAGAACGGGATCCGCATCATGGCAGCCTATCCTACCGTCCGCAGGCCGACCACGATCGGCATGCGCATGACGCGGTTTGCAGGGATGGCCGCGGCGGCGAGCCCGGCGAGAAGGGCCGCCCCGATCCCGAGCGCCATGGTGAGGGGCGCGACGTTGATCACCGGGAAGAAGGTCGGGAGCGCCTTTGCGAACCCTTTCACGATCGGGAACGTGAGCAGCAGCCCGAGCACCCCTCCCGAAAGCGAGATCACGAGCGCTTCGCCGAGCACGAAACCGGCAAGGTGCCGTCCCGAGAAGCCGAGCGTCTTCAGGACCGCGTACTCGCGGGTCCGCTCCCGGACCGACATGATGATGGTGTTGGCGAGGACCAGAAGGATGATCCCGACGATCACGACCGAGATCACCTGCAGCGACGTGATGATCGCCGACGACATCTGGACGAAGCTCTGCTGGAATTCGCGCTCACTCTCGGTTTTCGTCGGCGAGCGCGAGTTCACGAACTGCGTGTCTACCGCCCGCGCGACCCGGGCCATCGCGTCGGACGACCCGACGCGCAGGACGTAAAACCCGGCGTCCACGGGACGTCCGGGCTCTCGCTGGCGCACCTGCTCGAAGAGGTAGGCGAACTGGAAGAACATCTGGGTCTCATCCGTCGACGGGTCCCGACCGGTGTAGATCCCGCGCACCACCCACTGCCAGCTTCCGGGATAAATATCCCCTTCCATTGTGATGACGTCGCCGAGCTTGAAGCCGTGCTGCTGCGCCAGCTTGCGGCCGATGACGCAGGCGTTGCGCTCCTTCTTGAACGCGGCCAGCTGGTCCGGCGGCAGCTGGAACTCGGGATAGAGATCGAAGTACGTGTCCGGGTCGACTGCGAATCGGGGCCAGAAGTTCTTGAAATCGTTCGGCTCCCCGTAGACGCCGCCGAACCAGTTGGCCCACGACACGCCCGTGACCCCCGGCACCCTGGCAATCTCGTTCCGGTAGGGAAGCGGGATCGGGAAGATCAGCGATACCCGGTGGCGGGTGATCATGCGATTGGCGGCCGCGCCAGTGACGCCGGCGTTCCAGGCGCCCACGATCGTCCGAATCAGACCGAACGCCATCACCGCCGTGGCAATCCCGACGATGGTGAGCGCCGTGCGGAGGCGATGCCGGAATAGGTTCTTGAACACGAGTCGCAGGAGCTTCACGGCCGGGCCCTCATTGCAGTTCGCCCTTGTCCAGGTGGCGTACGAGGTGCGCGCGCTCGGCGGCGTGCGGGTCGTGCGTCACCATCACGATGGTCTTCTTGAATTCCTTGTTCAACCGCTCGAGCAGCGTGAGCACCTCTTCGGCGGACTTGCGGTCGAGGTCCCCCGTCGGCTCGTCCGCCACGAGGATCGTGGGATCGGTGGCGATGGCCCGCGCGATCGCCACCCGCTGCTCCTGCCCGCCCGAGAGCTGGCGCGGATAGTGGCGCATCCGGTCGGCGAGGCCTACCAGCGTGAGCGCCGTCTCGACGTGCTTCTTCCGCTCGGCCTTGGAGAGCGGCGCCAGCAGCAGCGGCAGCTCGACGTTCTCGAAGGCCGTGAGCACCGGCAGCAGGTTATAGAACTGGAACACGAACCCGATGTGGGTGGCGCGCCAGCGGGCCGCCTCTGATTCGCTCAGTTTGGTGACGTCCGTACCCGCGACCGCCACCGACCCCGCGTCGGGGCGATCGATGCCCGCAATCAGGTTCAGCAACGTGGTCTTGCCCGACCCCGAGGGGCCCATCAGGCCCAGGAATTCTCCCTCGGGGACATCGAGCGAGATGTCGTGCAGCACGGGAATCGCCATGCTGTCCCGACGATAGGACTTCGACACACCGCGAACCTGGACAATCGGATTGGGCATACGCTCCTCTACTGCACGGTGACTTTGGCGCCGCCACGCAGGCGGGCGCCGACGCTGTCGACGACCTGAACGCCGGGATGCAATCCCTCACGGATGGCCACCGACGACCCAACCTGCCGACCGACGACGACCGGCACCTCCACCACCCGGCCACGCTCCACGACGAAAACCACGCTGCGGCCGTTTCGCTCGACCACCGCCGTGCCCGGGACCACGAGGACAGGCTGAGTGTCGACCGCCACCCGCGACGGGCGCGGCAGGAAGTGAACCTTGGCGCTCATCTCCGGCAACACGCGCGCGTCATAGGAGCGGAAGGCGACCTTGACCTGCACCGTTGCTTTGGCGCGGTCCGCCGTCGGCACGATCATCGCGACAGAGCCCGGATAGCGCGCGTCGGGGTACGCGTCCAGCACGATCTCGCACGGCTGGCCGGGGCTGACGGCCTCGAGGTTCGACTCGGCCACGTCGGCTTCGACCTGGAGGGACCGCAGGTCGGCGACCGTGACCACGGCGCTCTTGGAGAAGGCGCTCGCGGCGAGCGGCGCCACCACCTCCCCGACGTCGGCGTTCTTCGTCAGCACCGTGCCGTCGAACGGCGCGCGGATGACGGTGTTTTCCAACGCCACCTGGGCCGACTGAAGCGCCGCCTGGGCGACGGCGATGTTGGCCTTCACGCGCTGGTAGCGCGCTTCGGCGGCGTCGTAACTTGCCTGGGAGGTGGAGTTGCTGTCCATCAGCATGTGCTCGCGCGCCAGCGCCCGCTCGGCGTCGCGCAGGTCGGCGCGGCTCAAGTCGAGATTGGCCTGGGCCTCCGCCAGCTGGGCCCGGACGTCGGCATCCTCGACGCGGGCGATCACCTGGCCGGCCCGTACCCGGTCCCCTTCGACGACGCCGAGATAGACGAGCCGGCCCGTGCCCTTGGAGGCGACGGCGGCCTTGCGCTGCGCGACGACGTAGCCGCTGGCGACGAGCACCGCGCCGGACCGCATCGGCGATACCAGAGTGGCTGCCGTGAGCCGAACAGGGACTGCCGAGCCGAGGGCCCCGCTGGTCGCCAACAGGACGGCGGCGAGGACGACGACGCCCGCAACCGGCAGGCCGATCACCAGCCAGCGTCGCACCCCGGGGGTCGGGGCCGCCGGGTCAGCGGCGCGGTCAATCCGCAGCGCGGAGAGGTCCGCGTTCTTCGCTTCCATGGCCCTCAATCCTAACACCCCGGGCAACCCGGCAGCGACGCGGACAGTCAGCTAACTCTTGGTGTCAGGCGCCGGCGGGCTCGGGGGGCGGGCTGCCCAGCACGGGACCGCGCGCGGCCGGCGTCTTCTCGCGCGCCGTCCCCTCGGCCGAGGGCGCCGCGGGTGCGGCGGGGGGCGGCGGCACCGGGGGCAACGGCTTGCCGGCCACGACCATCTCGACCTCTTCGCGGTCGAGCGTCTCGCGCTCGAGCAAGGCGGCGGCGAGGCGGTCGAGCGCGGCGCGGCGCTCGAGCAGCACCGCCTTGGCGCGCTCGTAGGCATCGCCCAGGATGCGCTTCACCTCCGTATCGACCAGCTCCGCTGTGCGCTCCGAGATCTCCCGTCGCTGGACCACTTCGCGGCCCAGGAAGATCTCCGCCTCCCGGTCGCCGATCGCAATCGGCCCGATCGTGTCGCTCATGCCGTATTGCGTCACCATGCGACGCGCGACATCGGTCGCGTGCTGGATGTCCTGCGCCGCGCCGGTCGTGACTTTCTCCGGACCGAACACGAGCTCCTCCGCGACGCGTCCCCCATAGGCCATGGCGAGGCGCGACAGGATGGACTGCTTGGTGTACTTGTGCAGCTCCTCCTCGGCGAGGTACGCCGTAATTCCGAGCGCGCGGCCGCGCGGAATGATCGTGACTTTATGCAGGGGATCCGAACCCGGGACGCTCAGCGACACCAGGGCGTGTCCCGCCTCGTGGTACGCGATCAGGCGCCGCTCCTCGTCGGACAGGACCCGACTGCGGCGCTCGAGGCCGAGCATCACCTTGTCCTTTGCGTCCTCGAGATCCCGCATGTCCACGACGGCCTTGTTGCGGCGGGCGGCGAGCAGCGCGGCCTCGTTCACGATGTTCGCAAGCTCGGCGCCGGCCAGGCCGGCCGTGCCGCGCGCGATGCGCTCCAGGTCCACCCCGGGCGCCAGGGGAATCTTGCGCGTGTGCACGCGCAGGATCTGCTCCCGCCCCTTCACGTCCGGCATGTCGACCACGATCTGGCGGTCGAAGCGCCCCGGCCGCAACAGCGCCGGGTCGAGGATGTCGGGCCGGTTGGTGGCCGCGAGGAGGATGACCCCGTCGTTCGACTCGAAGCCGTCCATCTCGACCAGCAGCTGATTGAGGGTCTGCTCGCGCTCGTCGTGCCCGCCGCCCAGCCCCGCCCCGCGGTGCCGCCCCACGGCGTCGATCTCGTCGATGAAGATGATGCAGGGCGCATGCGCCTTGCCCTGCTCGAACAGGTCGCGCACGCGCGAGGCGCCCACCCCCACGAACATCTCCACGAAGTCCGACCCCGACATCGAGAAGAACGGCCGACCCGCCTCGCCCGCCACCGCCTTGGCGAGCAGCGTCTTCCCCGTGCCCGGCGGGCCGACGAGCAGCGCGCCCTTGGGCAGCCGCCCGCCCAGCCGCTGGAACTTCTGGGGGTCTTTCAGGAAGTCGATGATCTCTTCGAGCTCCTGCTTCGCTTCGTCCGCGCCGGCGACGTCGGCGAACGTCACCTTGGGGGTGTCGCCCGCGAGCAGCTTCGCCTTCGATTTGCCGAACGCGAAGGCGCGGTTGCCCCCCTGCTGCATCTGGCGCAGCATGAAGATCAGCAGGCCGAAAATGAGCAGGTACGGCAGGAAGCTGAAGAGGAACACGCCGAACGACTGCTTCTCCTCGCGCGCCCGCACGTCGACGCCCTTGGTGCGCAGCGTGGCGACCCAGGTATCGTTCGACTCGAACGGCAGGAGCGAGGTGAAGTGGTCGAAGTTCCGCCCGCGCACCGGCACCGGAGTCTTGAAGCTCCCTTTCACCTGCTGCCGCTCGGTGATCTCGACGGTGTCGACGTTGCCCTTGTCGAGCTGCTCGGTGAACTGGGTGTAGGAGATGTCCACCGTCTCCGGCCGCCGGTTCGCGGCGAACTGAACCAGCGCGATGGAGCCCACGATCAGCAGCGCCCAGAACGAGAGCGTGCGGAGCGTGCGGGCCCAGCTGAATTCGCGCGGCGGCGGGATGCGGTTGGCCATCAGGTCAGACTCGCTACGTACGGCAGGTGTCGGAAGTTCTCGGCGTGATCGAGCCCGTACCCCACGAGGAACACTCGCGGCGCGTCGAACCCGACGAACGCCGGCTCGAGCTCGAGATGCTCGGCCAGATGCTTATGCAACAACGCACAGATCTCCAGGCTCCGCGGCGCGCGCTCCCGCAGGAGCGCCACCAGGCGGTTGAGGGTCTTCCCCGTGTCGACGATATCCTCCACCAGGAGGATGTGCTTACCCCGCAGCTCGGTTTCCGGATCGTACAGCAGCCGGACATTCCCACTCGAAATCGTATCGGCGCCATAGCTCGCCGCCACCAGGAAGTCCACCTGGAGCGGCCGCTCGATGCGGCGCACGAGATCGCTCAGGAAAATGAAGCTTCCCTTGAGGAGACCGAGCACCAGCAGCTCACCGTCGGGGTACGCCGCGGTGATCTCCTGGCCGAGCTCGCGGACCCGCCGCGCGATCGTCTCCTCGTCGAAGACGATCCGCTTGAGCTCACGCCCGCCCGTCTGCTTGAGGCTCGCCGTGCTTGGTAACATCCACCCGTACCGCCCGGGTTCCGGGCCGCGGGAGATCGTCAGCACTCCGGCAGATTCCGGGCACCCACAGAATGGTTTCGCCGCGTGCGACCACCGGGTAGCCGGGCCGGTCGCTGCGGGGCACTCGCGCTTCCATTAACATCCGCCGCAGGGGCCGCCGCCCGATGCCACCCAGGGGAACCAGCCGGTCGCCCGGACGCGGTGGCCGCACCTCCCAGTTGGCCCCCGCGATCCACGTCGTCCACTCAGCCCGCGGCAGCCGGGCCGGCGCCGGGTCGGGGGTCCATGCCACCCGGAACTCCCCGAACACCGCGCTCCCCCGCTCACCCGTCGGCACGACCTCGACGGCGGCGTCCCGGACTGCGCGGGTCACCCGCAAGCGATCGAACGCGACCTCGGCCATCCAGCCGTCCCCGAGCGGCAACCGCCGCCCGGAGGGGCGGCGCGTCAACTCGACCAGCTGGCGCGCGCGACGCACCCCCAGCACCAGGCCGCTACGCCGCGCCGCCGCACGCAACAGCGCCGCAGACAGGACGTCATCATAGCGGGCCAGGCCCCCCCGAGCAACTTCGATGCGGTACGGCTCGACGCGCAGTCCGAGATCGGGCAGGTGGTCGAGCACCCCGTCCCAAGCGCGCCGCTCGCGCGCGGCCGCTCGCCCGGCGCGGAGCACGTCGTGGCCCACGCGCGCCCCCAGGCGCTCGCCGACCAACGGCAGGAGCACGGTGCGCACCCAGCTGCGCAGGTGTCGCGGATCGCGGTTCGCGGGGTCGTCGTGAATGGGGAGGCCCAGCTCGGTGACGTGCGCCACGAGTCGCGTCTTCGTGAAGGGGAGCAGCGGCCGCACGAGCCCGCCGCGCCCGCGCGCGGGAATACCGGCGAGGCCCGCCGGCGCGCTCCCTTTCAGGAGCCGGAGCAGAATCGTCTCCACCTGATCGTCCCGGTGATGCGCCGTCACCAGGTAACGGGCACCGTGACGCCGCTGCACCTCGCCCAGCCAAGCGTAGCGGGCCCGTCGGGCGACGGTCTCCGTAGCATCGGGACCGAGGGTCAACTCACCGACCTCGAAGGGCAGCTCGTAGCGCTCCGCCAGCTCGCCGACCGCCCGTGCGACCGTCCCGCTGTCCGACCGAATGCCGTGATCGACGTGGGCCACGACGAGCGAGAGGCCGAGCTCAGGGGTGAGGGTGTGCAGCAGGTCCAGCAGCGCCACGGAATCGGCACCGCCGGAAACCGCCACCAGCGCGACCCCGGGCTCCCCGAGGAGGCGGGTACGTGCGAGATGGGTGCGGAGGTGCGACAGCAGCGACGTCATGCTGTAGTATAAATGATTGGCGGGGCGGCTGCGGGCACTGCCTTGCCCGCCGCGCCGATGCGGCCGTAAATATGGTGCCATGCCAATCCTGCAGCCCGACCAGATCTATCAGCTGCTGCGCAACTTGACCTCCCCGGTCGTGGCGATCACGTCCGAGCGCGGCGGGAAGCGCAATGGCATGATCGCCGACAGCGCGGTCCGCGCGTCGATCGTGCCTGCGATTCCGCGCGTGTCGGTCTACGTCCACAAGTTCAACTACAGCCACGACCTGATCTTCGAGACCGGCCACTACGTCCTGCACCTGTTGCGCGACGACCAGTTCGAGCTGATCCACCGCCTCGGCTTCACGAGCGGGCGCGCGCGCGACAAGCTGGCCGGCGTCCCGCACCGCCCCGGCACGCTGGGCGTGCCGGTGCTCGACGACTGCTACGCACACTTCGAGTGCCGCGTGGCAAACGTGATGGACACGGGGAGTTCGACCTGTTTCCTCGGGGACGTCGTGGCCGTGGGTCACGGCGCCGCCGATCGCCCGAGTGGAACGGTGATGACGGCAGCCCACTTCCGCGCGAACATGCCGGCCGAGTGGCGGGGCGAGTACGAAGCGTTGCTGCGGGCCGCGCAGCAGTTCGCCGCCGAGCGCTCGCACGACATCCGGCCGGTCGTCTGGACCAGCCTCCGGCAGCCGTAGTGCGCCGTGGCTCGTGGGAAGGCTTACGGCTCGGTGATATAGCGGCGGTCGGACTCGAACCGACGACCCGCGGATTATGATTCCGCTGCTCTAACCAGCTGAGCTACGCCGCCGAAGTTGTGGCGCTTGAACTTAGTAAGGCGACGGACGTGGTGGGAGCCCCCTTTGTGCTGCTGTGCCGTTGAACCGCTCAATGGTTCAAGGACCGCACTGTGCCGCGCCGGCGTTGCTTTCAAACGTGTTGCCGAGCACCGGCGCCGTAAAATCGGTGGACCAAGGGGGTTGGTTCACGATAATTACGCCGCAGCCCGCCGAGTGCCGGATCACTGTGTTGCGGATCACTGCACCGATATCGACATAGAAGTGGAAAGCGCCAGACACAGGATAGGGCGCACCGCCGTTGGCCACGACGACGTGATCGAACACGCTCGATGAGTCGGCGTAGGGCCCGATCACGATGCCGGTCCAGCTGCCTGGAGTGTCGGTCTCGCCGGTGAAGGTCACTGGATCAGCAACCGTTCCAACCGCCCGGATGGCACCGGGGGCCGTCCAGCCTATCGAGAGCGCGCCTGCCCCTGTGAAGGCCATGGTGACGCCAGGGTCAACCGTGAGCGTGGGATGCGTCGTGCTGTCCCCAACCCAAACACCACCGTAGTTGAAATACGGGATATCGTATTTGTGCCACGTTTCGTCTTGTCGAATCTCGAGTTGGTACGTCCAGATGACATCGCGGAGGTTTCCCGCGTAATGTCCTGCCGGAATGGAGCTCAGCGGGCTCATGTGAACGAAGAACGGGGTGCCGGTCGTTCCGTTTGTGCCCGTGATCGTGAGGTTCGTCGAGCCCGCGCCGAACCTTCCACCGTAGTTCAGCCCGACGCCAATGTCGACCGCATCGCGTATCGAGACGTTCTTGAAGACGGGGGCCGGGACGGGCCCACTGCCGGCATAGTCGCCCCAGATGTGCACGCACCCGGACCCGCGCGCTTCGATGTTCGCGCCGCAGTGATCTAGAAGCGCGTCGCTGATGGCGCTGCTGATGGCGTACGGTAAGAAGTCCACGCCACCCCAGCTCTCGTCAACCGGTCGCAGAGTCACTGTTGGGCCACCCTCGGTCCCGATCTGCAAACCCCCGGGTGCATTCCTGCCGACAATGAATCCACCTTTCATTAGCAACGTGGCACCGGCCGGAATCGTCAGCACCGGCTGATGCGGCCCTTCGATCAACACGGGCTCGAGTACGGTCCACGGTATGTCGCGGGCCCATGTGAGGGAATCACGCAGGGTATCGTGGGTCAGTCGAACCTGGCTCGTATCGATCCCCGCGAATGTGCCGGCGAGCGGAAAGCGCGCAGTCTCACCCGCCGGCAGCGTGGCGATGTGCCCGCGCACGTTCCGGACAGAAAGCGCTTCGGATCCCGCCCCGAAGCGCGACTCGCGCTGCAGAATCACCGCGCCACCCGCCGCGTCTTGGACCGTCACATGATCGATGAACAGCGTGGGGTCATCCCCAGGTATGAACCGGCTCCCGAGAACAAGACAGCCGGGGGGCTGGCTATCGGTACGCTCGCGTCCACAGCTGCTCACGCTGACATGGTGCATCTCGGATGGCGTGCTCCCCAGAAATGTGAGCCCGATCCACGCGCCTGGAGACCCCGCCGTGTCCATGCCGCGCATGACGATGGGAGCCGATGCGGAGCCCTGCGCCCGCAGCGATCCCGCCCCATACTTGCCGAACGTCAGCCCCGAGGTATCGGCGAACAGCACGGTCGCGCCTGCTTCGATCGTGAGAGTTCCCCGAACCGAAAGCCGGCCGTGCACCACGTGTGGCGACTCAGCGAGGGTCCACGTCTCGCTCGCCGTGATCGACAAGGTGTGGCTCGTGGAGTGTGGACCTGCCGGCTCGCCGCAACCGAGCGTCAGCACCGCAGCGCAGGATATGAGCGTGGTTCGCATTCGGAGGTATACACAGCAACTCGCAGGGCGGAACCGCAAGAGGAGGGAGCCAGACGCTGCTGCCACTGCAGAATGCAAGGTGGTCCGCCGAAGCGTAGGGCGCGCGACACACCCGTTGCATCGACTCCACACGGAGCGGCGCCGGCTCCCACGAATTCCGCCGAACCGCGCGTCCCGACGCCTGCCAACGCGGTGCGCCGCTTGCATCCCGAGTCGGCAGGCCATGAAGACGCTGCGTGTTGCGCTGGTCGCCGCGCTGGTGGCGGGGTGTCACTTCGACAAGCTGTTCAATAGCGCCCCGGGCGGCAGCCACGCGCCGCCTCCGGGATCGAGCTCGACCAGACTCGCGTTTACGGCACCACCAACCGATGCCATGAAGGACAGCATCATCCAGCCGCCGGTGCAGGTCACCGTGTTCGACTCGGCGGGCAACGTCATGACGAGCTTTACGGGCGACGTCACACTCGCGCTCGGCAAGGACCCGAGTGTTCCCAAAGCGCGCCTCTCCGGCAGGTCGCAGGCGGCCGCCTCGGCCGGCGTGGCGACGTTCCCGGACCTGAGCATCGATCAGATCGACGACGGCTATACGCTCGTCGCGACCATCGGCGGCGGGGAAGTCTCCCAGGAGAGCACGCCGTTCAACATCACCGCGGTCCCAAGCCCCGGCCCGGGATCGGCGCGGACCCTCTCGTTCACGCAGCAGCCCCAGACGACGGCGGCGGGCACCGCCATCCCACCGGTGCAGGTTGCGGCGCTCGACAGCGCCGGCCACAGGGTTACCACCTTCACCGGGCCCATCACCGTGTCGCTCGGCGCAAATCCGGGCGGCGACCCACTGGCCCCGCAGACCGTCAACGCGGTGAACGGGCTGGCCACGTTTTCCAACCTGAGAATCGACAAAGCGGCGTCCGGCTACAGCCTGGTCGCGACGGCGAGCGGTCTCCCGAACGCAACCAGCACGGTCTTCACCATCGTCCCCGGGACCGCGACTCAACTCGTATTCACGGTCCCGCCAAGCAACACGCCGGCGCGGGCCACGATCCAGCCGCCGGTTCAAGTCACGGCGTACGACGCGTTCGGTAACCAGGCGACGAACTTCATCGGCTCCGTCCTGGTCGCGATCGGACGCAACGGTGGCCTGCTGGTGCCGGGCACGCTGTCCGGCAACGGCGCCGTCCCCGCGGTGAACGGCGTCGCCACCTTCCCGAACTTGAGCATCGACGTTATCGGCAACGGCTACACGCTGACCGCCGCGTTCGCGGGGGGCGCAGTCGTGGTCGAGAGCCCGTCCTTCAACATCACGGTGCTGTGATGCGCTGTCCCCGGTGCACGCTCACCGAGCTCTCCGAAGCCGCCGAGACTTGCTCGCTGTGCGGTTATTCCTCCGCCGCTACCGTTGCGGTCGACGAAGCCCCGCCGAACGAGCTAGACGCACGACGGGAGCTGGCGCGCGAATTCCGCATCGAGGGCCTGCTGCAGCGACCACCCGGGCCCATCGTCTACCTGGCCCGTGACGCGGAGGAGCGACCGCTGGCACTGAACGTCGCGCCGCGCGTGGACCGGGGGCCGGAGGATCGCTTCCACGCCGCGGCCGACGCTGCGGCGCAGCTCGCTCACCCGCACATCGTCCCGGTCTACCGGCACGGCGCCACGGAGAATTTCCTGTGGTGCGCCGCCACATACGTGGACGGCCGGTCGCTCGCGACCATGCTGCAAACCAGTGGACCGCTCGAGCTCTCGGCCTGTGTGCGGATCTTCGAGCAGGTCGCGAGCGCGCTGGACTACGCGCATCGCCGCGGCGTGGCCCACGGAGCCCTGACACCCGGCAGCATCATCGTCGATGCCAACGAGTGGGCTCTGGTGGACGACTTCGCCATGCGCGCGCTGCTCGACATCGCTCCCGACGGCGCGGCCGGCGACCCGGCAGCGCAGGCGGGGGAGGATCAGCGCGCGCTGGCGGCGATCGCTTACGAGTGTCTCACGGGAACGCCGCTGGGTGACAGTCTCCCGACCGCGGAGGACGACCTTCCCGAACTCCCCCTGCACGTCTCGCAGGCGCTGCGCCGCGCAGTTTCGAGTCGACAGGCCGACCGGTTTCCCAGTGTGCTCGACTTCGTCGCGGCCCTCGGGGGCACGCGGCCGGACGTGCGGACGGCGTGGGTCGGCGGGAATCCACCGAAGAAGGGACCGGGAACGCCGGTCGTGCTCGTGGACGCCGACTGGGATCCGGCGGCGAAGCCGCTCGGCGGACGGCTCGCTGCCGCCGCCGCGGGCCTGCTCGTCGCACTCGGTGGGGTCGCCGCATGGCTCGGCATCTCGTCGATACCTGCATCCCCGGCGAGTCGAGAACCCGTCGCGAGCGCTCCGGCGCGCGCCACCGGGGCGCCACCGATGGCCCCGAGCGCGAGCCGTGACACGTTCCTGCCGCCCGCACGGGACGCCGCGCCACGCTCGTCCGCGACACCGGCACCGGTGCGCCCGAAGCGTCCGTCGGGCACGACGCGCGCGCCGCTCGTGCGGAGGCCGGCGCGCGACCTGGAGCCCGGCTTCCTCTCAGTCAATGCCATCCCGTGGGGGAGCGTGTACCTCGACGGTCGTCCCGTGGGGAACACGCCGCAGATCGACCTCCGGGTCGCTGCCGGCCCACACCGCCTGCGGGTGGAGCGCGACGGCTACCGGCCGTACGACCGCGTGATCGACGTGGCGTCGGGGCAGCGGCTCCGCATCACCGACATCGCGCTCGCGGAGCGTTAGCCGCGTGGCGCGCGCTAGCGTCGTTCTCGCCGTATCGCTGCTCGTATGCGGAGCGCGGGTATCGCGCGCCCAGTCGGCGAGCGAACTCCTGGGACAGGGGGTGCAGGCCTATCAGGCCCTGCAGTACGACGCGGCGGCGGCGCTTTTGGAGCAGAGCCTGGGACGCGACTCAGCCGCAGGGTTCGCGGACTCACTGCGGGCGCGGGTGCTCACGTATCTCGCGGCGACGGAGCTGTTCCGGGGACGGCGCGACTCCGCCGTTGCCGCGTTCCGCCAGCTCGTCCTGCTCAACCCGCGGTATCGGCCGGACGAGCTCATCTTTCCGCCCCAGGTCACGAATCTGTTTCAGGAAGTCCGCCGGGCGACCAGGGCGATCGCGGTCGCGGTCTCGCCCGTGACCGAGCTGCGCGCGCGGCTCGACCGGTTCAAGGCCCTGGTGCTCGCGAGCTCGCTCGCGGACGTGACGGTGACGCTGGCGCACGAGGACGGGACGCCGGTGCTGCAGCTGTACAGCGGGCCGGTGGCCGACAGCCTCCTCGTATCGTGGGACGGTCTCACGGCGGCGGGTACGCCGGCGGACGATGGCCGTTACCTCTTGCGGGTGACGCCGCGGAGCCCTGCGGCGGACGGGCCGCGCGCGCGTCAAGTGGTGCTCGACGTCAAGCAACAGCCACCGGACACGCTGCCCTGGCCGCCAACACCAGCGCTCCTGCCGGAGCGGACATTGACGGGGCCGGCCTTCCAGTCGCTCGCGGCGGGGCTCGTCGCCGGAGCCGCCGTCGTCGCGCTCCCGTCGCTCATGGCGCAGGGCAAGGATGCGACCGGGGCGCGCTTCGCCGTCGGCGCAGCCGTGGGCGTGTCCGGACTGGTCGGCTTCTTCGCGCGGAAGCCCCGCCCCCTCGACGCCAACGTGCGCGCGAACGCATCGCAGCGCGATGCCTGGAAGCGAAGGGTCGATGCCGTCAAGGCGGAGAACGCTGCCCGGTTGCGCACGACGCGGCTGGTCGTCCGCGCAGGGCCCGAGACCATCGCGGAGCGAGGATCGCCATGAGGATTGTCGGGCTGATCGGAATCCTGGCGCTCGCCGCGCCGGCCCTCGTCATTTCGCAGGGGCGGCCGACCCTGGCGTTCCGCGGGGACGCCGGCTTCGTGTGGGTGCGGAGCGACACCGCTCCAGCGGGGGCCGGCGCGATTCGACTGCGCGGGCCGGTCCTCGGAGGAGAGGGCCGTCTGGTGTTCAATGGATTCAGCGTGGGACTGGGGCTCTCGAGCGGCACGCTCAAGGCGGCAGATCAGGGGACCGCGAAGCGCGACCTCATCGAAGGCCGACTGCTCGTCGCCGCGCGGCCTCTCCCCTGGCTCGAAATGAGCGTTGGTCCGTTCGTGCGGGCGTACGTCACGGACGC
>Ga0209238_1000273_pt1 | contig 17263 bp, 14 predicted proteins | sample GraSoi013_1_20cm_FD_185823 | JGI IMG/M metagenome (GOLD analysis project Ga0209238, IMG submission 185823) | Grasslands soil microbial communities from the Angelo Coastal Reserve, California, USA - Sample 10_02_2013_1_20cm (SPAdes) (version 2) | ecosystem: Environmental > Terrestrial > Soil >...
CGGCCGCGATGTACTCGTCCGTGCAGTAGGCCGTGAGCACCAGCACCCGCAGTTCCGGGCACACGGCGCGCAGCTCATCGAGGGTTCGCAGCCCCGAGCCGCCCGGCATGGCGAGGTCGGTAATCACCAGCGTCGGGTTCGAGCCCTGCACCACCCGCACGCCCTCGGCTCCGGTGCTGGCTTCGCCGACCACCTTCAGGTCGGGTTCCAGCTCGATCAGGGCGCGCAGCCCCTCGCGCAGGATGGCGTGGTCCTCGACCAGAACGATGCGTGCTGAGGTGTGCGTCATGGACCCCACCGGTAAGTGCGTTGCGGCATTGCTCCCCATGATTCTTGTAGGCCTTGTCAGGGAGAGAGTTCGTTATTTCCTGCGGGGAATCATGCCGTGATTGTCAACGTGGGTCTACCATGGGTACCGGTGCATGGTTCACAGTTATTGCAAGATACACGGTTACCCCACCTGTTATGTCCTTCGGGCGGAGAGTAAAAGAAACCCAATGCACGCTCGGTGGGCCGTTCGGTTGGCTATGACAGTGCTCGCGGCGGCGGCGGGCGGGTTCGCGCACGCGGACATTTACAGCTTCGTGGATGGCGCCGGGGTCACCCACTTCAGCAACGTGCCGGTCGACGATCGCTATCGCCTGCTGCTCGCCACCCCGGTGGAGGAGGGCGCCGAGCACCCCGGCAAATGGCTGGCGAAGTCCACGCTCTATGATCCGATGATCGACCGGGCGGCGCGCTCCGCCGCGGTGCGCCCGGAGCTGGTGCGGGCGGTGATCGTGGTGGAGTCGGCCTTCAACCCGCGCGCGGTATCCAAGCGCGGAGCGGTGGGGCTGATGCAACTCAGGCCCGCTACCGCACGGCGCTACGGGGTGTCCGATGCCTTCGATCCCGAACAGAACATCACCGCGGGCGCGCGCTACCTGCGCGACCTGATGGCGCGATTCGGCAATGATATGGAACTGGCGCTGGCGGCGTACAACGCGGGTGAGGAGGCGGTCGAGCGCTACGGCCGCAGCATTCCGCCCTTCTCCGAAACCCGTCATTATGTACCCGCGGTCATGCGCGTCTACCATAAGCTCCTTACCCAACAGCGCAGCGGCTGATCTACCGTAATTACCTACCCTCGGCTTACGTGCTTCCCCTCCGTTAGCTAGAGCGCCGGCCCACTGTCTAGCGCGGTCGTTTTTGACCACCATGGGGCAAACAAGACCACACAGCTAAAGCGCCTTCGGGCGCGCAACGGTGGCCCCTGCGATGTACAAGATGTACGACCCTGCCCGTTTACGGAGACCTCATGCCCGCGGCTTCACCCTGCTGGAGCTGTTGGTGGTGATGGTCATCATCGGCCTGCTGGCCGGTTTCGTGGCTCCCCGCTACTTCGCCCAGGTGGGTAAGTCACGCGTCAAGGCGGCGCGGGCCCAGATCGATGCGCTCGACAAGGCGCTCGAGCAGTATCGGCTCGACGTCGGGCGCCTGCCGAGCACCGAGGAGGGGCTGACGGCGCTGCAGGTCGTCCCGCAGGGTGTGACCAACTGGGAGGGACCCTACCTCAAGAAGGACGTGCCGCTGGACCCCTGGGGTCACCCGTACCTGTACGCGCAGCCGGGCACGCACCAGAACGATTTCGATCTGCTCTCCTATGGCCGCGACGGACAGCCCGGCGGTAGCGGAGAGGACGCGGATCTCACGAACTACTGAAGTCAGCACCATGGAGTTTCGCATCAAGGCACTGGACGCCAGCTCGAGCGTGATCTCCTGCGTCGTGGACGCGGTGGACGAGGCCGAGGCGCGCCGCCAGCTTGCCCTCAAGGACCTCAAGGTCATCTCGCTGGAGCCGATACGCCGGCTGCGGCGGCTGTTCCAGGCCCCGCAGCTGCAACTGGCAGTGTTCAGTCAGCAGCTGGTGTCGCTGCTGGACGCGGGCCTGTCGCTGGTGGAGGCGCTGGAGGCTCTGGCGCAGAAGGAATCCAACAACAGCACCAAACACACGCTGGATCGCATCCTCGCGCGCCTGTACGAGGGCCAGACGCTGGCCGCGGCGGTGGCGGAGCATCCGGCCACCTTTCCGGACCTGTACGTCGCCTCGGTGCGCGCCAGCGAGAGGACCGGCGCGTTGCGCGAGGCGCTGACGCGCTACATCGCCTACCAGGAGCAGGCGGACGGGCTGCGCAAGACGCTCGTCAATGCCTGCATCTACCCCGCCGTACTGCTGGCAGCGGGCCTGCTGGTGACGCTGTTCCTCATGGGCTACGTCGTCCCGCGCTTCAGCTCGATCTACGAGGATGTCGGCAGCGACCTGCCGTTCGCCTCGCAGCTGCTGCTGCGCTGGGGACAGCTGATCGATGCGCATGCGGGACTCGTCATCGTGGGCGCCATCGCGGCCCTCGCCGGGGCGCTCTACGGCATCGGACGGCCGGCGGTGCGCACCGCCGCCGGCGCCTGGCTGGCCCGCATTCCCGCGATCGGCCGCCAGCTGCATGTCTATCAGCTCGCGCGCCTGTATCGCACGGTCGGCATGCTGGTGCGCGGCGGCATGCCCGTGGTGCAGGCGCTGCGCATGTCGGGCGGCGTGGTGTTCACAGCTTCGCGCGCCGCCTATGCCGCGGCAACCCGGGCGGTGACCGAGGGGCAATCCCTCGCCGAGGCCATGGAACGCAACGGCCTCACCACTGCGGTGGCGGCCCGCATGCTGCGCGTCGGTGAGCGCAGCGGCAACATGGGCGAGATGATGGAGCGCATCGCGGACTTCTTCGATGAGGAGCTGGCGCGCTGGGTGGCGGTGATGACGCGCCTGATTGAACCAGTGCTCATGATTGTGATCGGATTGATCATCGGGGTGATTGTCGTGCTCATGTACTTTCCGATCTTCCAGCTCGCCGGGAGCATCAAATGAACGCCGCGGTGGATGAGCTGCTCGATAAGCCGGCGGTGGCGACTGCCGCCCCCGCAGGCGCTGCGGGCACCGCCAGGAGCGCGCCGGCCGCGGTTCCCGCCGCGCCCGCTGTGCTGATCGATGAGCCCTCGATCGCGCGCGCCATGCAGGAGGCGCAGCAGGCGAAGCGCCCGGTCCTCGAGGTGCTGGCGGAGAGCTGCGGCCTGGCCGGCGATCGCTATGCGAGGGCACTCGCCGGCGCGTTCGATTACCGCTTCGTCTCCAGCGGCGAGCTGGCGCAGCTCGAGCCGGATTTCTCTGTGCTGGCCCCGTCGGATGCCACCCGCCGCCACTGCGTGGTGGTACACGAGGGTGAGCGGCTGCTGGCGGTGTTTGCCGACCCGTTCGATCAGGCGTTGCGCGGCTGGCTGGAGCTGCGACTGAGTGCGCCCATCGAATGGGCGCTGGCGCCCCGTGAGGAGCTCGACAATCTGATCGCGCGCCGCGCCGAGGCGCTGCGGGCCATCGATACGGTGCTGCCGGAGACCGACGAGGGAGCCAAGGGCGAGGAGGGGGTCGACAACCTCTCCTACGTCAGAATCAGCGAGGACACGAGCCCGGTCGTGCGCCTGGTGCACTCGACCGTGTACGACGCGTTGCGCGCGGGCGCCAGCGACATTCACCTCGAGTCGATCGCGAGCGGGCTGGTGGTGCGCTATCGCCTGGATGGTGTGCTGGCGAGCATTGCGACCGTGCGGGGCGTCGAGATCGCCGAGCAGATCATCTCGCGCATCAAGGTGATGTCGGAGCTGGACATCGCCGAGCGCCGTGTTCCCCAGGACGGGCGCTTCAAGATCGCCATCAACGGCCGCCCGATCGACTTTCGCGTGTCGATCATTCCGAGCATCTTCGGCGAGGACGCGGTGCTGCGCATCCTCGACAAGCAGGCGCTCACCAAGATGAGCGGCCTGCGCCTGGATGTGCTGGGTTTCGAGTGGAGCATCGTCGAGCAGTTGCGCCGCCTCGCAGCGCTCCCCTACGGCATGCTGCTGGTCACCGGTCCCACCGGCAGCGGCAAGACCACCACCCTGTACGCGGCGATCTCCGAGACCCAGACCGGGCGCGACAAGATCATCACCATCGAGGACCCGGTCGAGTACCAGTTGCCGGGGGTGCTGCAGATCCCGGTGAACGAGAAGAAGGGCCTCACCTTCGCCCGCGGGCTGCGCTCGATCCTGCGGCACGATCCCGACAAGATCATGGTGGGCGAGATCCGCGACCCGGAGACGGCGCAGATCGCCATCCAGTCAGCGCTCACCGGGCACCTGGTGTTCACCACGGTCCATGCCAACAACGTCTTCGACGTCGTCAGCCGCTTCGTGCACATGGGGGTGGATAGCCACGGTTTCGTCTCGGCGCTGTCGGCGGTGATGGCGCAGCGCCTGGTGCGCATCGTGTGCGAGCAATGCTCCGAGGCCTACATGCCCTCGCGCGAGCTGCTCGAGGAATCGCATGTGCCGATCGTGACCAGCGCCTCGTACAAGTTCCGCAAGGGACGCGGTTGCGGGCACTGTCGCGGCACCGGCTATCACGGCCGCAAGGCCGTGGGGGAGTTGATGGTGCTGAACGACGAGATTCGCGAGGCGATCGTCAGCCGCGTGCCGGTGCGGCAGCTGAAGGAGCTGGCGCACCAGGCCGGGGTGCGCCTCATCCGCACCGCGGCGCTCGATCTGGTGCGCCGTGGTCAGACCACCGTCGAGGAGGTGAACCGTGTCACCATTATGGCGTGACGAGGTCGGAGCCTACCTCTCGCCGCAGCGCCTGTGCCTGGTGCGCATGAAGCGCGGCGTGAAGCCGACCCCCGTCGCCGAGCACGAGCAGCGCTTCGAGGCCGCCAGGACCGATTCCTGGGCGGCGGCGCTCGAGGCATTCGCGAGTCTGCTCGGCCAGAGCCCGTGGACTGGGGCGAGCACGCGGGTCGTGATCGCCGACCACTGGGCGCGTTACGCCATCGTCCCCTGGGTCGCCGCGCTCAACTCCGCGGAGGAGCGCCTCGCGCACGGCCGGCAGCTCCTGACCAGCCTCTACGGGGAGGCCGTGGCGGCCTGGGACGTACGCATCTCGGAGGCCCCGCCGCAGGCGACGCGGGTGGCGTGCGCCATTCCCGGGGAGCTGCTGGCCGGCGTGCGCGCCGCCTGCGCCGCGCAGGGCAGCGCGCTGCTATCCCTGCAGCCGCAACTGGTGGCCGCTTACGAGGCGTGGCGGCACTGTCTGCCGCAGTCGAACGCCTGGTTCGTGAGTGTCGAGCAGGGCTCGCTTGCGGCCGCGCGGCTCGGCCGGCACGGCTGGGACCGGGTTCACGGCGTGCGCATCGGCGCGGACTGGATGCGCGAGCTCAAGCGCCTGCAGACCTTCGGGCGGCTCGCGAGCAACAGCCCGGAAGAAGGCCAGGTGTACGTCGATGCGCCCCACGCCTGGCGAGAGGTCGCAGGCGGGACGGCACAGGCCGCCGACACCGGCGGATTGCAATGGCTCGAAGAGCCTCAGGGGCCGATGACGACCCTGCAGCGCCTCGGGCGGACCCGGCGGCTGGCCGCATGAGCGCCCCGATCGTCAATCTGGATTTCGTGGGCCGGCGCGCACCGCTGACGCTCCTGAGCGGCGTGCTGCTGCTGCTCGGCGTGGCCGCGGCGGCGGGCACGTGGCTCGAATACCGGCATCTGGAGAGCCGGCGCGCGGGGCTGGAGCTCAGGCTGGATGCGGCGCAGCGCCGCCTGCACCGCGACCCGGCCGCGGACCTGCGCACGGCGGGCTTGAGCGCCGAGGCCGGCCGCATCGCCCAGGAGCTCGGCACGCCGTGGACCAAGCTCCTGGCGGAGCTCGAGGCCGCGAGCCGCGAGTCGACCGGACAGATCGCGGTTCTTTCGATCGAGCCGGATCACGAGAAGCACAACGTGCACATCACCGGCGAGTCGCGCGACCTGCCGCTCGCGCTCGCCTACGTGCAGCGCCTGCAGGGAAGCCCGCTGCTGCGCTACCCGATGCTGGACAGTCATGAGGTGAAGAGCGACGACGCACAGCACCCGGTGCGCTTTGCGATGACCGCCGAGTGGAGGGAGCTGCCATGAGCGCCGAGCGCGAAGCGGGCGCGGCAGCGCCGAGCACCCTGCAGGTGGTGCAAGCCCCGGCGGCGCGCGCGCCCCTCCCGGCCCGGGTGCTGGCCCCCGCCACGGCCGCGCGCGTCGCGGCGGCGCCGCTCGCCGGGCGCGCGGCCGCGCTCGAGCGGGTGCAGGCAGTCGCCGGGCAACTCGTGCCGCAACTGCAGTACCGGATCATGCGCCTCGGGACCGCCGGCCAGGCGGGCCTCGCCGCGCTCGTGGGCGCGCTCGCGGTGGCCATCGGCGCGCTCGTTCCGGCCTATCACGCGCTGCAGATGCTGAACGCGGATATCGCGCGCGTGCAGCACCCGGGCGCAGTCAACAACATCGAGCAGGCGATACCGCACCTGGTCGCATCCCTTCCCACCCGCGCGCAGATACCCGCGCTGATCGGGCAGGTCGTGATCCAGGCGAAGGAGGCGGGCGTGTCGCTCGACAAGGGACACTACCTGTACGTGCCCGCGAAGTCGGGCACGATCGCCCGCTATGAGCTGGAGTTCCCGGTCAAGGCCGGCTACCCGGAGATTCGCAGCTTCATCAATCGCACGCTCGGCGCGGTGCCGGCCGTCGCCCTGAGCAAGCTGCATGTCGAGCGCAAGGCGGTGGCAGACCCGCTGGTGAATGCCGACATTGGTTTCGTGGTGTTCGTACGCAGCGAGTAACGACGTGAACCTTACCAAACGCGGCAAATGGCTGACTGCAATCGCGGCACTGGTGGCCGGCTACGTGGTATTCGGTCCGAAGGATACCGACTCGGTCGAGCCGGCGCACAGGCCCCCGAGCGCGGCCACACGCCCCGCGCACGCCGCCGCTGCCTCATCCTCCTCGGTGCCGGTGGCGCGCGCCCTGCTGATGCTCGCGCAGCGGGTGGTGGAGCAGAGCTCCGCCGCTTCGCTGTTCGCGGCGCACTCCTGGTACACACCGCCGCCGCCGCCGCCGCCGCCCCCGCCCGCGGCCGCCGTGAATACGGCGCCCGTGGCGCCCAGCGCGCCGCCGCTTCCCTTTCAGTTCATCGGCAGCTACACCCCCGATGGACAGGCGCCGGTGTTCTTCCTGACGCGCGCCGACCGGGTATACGACGTGCACATCGGTGACACGCTGGACAACACCTACAGCGTCGACAGCTTCGCCAACGGACAGCTGGTGCTCACCTACAAGCCTCTCAACATACAACAACAATTAATCGCAGGGGTCTCCCAGTGACGAATCTTTGGCGCCGCGCGTCTGGCGCATTGCTCATCTTGACGCTTATCGCAGGTTGCGCAGCGGACCGCCTGCACCGCGAAGGTCTGGCGGCCATCGAGCGCGGCGACTACGAAGCCGGCGTGGCCGAGCTGAACCAGGCGGTGGTGCGTGAGCCGGGCAACATGGCCTACCGGCTCGACTTCGAGGCGCGACGCGAGTCCGCGCTGCAGAGCCTCATTGCCGCGGGCGACAACGCGCGCCGTGCCGGTCAGCTCGATGCCGCCACCGCGCTCTACCGGCGGGTACTCGCCATCTCCCCGAGTAACGATCGGGCGCGGCATGGACTGGAAGGCGTCGAGGGCGACAAGCGCCATGGGGGCGCACTCGATGCGGCCCACAAGGACTTCGACGGCAAGGACTTAGATGCGGCCGAGTCGAAGGTGCGCGCGATCCTGCAGGAGGATCCGGGCTACGTGCCGGCGCAGGAGCTGGCCGCGGCGATCAACGTCGCGCGCGGACCGGTCACCGTGGCGCCGCGCCTGCAGACGCGCGAGAACCGCAAGGTGACCCTGCAGCTGCGCGATGCGCCGACCAAGATGGTGTTCGAAGTCCTGCAGCGCGAGACCGGCATCAACTTCATCCTCGACAAGGACGTCAAGAGCGACACCAAGACGAGCATCTTCGTGCAGGACGTGCCGGTGGACGAAGCCATCGATCTGGTGCTCGACCAGAACCAGCTGGCGCGCCAGATCCTGGCCGATAATATGGTGATGATCTACCCGAATACCGCCGCCAAGCAGAAGGACTACGAGCAGCAGATCGTGCGCACGTTCTATCTGACCAACGCGACGCCCAAGGACGTGGAGGGGATGCTCAAGAGCGTGCTCGCCGCGAAGACCCTGTTCATCGACGAGCGCGCGAACGTCCTCGTGATGCGCGACACGCCCGATGTAGTGCGCATGGCGGAGAAGCTCGTCGCCTCGGTGGATGTGGCGGAGCCGGAGGTGATGCTGGAGCTGGAGGTGCTGGAGATCTCGCGCAGCCGCGTCCAGGACCTCGGCATCCAGTACCCGGGCAGCGCGACGCTCAGCCTCTCGCCGCTGGGTGCTGCGACCACCGGGACGAGCGCCGCGGGGCAGATGGTGCTCTCGGATCTGTCCCACCAGAACTCCCACACCATCGGGTTCAACCCCGCGCCCGCCGTCACTGTGAACGCGATGAAGCAGGCGGGCCTGGTCAATACGCTCGCGAGCCCGCGCATCCGGGCGCGCAACAAGGAGAAGGCCAAGATCCTCATCGGCCAGCGAGAGCCGGTCATCACCAACAGCGTCACCCCGACCGCCGCCGGCGCCCCGGTCGTGACCGGCAGCGTTCAGTATCTGGACGTGGGTCTGACACTGGAAGTACAGCCGGCCATCTACCTGGACACCGACGTCGCCGTCAAAATCAGCCTCGAGGTGAGCTCGATCCTCAAGCAGGTCACGACGGCCTCCGGCACGATTGCCTACGAGATCGGCACGCGTAACGCCAACACGCTGCTGCGCCTCAAGGACGGGGAAACGCAGATTCTGGCCGGACTGATTCAGGATACCGACACGCGCAATTTCAGCAGCATTCCGGGACTGGGCGACATTCCGATTCTCCGCCATCTGTTCGGCGAGCATCACCTGGACCGGGAGAAGAGCGAGATCGTGCTGTCCATCACCCCGCGCATCATTCGCATGCAGCCGCGGGCGGCGAGCGACACGACCGAGTTCTGGTACGGCAGCGAGTCGCGCACCCGCTCGCGCCCGTACACGACTTCCGAGCGCGGCGCCGACACCCATCCGGGGCGGCCCGAAGCAGCGGCGCCGAGCCCGTCACCCGGGATCAATACGGCCCCGGGGGGCGCGCCGGTCCCGAGCAGCAGCCCTCAGCCGGTCAACCCTTCCGTGCCGCCAAGCAGCGTGTCGGCACCCTTGAGCGGCCCGGGCGTGCAGAACCAGAGCGCGCCGGCCCCGCAGGGGTTGCCGGTGACGGCGCCGCCGGCCCCCATCGTGGCGGCCGCGGCCAGCGGAGCCGCGTCTCAACAGACGCAGGCCGGAGCGGCGTCCGGGGCCCCCTCGGCGTTGACCCTCGAGGGTCCGGCCGAGGCGAAGGTGGGCGAGGAATTCGACGTGCGCGTACAGCTCTCGAGCCAGGATCCCATCACGCATCTGCGCTCGCAGTTGCGCTTCGACTCCTCGGCCCTGCAGATCGTCAGCGCCAGTGTGGGGGAGGTGGTGCCCGCCAGCGCCGGGGCTCCTACCGTCAACACCCGGGGCGTCGGGGCCCAGCTCGACGTCACGACGCCGGCCGAGGATCCGGTCCTGGGCAGCGGGACGCTGATGACGGTGCGCTTCAAGGCGCTCGCGCCGCGACCCTCGAGCAACGTCGCAGCCATGCTGAACGTGCTGGGCACCACGGGAGGGGCGGTGGGCAGCAGCGCGGCGCAGCCGCTCGCGATCGTCATCCATCCGTGATATGCGCCAGCGCGGCTTCACCCTCATCGAGCTCGTGATCACCTTGGCGATCATCGGCCTGCTCACGACCGCGGCCATGCCGCTCGCGCAGCTGGTGGCGAAGCGCGAGAAGGAGGCGCAGCTGCGCACCGCGCTGCGCGATATCCGCACGGCACTCGATGCCTATCGGGTCTCGGCGCAGACCGGCCACATCAAGCAGGAGCTCGGGGCGACCGGCTACCCGCCGGACCTCAAGTCCCTCTATGCGGGCGTCGAGGATCAGACGAGCGAGAAGAAGGTCAATCTGTACTTCCTGCGCCGCGTCCCCCGCGATCCCTTCTATCCGGATGGCGCGGTGCCGGCGGAGGAAACCTGGGGACTGCGCAGCTACCAGAGCCCGCCCGATGACCCGCAGCCCGGAGACGATGTGTTCGACGTGTATTCCCTCTCGAGCGCCAAGGGTCTGAACGGGGTTCCCTACCATGACTGGTAGCACCCCAGGCCTTCGCCGGCGAGCGCGCGCGGACTGCGGCTTTACCCTGATCGAGCTGCTGATCGTCATGGCCATCATCGGCACGCTGCTCAGCATCGCGGTACCGCGGTATTTTCGCTCCCTGCAGCATGCGCGCGAGACGGTGCTGAAGCAGGATCTGTCGATCCTGCGCGAGGCGATCGACAAGTACTACGCCGATCTCAACCAGTATCCCGAAAAGCTCCCCGACCTGGCCGACAAGCACTACGTGCGCGCAATCCCGGTGGATCCGTTCACCAAGCTCGCGGACACCTGGACGCTGGTGGCGTCGGAGGACCCGGATCACGCCGGCATCCGCGATGTCCATAGCGGCGCCGCGGAGGTTGCCTCCGACGGCACGCCGTTCGCGTCCTGGTGAAAGTAATGCGCAGCCGCTTCGGCCCACAGCGCGGATTCACCTACGTCGGCCTGCTCTTTGCGGTCGTCATCATGGGGCTCATGCTGACCGTGGTCAGCCGGGTGTGGAGCACCACCGAGCAGCGCGAGCGTGAGACGCAGTTGCTGTTCGTCGGGCATGCCTACCGGATGGCGATCGCCTCGTACTTCGCGACCGGTCATCAGTACCCGCACGCGCTGCAGGATCTCCTCCAGGACGAGCGCTTTCCCGTACCCAAGCACCACCTGCGTCGTCTGTATCCGGACCCTGTCACCGGCAAAGCCGACTGGAGCCTGATTCCGACTCCGAGCGGTCAGGCCATCATGGGCGTGGCCAGCAGCTCTCAGGGCGTGCCCATAAAACGCGACGGATTCGACACGATCGATGAAGCGCTGAAAGGCGCGGACTGCTACTGCGCGTGGAAGTTCGTGTATTACGCCAACCGCTGGAACCGCGGCGTCGGCACCGGCGCGACCAACCCGGGCGCGACCAACCCGCCCGGGACGCCGGGCACGATCCAGCCGGGCAACCCCGGTACTTTCACTCCCGTGCGGCCGGGCTCCGGCGGGGCGCCGGGCGTCATGCAACCGGGCAGCCCTGACAGCAACCCCAACCTGAACTGAGTGTCGACTCCTGACGCGGCCCGCGCCGGCGTTCAGTGAGGGCGTCAGTGCGCCAGGGTAGAGCTGGCAGCATCGTTGCTAACACTAACATTCGCCGCGTACCTCGCCCGGCCGGAGCGCGGCTAGCAAATTTCTTCTGCGCTGTCCACCTCACTGTAGGTGTCCGATGAAGCTGTTGGTTTCCGCCGCAGCGGCATACGCCAGCGGCCCGCACGGGCCCAGGGATTGCATCCGCTCAGCTTAAGCCGACGCCTTCGGCCCGCTCCACTATCCCCACAGGCAGGTAGGGTCTTGCGGTAGACGGCATAAGGTGTTTGGACGCGGAGCGCAGGCATTGTCGGGAGTGTTTTTCGACCGCGGCGGTTCTATGGTTCGCACCGCTTGTTTGAACCGCATGACGTCAGGGCGATGTTATGTGGTGCGTTGACAGGTCTCAGGGCCAATGCCCACAGGCCACGTGGGGAGTTCGTATGCTCAGCACACAGCTATTGTGCCGCGGTTTTGCGGCGCTGATGTTAGCCCTCATCTCTCTGCCGGCAGCGGCGCAGAGCTTCAGGGTGCAGTGTCCGACCAGCACGGTCACTCACCCGACAGCGGCCAACAACAATTCGGAACCCGCCTATGTCGGTCCGACGTACGCCGGGACGGCCGGGTATCCGGCGGCGCCGGCTCACGTGAACGGCGCCATCAAGTGCCAGCAGATCTCGGGGGGCGACGGTTACGCGTCGATGGGCGACGGCACCCAGACGTACATGTTCTCCTTCGGACCGCTGTCCGGGCTCGCGGACATCGCCGCCGGCCTGCCCGGCACGCAATTCCCGAGCGTCTTCAACACCCTGTATTCGGGCGCGCCGCTGCAGCCGGGTGCTCCCGACGGGTCGGGTGGGTCCTACAACGGCGCTGTCGGCCAGGTTCCGGACGCGGATAACGGGAACGTGATCAACGGCCATGTGGATCCGCGCCCGATCATGGATGTCGGCGTGATGAACGGCAACATTCCGGCGCCGCTGATGGCGATCGATGAGGACGACGAGTTCTTCCTGACGCTGACCAACGTCGGGATGATCATGCGGCCGGACCTGTTCGAGCAGCACACGGTCCACTTCCACGGTTATCCCAACGCCTCGTCGTTCTACGACGGCGTGCCGGACGCTTCGGTGGCGATCAACATCGGCGCCAGCTTCACGTACTACTACATGGCGCCGGACGCCGGCACTTATTTCTGGCACTGCCATATCACGCCTCCGGAGCACTTGCAGATGGGCATGGTCGGGCAGATCTATGTGCGTCCCCGACAGAATCGGGTTGCGGCCGGCGCCAGCCTCTATGCCGCTCTCCAGCAACAGCAGGGGGATCTACGCACGGCCTGCAATTCGGCCGCCGATATCCTGTGCAGCAATCCTCTGCCGACGGTGAACAGCGGCGCCGCGCGCGCGGCAGCCGGCAAATACGCCTACAACGACGGCGACGGCTCGACGTACTACGACGTCGAGTATCCGCTGCAGATTCACGGCTTCGACCCGAACTTTCACTTCGTCGGCATGACCTTCAATCCGGAAGGATTTGCGGACATGAAGGACAAGTACTTCCTGCTGAACGGGCGCAGCTACCCGGATACGGTCACGCCCGGCCCGCTGGAGACGCAGTCGGCCGATGGCGTCAATCATTACGCGCAGCCCCTGCCGGCGATCATCAACATCACTGCCGGTCAGAGGGCACTGCTGCGCATTTCCGATCTGGACGTGACCGAGTACCAGACGCTCGCCTCGCTGGGGATTCCGATGACCGTCATCGGCATAAACGCCAAGATGCTGCGCGACCAGTCCGGCAACAATCTGTCCTACGAGACCAACTCGATCACCCTCGGCGGCGGCGAGTCGCTGGATGTCATCCTGGATAGCTGTGCAGTGAGGCCGACACTGGCCAGCGGGACACCCGACTTCACCACCTGCACGACCACGCTTCCGGCGGGTACGTACTACCTGTACACCCCGAATCTCGACCACCTGTCAAACGACGCCGAGAACTTCGGCGGCCTGATGACCGAGGTCCACATCAATTAAGGGAGCGACCATGAGCGCGGCGACCATGAAAGAGGCGATGTTGATGACGCGGCTGCTTCCGCTCCTGATGTTGGCGGCAGCCCTGTTGCTCACGGCTGCGGCGCACGGCGCCGCTCCCGGCATCAAAGGGACCACGTTCAATCTGACCGCGGGGCCGGCTTACATCAGCCAGCCCGATGGCCAAGCGGTCTACTCGTGGGGATATGGCTGCACCGGCGGCACGCCGGGGTCGGCAGCCTTTGCCCCGCCGGCGACCCTGATGCCCGGCGCGACCTGCCCGACCATGCAAATTCCCGGTCCGACGCTGATCGTCACGCAAAACCAGACGGTCACGGTGACCCTGACCAACAATCTGCCCACCGCGGCCGGCAACACCTCGATTCTGTTTCCAGGCTTTCAGGTAACCACCACCAACGGGGTCGTCGGCCTGCTGACGCACGAAGCGGCGCCCGGTGGCACGGTGACTTACACCTTCACCGCCTCATCGCCCGGGACACACGCCTACTACAGCGGAACCCAGGGCGACCTGCAGGTCGAGATGGGCCTGTACGGGGCGATCATCGTGCTGCCGGCCAGCGTCCCGGCCGCTTGCACGACGGGACTCCACGCCTCGAATCTGACAGCAGAAGCTCACTGGCATGAGAGTGATTTTCGGCTGGCGGCGGCCGCGTACAACCACGCCCGGAGCTGCTACGACCGGGAATACCTGTTCCAGTTCTCCGAGATGGATCCCAACATTCACAACCAGGCGCTGGCGCAAGTCACCGCCAGGGGAAACTGCGCGGCGGGCGCCGTGGGCTGCAGTCTCGAGGTCGCGACCGAGCCTTACCACCCCGCGTACTTCATGATCAACGGCCGCTCCATGCCGGATGACATGGATACCAACTACGCGTTCCAGTATCCGCACCAGCCTTACAACGGCAATCCTCACATGCATCCGGGCGAGCAGGTGCTGCTGCGGGTCATCGGCCAGGGCCGTTGGCAGCACCCGTTCCACGAGCACGGCAATCACGTGCGCATCCTGGGGCGCGACGGCAACCTGATCCTGAGCGCGACCGATCCCAACAGTCTGGCCGGCCCCCTGCTGTTCACGACCACCACCACTCCCGGGCTGGCCTTCGATGGGATTTTCTACTGGACCGGCAGGGGACTGAACTGGGATCCGTACGGGCACAATCCCGCCTCCCCCGACCCCAGCGCCAAGCTCTCCTGTACTCCTGACGCCAACGGTTACAACACCGGTGCGCCCACTGCGATCAACTATTTCGAGTGGTGCCAGGACCACAACAAGCCGCTGCAGGCCAAGCCGTTCGGCGATGTCGCGGGCGGCGGCCCGGTAACGCTGCCCGATCCGAACCTGTTCACGAACGGCGCGTGGTACGGCGGCAGCCCCTATCTGGGCCCGAACGCGACGGTTCGAGCCACGGGTCCGACCGGAACGACGCCACCCTCGGGCACGATCGCCAACTCCCCGACGGGCGAGGCCGGGTTCGCCTTCATGTGGCACTCGCATAACGAGCGCGAGATCACCACCAACAACATATTCCCCGGCGGCATGCTGATGATGATGCTCGTCGATTCGCGTGAGTTCGTGATTGACGAATCGAACTAGAGCGAGGAACACCGCAATGCGCTCCAACAACTCCAAGTCGCGCCTGACCCGCTCGGGACTGGCGGCTTCCGTTCTCCTCCTGGCCGGCGGCGCGGCCTTCGCCCAGCAGCAGATCAACCTGACCGCGGGGCCAACCAGCCTGACGCTGCCGGATGGCTCGGTCGTGCCGATGTGGGGCTACACCTGCGATGCGACCCAGGTCGCCGGCTCGACGGCGACGTGCGCCAAGCTGAATCCGAATGCGCCGGCGGCGACGGCGACGACACCGGCGGGCTGGTCCCCGGTCGTGATTACGGTGCCGACCGGACAAGACCTGACCATCAACCTCACGAACAATCTTTCGTTTACGCCGGTGGGTGGCACTGCGAATACGGTGCCTACCTCGCTCGTGATCGTGGGTCAGCTCGGCGGCGGTCTCGGGACGACGGCGAACGCCGTGCCGGGGCCGGACCACACCAACGCCCAGCCGCTCACTTGGCCCATCGCCGGGGATCCGCCAGGTCAGCCGCTGAGCGGCGTTGGTACGCCGCCCCCGCAGGGGCCACGCGTGCAGTCGTTCTCCACCGAGGTGGCGGCAGTGGCCGCGGGCACGGGCACCGCGACCCCCCTGTGCTGGGGAGTCTGCGGCACTGGAGGGCCTGCGCTGAAGCCCGGCACGTATCTGATCGAGTCCGGCACGCACCCCTCGATCCAGGGTCCCATGGGTCTGTACGGAGTACTGGTGGTCACCTGTGCACCCGGCTCCGCGGCTACCACTTGCGCCACTCCGGGCACCGCTTATCCCGCCGTGGGCACCACGGTCGCGGCAGTGACCTACAGCGCCGAGATTCCGCTGTTGCTGAGCGAGATCGACCCGGTGCAGAACACCGCCGTCAACGCCGCGGTCAACACCTCGGGATTCAACGAGACGAACGTATGGTCGGGGCTGCCTGGCGGTTGTGGGAACCCGTCCTCGGGCGCCGGGGTTTACCAGACGTGCTATCCGCCGGCGGTGAACTACACCCCCCTGTATTACCTCTTCAACGGCGTCGCGTTCGACAAGACCCACGCCTCGGCCTCGCTGTTCCCGACTTCGCCAGCCACGGGTGCCGCCCCCGGAAGCGTTCTGCTGGTGCGCTTCGTGAACGCCGGCTTGCGCATCCACGTGCCTTCGATCGTCGGATCGCAAACAGGCGTTGCGGTTGCTCCGGCTACCGTAGCTCCCTCCGGACTTTCGCTGATTGCGGAAGACGGCAACCGGCTGCCCGGCCTTCCCCGCGTGCAGAGCGAGGTGTTTCTCCCGGCCGGCAAGACCCACGACGTGACGGTGAATGTACCCGCCGCCGGCGGGTCGGCGCTTGCGGTGTTCGACCGCCAGTTGAGCCTGTCGGCCGACGCCACCGGGCGCGATGGCGGGATGCTGGCCTACATCGGCGTCAATGGCGCGGGAGTCCCGGCTTCCCCGGCAATCGCCGGTGCGGTAGCCAGGCCCGATACCTACAACTCCTTGCTTGCGGGCCAGACGTTCGCAGTATCGGATCCTGCCAGCGGCGTGATCAAGAACGACACCAATGTCTACGGTGTCCGGCTCCTGACAGCGCCGACCGCGGGCACGCTCACCCTGAATGAGAACGGCACCTTCACTTATGTTCCCAGCGGCACGGGTACCTCGGACTCCTTTGTCTACTGCGCGAACGGCTCTGTTACGACGACGGGCACGACGACGCTATGCTCCTCCGGCTTGACAGCCGCGGTGACTCTGGGTCCCGCTGCGCTCGAGGCGGCCAGCGGCATCGTGATGAACCCCATCACGTACACCTCGACCATGGCGACGTCCCTGGTCATCAACTCTCCAGGCGTCCTGTCGGTTGACAGGGACAACGCGGGCTATCCGCTTACGGTGGCCATGTCGGCCGGGAATGCCCCCGTGCCCTCATCGGGCCTGACGCTTTCCGTGGACAAGAGCGGCGCGTTCAAGGCGTCGGTCGCCGCCCCCGGCACCTACACCTTCACCTACAAGGCGCAGAACTCGCAGGGCACGGTCAGCGCCTCATCCGCGACCGTGACATTGATCTTCCCGCCCGGGAGCGGTCTCGTGGTCAACGTCGTGGACGGCAAGAACAAGACCACCGCGATCACCGACTATCGCTGGATCATCGAAGAGGACCGCACTTTCTACGTGGATCCCAAGTGCACGGCGAACCCGCCGCCGGCGGGCTGCCCGGGCGCGACTACGCCCGGTCTGGCAACCACGGGCATCGTCCCGACCTTCGGTACCAACTTCCATACCAGCTACATGCCGCTGGTGGCGACCGGCTGCGTCGGGCCGGCGGGCACCGCCGTGGCCTGCGAAGCGGGCCAGACCATCGTCGATCCGGCC
>Ga0209238_1000274_pt1 | contig 17250 bp, 13 predicted proteins | sample GraSoi013_1_20cm_FD_185823 | JGI IMG/M metagenome (GOLD analysis project Ga0209238, IMG submission 185823) | Grasslands soil microbial communities from the Angelo Coastal Reserve, California, USA - Sample 10_02_2013_1_20cm (SPAdes) (version 2) | ecosystem: Environmental > Terrestrial > Soil >...
CCAACGCGCGCAGCCTGTTCCAACTCTTCTACTACCCGCGCGACTGGGGGCTCGACCAGGGGCAGGGCGGCGGCTGGGGACTCATTCATCCGACGACGTGGTTTTGGAATAGCTACGCCCCGGGTGATTACCGCAGGACCGTGGACACCGGCTTCGCCGCGACGTCTGCGTACGTCCGGGGTGGCTGCAGTGCCAGCGGTCTCTGTCCGGCTACGTCAGCCGCTCCAAACGACACGTTCGCGGACGGGCCCATGCCGTACAAGTATCGGAAGACCGACAATGGGCTGAATTGGACGCTGAACGACGTCGATACGCCGCTGTACCGCTATGCGGAGGCGATTCTGATCTATGCCGAGGCTCAGAATGAGCTGGGGAACTCGGCAACGGCCATCACCTATCTCAACATGATGCGGGCGCGAGCCCGTCAGGGGACGGGCGCGGAGAGCCGACCGGAGCCACACGGTTACACCGCCGCGGAATTGCCGGACCAGCCCAGCGTCCGCGACGCCATTTTCATGGAACGCATGTGGGAGTTTGCCTTCGAGGCCAAACGCTGGTTCGATCTCGTGCGTCGCGACTCGGAGAGCGGACAGTCAGGTTTCTGGATGACCAGCCTGCTGAGCCATGACCCGAACGCGAACCTCGGGGGCAAGGTGGTGGAGTACCGCAAGCGCTTCCCGATCCCCCAAGGACAGATCACGGCGAACCCGTCGCTCTGCCAGAACACGGGTTACGGCGGCACACCGTGCCCGCCAGGGGTTCAACCGTAAACAGCCGGTCAAACAAACGACGCCCGGGAGCGATCCCGGGCGCCGTTTTTTTGACTGACCGACCGTCCGACGGGCCGTCCTACTCCGCTTCCACTTCCGCCGGGAACGGACTCGGCGCTGGCCCAGTACCCGGCACCGCAGCCTCGACCGGCGGCGTCGGAGGCGTGAAGCCCTCCGGCGGCTCGATCTCGATGTCGTGATACCGGTAAATGCCCGTACCCGCCGGAATCAGATGCCCGATGATGATGTTCTCCTTTAACCCTAGCAGATCATCCTTGGCCCCGCGGATCGCCGCATCCGTCAACACCCGCGTCGTCTCCTGGAAGGAGGCCGCGGAGATGAACGACTGCGTCGTCAGGCTCGCCTTCGTGATGCCGAGGAGCAGCGGCTCGCGGGTGGACGGCTTGCCGCCCTTCTTCACCGCGCGCTCGTTGATCTCGCTGAACACGAGCTTGTCCACGTTCTCGCCTTCCAGGAACTCGGTGTCGCCCGGCTCGACGACTTTCACCTTCTGCAGCATCTGGCGCACGATCACGCCGATGTGCTTGTCGTTGATCTTCACGCCCTGCAGCCGGTACACCTCCTGCACTTCGTTCAGCAGATACTCCTGCACGGCGCGCGGGCCCTTGATCCGCAGAATGTCGTGCGGATTCACGGGACCTTCGGTGAGCCGGTCGCCGGCGCGCACGCGGTCGCCCTCGTGCACGCGCAAGTGCTTCCCGGCGGGCACCTCGTACAGCTGCGCCTCGCCCTCCTCCGGGTGCACCCAGATCTCGCGCTTGCCGCGCTTGATCTCGCCGAACCGCACCACGCCATCCACTTCCGAAATCGTGGCCGGATCTTTCGGCCGGCGTGCCTCGAACAGCTCGGCAACGCGCGGCAGACCGCCCGTGATGTCCCGCGTCTTGTACGCCTCGCGCGACACCTTGGCGAGCACCTGGCCCGCATACACCTCTGAGCCATCCTCGACCGTGAGCTGCGCGCCTTCCGGAATCACGAAGTCGCGGAGCCGCTTCTCCTTGTCGCCCTTCTTCTGGACAACTTCGATGTGCGGGTGGAGCTTCTTCTCCCGGTCTTCGATGATCACACGCTGGCGCCGGCCGGTGATTTCGTCCAGCTCCTCGCGCACCGTCTCGTCCTCTACGATGTCCACGAACCGCACCAGACCCGCCACATCCGTCATGATCGGGTTCGTGTACGGATCCCACGTGAACAGCACCGAGTCCTTGGCCACCTGCTGGTCGTCATCGACCATCAGCGTCGCGCCGAGCGGCACCTGGAACCGCGAGTGCACGGACAGCTTGCCGGTGGCCGGGCTCCCGGAGGTGTGCGCCGCCGCCTTCAAGATCAGCTCGCCCTCGTAGCTCGTGACCACCTTATGGCCTTCCGGTGTCGCGACGAACGTCAACCGGTCGCCGTGCTCGATGACGCCTTCGACCTTGGTCTTCCGCACCGTCTGCTCGGCGATGCGCGCCGCCGTGCCGCCGATGTGGAAGGTCCGCAGCGTCAGCTGCGTGCCCGGCTCGCCGATCGACTGCGCGGCGAGAATGCCGACCGCCTCGCCGAGGTCCACCATGTCCATCGTGGCGAGGTTGCGGCCGTAGCACATCCGGCACACGCCGCGCTTCGCCTCGCACGTCAAGACCGAGCGAATCTTCACCGTCTCGATGCCCGCATCCTCGATGGCCTGCGAGGTCTCCTCCGTGATCAGCTTGCCCGCTTCGACCAGCACCTTGGGCCGGCTGTCTTCATCCAGCTCGTGTGGATCCATCACCTCTTCGAGCGCCACGCACCCGACGACGCGCTCGCGCAGTGGCTCGATGATGTCTTCGCCTTCCTTCAACGCCGACATCTCGAGGCCAAGGATCGTCCCGCAGTCCTCTTCTGTAATGGTCACATCTTGAGCGACGTCGACCAACCGGCGTGTCAAATAACCCGCGTCGGCCGTCTTGAGCGCGGTATCGGCGAGACCCTTCCGCGCGCCGTGCGTCGAGATGAAGTACTCGAGCACCGACAGCCCTTCGCGGAAGTTCGACTTGATGGGGCTCTCGATGATTTCGCCGATGCCGCCCGTGAGCTTCTTCTGCGGCTTCGCCATCAGGCCGCGCATGCCGGCGAGCTGCCGGATCTGGTCGCGCGAGCCGCGGCTGCCGGAGTCGAACATCATGAACACCGGGTTGAAGCCGCCCTTGGACTTCTTCATGGTCGCGACCATCGCCTCGGCGATGTCGTTGTTCGCGTGCGTCCAGGCGTCGATCACCTTGTTATAGCGCTCGCCGAAGGTGATCTGGCCGGTCGAGTAGGCACGCTGGAACCGCTCGACGCGCGCTTCGGCGTCGTGCAACAGCGGCGACTTCTCGGTGGGAATCTCGAGGTCGGCCACGCCGATCGAGACGCCGCCCATCGTCGCGTAGCGGAACCCAAACTCCTTCAACTGGTCGAGGAATTGCACCGTCGAACTGAGCCCCGCGCGGCGATAGCTCTCGAACACGAGCTCGGAGAGATCCTTCTTCCGCATCACCTTGTTCTGGAAGCCCATATCGCGCAGCAATCCCACAGGGACGATGCTGTTGAAAATGACGCGTCCCGCCGTGGTGGCGACCCAGCGGCCGGGCAGTTCCGGGCGCTCGTGCCACATCTGCACCGGCGAATGGTGCTCGAGCCGCTTCACGGCGATCCCCATCTCGAGCTCCGCCATCGAGCCGATACGCGGCGCCGTCTTGAGCTGCTCCTCGAAGTCCGCCGGCTCCTTGGTCAGGAAATGACACCCCAGCACCATGTCCTGGCTGGGCTCCGCAACCGGCCGGCCGTCGGACGGTTTCAGGATGTTGTTGGACGAAATCATCAGCAGCCGCGATTCGAGCTGTGCCTCGAACGAGAGCGGCACGTGCACGGCCATCTGGTCACCGTCGAAGTCGGCGTTGAACGCGGCGCAGACGAGCGGGTGAATCCGGATCGCCTTACCCTCGACGAGCACCGGCTCGAAGGCCTGAATGCCCAGCCGGTGCAGCGTGGGCGCGCGGTTCAGGAGCACCGGATGGTCCTCGATGATCTCCTCGAGGATCTCATACACTTCCGGCGACTCCTTCTCCACGATCTTCTTCGCCCGCTTCACCGTTTCGGCGATGCCCTTCTCCACGAGCTTGTGGATGATGAAGGGCTTGAACAATTCGACCGCCATCGCCTTGGGCAGACCGCACTGATGCAGCTTCAACTCTGGTCCGACGACGATCACCGAACGGCCCGAGTAGTCCACGCGCTTGCCGAGCAGGTTCTGACGGAACCGGCCCTGCTTGCCCTTCAGCATGTCGGACAGCGACTTGAGGGGCCGCTTGCCGCGTCCCCGGATCGCCTTGGAGCGCCGGCCGTTGTCGAACAGGGCGTCCACCGCTTCCTGCAGCATCCGCTTCTCGTTGCGGAGAATGACCTCCGGCGCGCGGTGCAGGATCAGTTTCTGCAGCCGGTTGTTCCGGTTGATCACCCGCCGGTACAGATCGTTCAAGTCGGACGTGGCGAAGCGCCCGCCGTCGAGCGGCACGAGCGGCCGCAGGTCGGGCGGAATTACCGGCACGACGTCGAGAATCATCCAGCGCGGATCGTTGCGCTGCTCGCCGGCGTTGCCGGAGTTGCGCATCGCGTCCACGATCTTGAGCCGCTTCAGCATCTGCTTCTTGCGATGCTGGCTCGTCTCATTCGCCACGGTGTCGCGCAGCTCGTCGGCGAGCTTGTCCACGTTGATGCGCTCGAGCAGCAAGCGGATCGCGGGAGAACCGATGTCGGCCCTGAACGCCGTGTCGCCCTCGGTCTTGGCCTTGTTGCGCAGCTCGAGGAAGCGGTCTTCGTCCAGCAGCTCGCGCTCCTGGACTTCCTGTTCACCCGGCTCGATCACGACGTAGTTCGTGTAGTAGATCACGCGCTCGAGATCGCGCAGCGTCATATCGAGCAGGTTGCCCATCGGCGACGGCAGCGTCTTGAAGAACCAGATGTGCGCGACCGGCACCGCGAGCTCGATGTGGCCCATGCGCTCGCGGCGCACCTTGGACAGCGTCACCTCGACGCCGCACCGATCGCAGATCACGCCGCGATAGCGGATCCGCTTGTACTTGCCGCAGTGACACTCCCAGTCCTTCACCGGGCCGAAGATGCGCTCGCAGAAGAGCCCATCCCGTTCCGGCTTGAACGACCGGTAGTTGATCGTCTCGGGCTTCGTGACTTCGCCCCACGACCACCACGTGCGCTGGCCCTGGAGCTCCAGGCGCTCGCGCTCCTTGGAGTCCTTGGGGCCGCGGATCTCCTCGGGGGAGGCGATGCGGATCTGGATATAGTCAAAGCTCGAGCTCTTGGGCTCGTGGCCGCTTCGGAAATCGATCACTATTCCTCCACGTCTTCAGTAGTGCCGAGCGTCACCTTCAATCCGAGGGCCTGAAGCTCCTTCACCAGTACGTTGAAGGACTCCGGAATCCCGGGCTTCGGCAGGTTCTGCCCCTTCACGATCGCCTCGTACACACGGCTGCGGCCGTTCACGTCGTCCGACTTGACGGTGAGGATCTCCTGCAGCGTGTGCGCGGCGCCGTACGCTTCCAGCGCCCACACCTCCATTTCACCGAACCGCTGGCCGCCGAACTGGGCCTTCCCGGCGAGCGGCTGCTGCGTCACCAGCGAGTACGGGCCGATGGAGCGGGCGTGGATCTTGTCGTCCACTAGGTGCGACAGCTTCATCATGTAGATGGAGCCGACCGTCACGTCGGACTCGAACAGCTCACCCGTGCGGCCGTCGCGCAGCCGGCACTTGCCGACCGGCGACAGTCCGGCCGCGGAGAGCAGCTCGTCGGCCGCGGCGTCGACATCGGCCTCGGACTTGGCGCCGAACAGCGCCGCGAGCGCGGGACGTCCCATCGCCTCGAGCACGTCCGCGGGCTTATCCTTGGCCAGAACCTTCTCGATCTCCTTCAGTCCGCTTTTGAACGACGCTCGTTGCGCGGCCGACAGGTTCGTCGCATCCGCCGCCTCGAGCTTCGCGGTATGTACTTCCTGTTCGATCCGGTGCTGCGCCAGCTCACGCTCCGCCAACTCTTTCCCGGCGAACTTGAGGAAGTCCACCATCTGGTGATGCAGCTCGCGCGTCTCGGCCGAGACGCTGCGCCCGCCGAGCAGCGCGACGCCGGCCGTGCCGATGTCGGGACGATCGCCGTTGCTGGACGGCAGCCGCCGCAGATCCGACACGATCTGCAAGACGCGATCGGAATCGAGCGCCGGCGGCCGGACGTCCAGCCGCAGACTGGCTGCGGCCCACGTCAGGCCCGCAAGCCGCAATAGCACGCCGATTTCCGTCTCGTTCGCGCCCTGGAAGACTGGCGTCTTGGCGTCGAAGCCCAGCAGGTTCGCCGCCCAGCCCAGGTGCGTCTCGAGGATTTGGCCCACGTTCATACGGCTCGGCACGCCGAGCGGGTTGAGGACGATGTCCACCGGCGTTCCGTTGGGGAGGAACGGCATGTCCTCCTCCGGCACGATCCGCGCGATGATGCCCTTGTTGCCGTGGCGGCCCGCCATCTTGTCACCGACCGAGATCTTGCGCTTCTCGGCGACGTAGACTTTCACCAGCTGGATGACGCCCGGCGGCAGCTCGTCCGGCTGCAGGATCTTGTCGATCTGGTCTTCCGACTTTTCCTCGATCTTGGCGCGCTCGGCGCCGGCGGCGTCGAGCACGGCGCGCACCTTTTCGTTCACCGACTTGTTCGCCACGCGCAGCGTCTTCAGGTCGACGTCCGCGAAGTTGATCTCGCTGAGCTGCTGCTTCGACAGCTTGGTGCCGGCCGGGAGATACTCCTCGACCGTCCCCGCCTTCAGCATCAGACCGACTTCCTGGCTGGCGAGCAGCTCCGCCAGTTCGACGAACATCGCCTCCGAGATGCGGGCCTTCTCTTCCGTCTCCAGCCGGCGCACTTCGCCGATCCGCTCGCCGCGGTCCTTCTCGACGACCTGGTCTTCGATGCGCGAGAAGATCTTCACGTCGATGACGACGCCTTCCATACCGGGCGGCACCTTCAACGACGAGTCCTTCACGTCCTTCGCCTTCTCCCCGAAGATCGCGGTGAGCAGCTTCTCTTCCGGCGAGAGCTCCGTCTCGCCCTTGGGGGTGATCTTGCCGACGAGGATGTCGCCCGCCTTCACATGGGCGCCGATCCGCACGATGCCCCGCTCGTCGAGGTCCACCAGCGACTCCTCGGCGACGTTCGGGATCTCGCGCGTGATCTCCTCACGACCGCGCTTGGTGTCGCGGACGTGCAGCTCGAGCTCCTGGATGTGGATCGACGAATACACGTCGTCCTTCACGAGGCGCTCGGAGAGCACAATCGCGTCTTCGAAGTTGTGGCCGTACCACGGCATGAACGCCACGGTGACATTGGCGCCGAGCGCGAGATCGCCGCGCTCCGTGCCCGCGCCGTCCGCGACGATCTGGCCCGCCTTCACCTTCTGGCCCATGTGCACGAGCGGCCGCTGGTTGATGGCGGTGTCCTGGTTCGTCCGCCAGAACTTCTTGAGGCGGAAGCGGTCGTGCTGCTTGAGCCGCGCCAGCGGATGGTCGCCGTTCCGGGGCGCATCCTCGTCGCCCGAGTCGATGATGATCTCATCGGCCGTGACGCGGGTGACCACGCCGCCGCGCCGGGCGATCACCACCGCGCCCGAGTCGCGCGCGACTCTCTCCTCGAGCCCGGTGCCCACCAGCGGCGCCTGCGGGAACAGGAGCGGCACCGACTGCCGCTGCATGTTCGAGCCCATGAGCGCGCGGTTCGCGTCGTCGTGCTCGAGGAACGGAATCAGGGCCGCGGCGATGGAGACGAGCTGCTCCGGCGCGACGTCCATGAAATCGATCTTGTTGGGCGGCAGCAGCGGGTAGTCGTCCCGCTTGCGGCACAGCACCAGCTCGTCGGCGAAGCGGCCGTCGGGCGTGAGGTGCGCGTTGGCCTGCGCCACCGCGTAGTCCTCTTCCTCGGACGCGGACAGCCAGCGCGTTTCGTCCGTGACCTTGCCGTCTTTCACGACGCGGTACGGCGTCTCGATGAATCCGAGCTCGTTGACGCGCGCGTAGCACGACAGGCTCGTGATGAGTCCGATGTTCGGACCTTCCGGCGTCTCGATCGGGCACATGCGGCCGTACTGGCTGTAGTGCACGTCGCGGACTTCGAAGCCCGCGCGCTCGCGCGTGAGACCGCCGGGACCGAGCGCGGAGAGACGCCGTTTGTGCGTCAGCTCCGCAAGCGGATTCGTCTGATCCATGAACTGCGACAGCTGCGAGCTGCCGAAGAACGCCTGAATCACAGCGCTCACCGTGCGCGCGTTGACCAGATCGTCGAGCGTGATCCGCTCGGGATCGTTGTTGATGCTCATCCGCTCCTTGATGAGCCGCGCCATGCGCGACAGGCCGACCGAGAACTGGTTGGCGATCAGCTCGCCCACCGAGCGCACCCGGCGGTTGCCGAGGTGGTCGATGTCGTCGGTGTAGCCGCGGCCCTCAGACAGCTCGATCAGGTACCGGATGATCGCGATGAAGTCGTTCTCGGTCAGGACGGTGTTGTCCTTCGCCTCGTTCACCTTGAGGCGCTGGTTGATCTTGTAGCGGCCCACGCGCCCCAGGTCATAACGCTTGGGGTGGAAGAACAGCCGCTTCAGCGCTTCCCGCGCGGTCTCGATGTTCGGCGCCTCGCCGGGACGGAGCAGCGTGTAGATCTGCGCCAGCGCCTCGGCCTCGGTGTGCGTCGGGTCTTTGGCGAGGGTGTTCTTGATCAGCGGCGACTCGCTGCGGCCGGCGGGCAGGAGCACGTCGACCTTGGTCACGCCGGCCTTGAGCAGTTTCTTGCGCAGCGTGTCGGACAGCTCGCGCCCCGCCTCGCCGACGACTTCCCCGTCGGGATCGGCGACGTCGAACGCGAGCACGTACTTGCTCGGCGCCTGCTGCGTGGTCGTCGGCTGGGCATCCTCGCGCAGATCGAGCGAGGTGTATCCCGCGAACACTCGCACCGCCGTGATGCCGGCGCGGCGGAACGCGTTGAAGCGCTCCAGCGTCAGCTCGTCGCCCACGCGTGCGAGCGGCTCGCCCTTCTTGTTCTCGGGATCGGGCACATCAGCGGCGAGCAGCGTGCCGAGCACCTCGCGCTTCTGCGCGCGACCCTCGAGCTTGCCGGTGATGTCGATCTCCTTCAGGGCGTAGAACAGCTTCAGGATATCGGCGTTCGTGCCGTACCCGAAGGCGCGCAGCAACGCGGTCGCCGGGAATTTCTTCTTCTTGTCGATGTGGACGTAGATCACGTCGTGAATGTCGACGGTGAACTCGACCCACGAGCCGCGGAACGGAATGATCCGCGCCGAGAAGAGGCGCTGGCCGTTCGGGTGGATGCTCTCCTCGAACACCACACCCGGCGACCGGTGCAGCTGCGACACGATGACGCGCTCGGCGCCGTTGATGACGAACGTCCCGAGCGGCGTGAGAATGGGCAGCTCGCCGAGATAGACTTCCTTCTCGATGATGTTCTTGGGCCGCTTGGTCTTGGTGACCTCGCCGACCTCTTCCATCACCACGAGCTGCAGTGTCGCCTTGAGCGGCACCGAGTACGTCATGTCGCGCTCGATGCACTCTTCGACGGTGTACTTCGGCTCCCCGAGCGCGTACTTCACGAACTCGAGCGAGTAGTTGCCATTGACGTCCTGGATCGGGAACAGATCCTTGAAGACCCGTTCCAGTCCGACGTCGGAGCGCACGCCGTCCTTGCCGTCCGGCTGCAGGAGCGACTGGAACGCGCGTGTCTGAATGTCGAGGAGATGGGGCATCGGCATGCCCGTCTCCAGCTTTGCGAACGAAAGATGCGATGCCGTCTTAGTGGTCATGCGAACCCTCAAGTAATGCAAAAGGCCCTGCCGCCCCCGCGCCCGACTGCGGTGCGGGGGAGGATCCTAGGGCTCGGAAAAGCGAGCAGGTTGTAGTAAATCCGCGCATGTCGTAGACCGAAGCGAGACTCGGGCAAAACTCTGAGCCCCCGTGGCCCAGAGCCCACACGAGGCTACTTCAGTTCGACGACGGCGCCCTGCGCTTCGAGCTTCTTTTTGATTTCTTCCGCTTCCTGCTTGGACACGCCCTCTTTCACGGTCCCGGGCGCGCCTTCGACCAGATCCTTCGCCTCTTTCAGCCCGAGGCTGGTGATCGCGCGAATCTCCTTGATCACCTGGATCTTCTTCTCGCCGCCCGCCTTCAGCACGACCGTGAACTCCGTCTGCTCCTCGACCGCCGGCGCGGCTGCGGCCGCTCCCGGAGCGCCGCCGCCTGCGGGTGCCGCTGCCGGAGCCGCGATCGTCACACCGAAGCGGCCCTTGAAGGCCTCGATCAGCTCCGCCAGCTCGAACACCGACATGTTGCCGATGGCTTCGAGGATATCGTCCTTACTCATCGTTTGCGTCGCCATTACTGTTCTCCCGCCCGTTTAGTTTTGAGAGCCTCGAGGGCACCCACCAGCGAATACAGCAGTCCGTTCAGCACTCCCAGGAATCCCGCCATGGGCGCCTGCAGGGCTCCGCCCAACTGCGCCAGCAGCTGAGTCTTCGAAGGCAACGCCGCCAGCGACTTCACCTGCGCCTGCGTGACCGGCTTGCCTTCGACCAGTCCCACCTTGATCGCCGGCTTCTCGAATTCCTTCGCGAAGTCGGTCAGCACCTTCGCCGCCCCGACCGGGTCCGTGCCCGCGAGCACCAGCGCCGTCGGGCCGGCCAGGAACGACTCGAGACCGCCGTCCTTCAACTGTTTTTCCGTCAGCGCGCGGCGTGCGAGCGTGTTCTTGACGACCACATACTCGACGCCCACCGCGCGGAGGCGGCGGCGCAGATCGGTGATGTGGGCCACGTTGAGGCCCGTGAAATCGGTGACGTAGATGGTTTGCGACTTGGCGACCTGCGCCGCCAGCGTCGTGACCATCTCCTGTTTCTGCGCTTTCGTGCGGTTCATACGTGATACCCTGCCGGATCGACCCGCACGCCCGGCCCCATCGTACTCGAGACCGTCACCGAACGGATATAGTGGCCTTTCGCCGCGGACGGCTTCGCCTTCACGATCGCATCCATGAACGCCTGCAGATTCTCGGCGAGCTGCTGCGACGAGAACGACTTCTTGCCGACGGCGGCGTGCACGATGCCGCTCTTGTCGACGCGAAACTCGATCTTGCCCGCCTTCAGCTCCTTCACCGCTTTCGTCACGTCCATCGTGACCGTCCCCGCCTTCGGGTTCGGCATCAGGCCGCGAGGCCCGAGCACCTTGCCGAGCGCGCCGAGCTGGCCCATGACGTCCGGGGTCGCGACGATGACGTCGGTGTCGAGCCACCCTTCTTTGATCTTCGCGACGTACTCCACGCCGACGAAGTCGGCGCCGGCGGCCTCGGCTTCCTTCGCCTTGTCGCCCTGCGCAATCACGAGCACGCGGATCTTCTTGCCCGTGCCGTGCGGCAGCGAGACCGTGCCACGCACGATCTGATCGGCATGCTTCGGATCGACGCCCAAGCGCACCGCCACATCCACCGACTCATCGAACTTCGCGAACGCCGTGTTCTTCACCTGTTCGACGGCCGCGGGCGCCGCGTACAGCTTGCGCGGCTCGATCGTGCCGACAGCAGCGCGGTACTTCTTGCTGTGCGTGCGCATCAGACCTCCACCGTCAGCCCCATCGACCGCGCCGTCCCCGCGATCATGTTGATCGCGCCTTCGAGGTCGGTCGCGTTCAGGTCCTGCATCTTGATCTCGGCGATCTTCTTGAGCTGGGCGCGCGTGACCTTCCCCACTTTCTCGCGGTTCGACGTCGCCGAGCCCTTCTCGATGCCCGCTTCCTTCTTGAGCAAGACCGAGGCAGGCGGGGTCTTGGTCACAAAGGTGAACGTGCGATCCTTGTAGATCGTGACCACGACCGGGGTGATCATGCCGGCCTGGGACCCGGTCTTCGCGTTGAACTGCTTCACGAAGTCCATGATGTTCACGCCATGGGGCCCGAGCGCCGTGCCCACCGGCGGTGCAGGCGTTGCCTGACCGGCCGGCACCTGCAGCTTGACGATTGCGGTAACTGGTTTGGCCATCGTTTCCTCTATTAGCGTCCGCTTCCGCGGACTCCCACGCAGTTGTGGTTAGTGCGCCTTGAGCTGCAAATAATCCAGCTCGACCGAGGTTGGCCGTCCAAACAACGCGACCGACACCCGGACCTTCCCCTTATCCGGCAGTACCTCCTGCACCGTTCCGCTGAAATCCGAGAACGGCCCTTCGGTGATCTCCACGACCTGGCCCACGAGGAACGGAATCGCCTCGGCGGGCTCTTCTTCCTTGATCGCCTCTTCGACACCCAGCAGCCGGTTGACCTCTTCGGGCCGCAGCGCCATCGGCAGCCGGCCGGTCCCGACGAACTTGATCACGCCCTGGATCCCGTTGATCGTGTGGATGGTCTCCTGATTCAGGTCCATCTCCACGAGCACGTAGCCCGGGTAGATCTTTCGTTCGACGTTGACCTTCTTGCCGTTCTTGATCTCCACCACTTCCTGCGTGGGGACCAGCGCCTGACGGATCGGCTTCTCCGTCTCGGGCCGAATGTCCTCGGCAATGCGGCGCGCGATCAAGTTGCGCACCTTGTTCTCATGCCCGGCCGTCGTCTGAATCGCGTACCAGCGCAGCTCAGGCATCAAAACATTCTTGCGACGAGCGAGACGAACAGCCATTGAAAGAACGAGTCCATCAACCCGATCGCGATTCCCAGGATCGTGACGAAGATGACGATCACGGTCGTGGCTTTCTTCAACTCGTCGAACGTCGGCCATGTGACTTTGCGTAGTTCGTTGCGCACATCGCGCAGGAACTGGACAAACCGCCCGATGCGGCCGCGTCCCGGCTGCAGCTCCGGGCCGCCCGTCATCACTTCCGTTGCCATTACTTCGATTCCTTATGCGCCTGCTGCTTGTTGCACCGCGGACAGTACTTCTTCCACTCCGCCCGCTCTGGGTGTTTCCGCCGGTTCTTCGTGGTGAAGTAGTTCCGGCTTTTGCACACCGTGCATTCCATTATGATGTTTTCTCGGGGCATTCACGTGCCTCGTTATTTCAAAATCTTCGTGACCACACCGGCCCCAACCGTCCGGCCGCCTTCCCGAATCGCGAAGCGGAGCTGCTCTTCCATCGCGATCGGCGTGATCAACTCGATCGTCATCTTCGTGTTATCCCCTGGCATCACCATCTCGACGCCCGCCGGCAGTTCGACTGAGCCCGTCACGTCCGTCGTCCGGAAGTAAAACTGCGGCCGATACCCCTTGAAGAAGGGCGTATGCCGTCCCCCCTCTTCCTTGGTCAGCACGTACACCTCGGCCTCAAAGTGCGTATGCGGCTTGATCGAGCCCGGCTTCGCCAACACCATCCCGCGCTCGATCTGGTCCTTCTCCACGCCGCGCAGCAGCAGCCCGACGTTATCGCCGGCCTGCGCCTCGTCGAGCAGCTTGCGGAACATCTCGACCCCGGTGACCACGGTCTTCTTGTCGGTCCCGAAGCCCACCATCTCGAGCTCCTCCCCCGACTTCACTTTCCCGCGGTCCACCCGGCCCGTCGCGACCGTCCCCCGCCCGGTGATCGAGAACACGTCCTCGACCGGCATCAGGAACGGCTTGTCGATCTCGCGCTTCGGAATCGGAACCGACTTATCGAGCGCACCCAGCAATTCCTCGATCTTGGCGGTCCACTGCTTGTCCCCTTCGATCGCCTTCAGCGCCGCGCCCCGAATCACCGGCACGTCATCGCCCGGGAACTGATACTTGCTGAGCAGCTCCCGCACCTCGAGCTCCACCAGGCGTCATCCACCAAATCGCACTTGTTCAAGAACACGACGATGTAGGGCACGTTCACCTGGCGCGCGAGCAGGATGTGCTCGCGCGTCTGCGGCATCGGCCCATCCACAGCCGACACCACCAGAATCGCGCCGTCCATCTGCGCCGCGCCCGTGATCATGTTCTTCACGTAGTCGGCGTGCCCGGGGCAGTCGACGTGCGCATAATGGCGCGCGGGCGTCGAGTACTCCACGTGGCTCGTCGCGATCGTCAAGATCTTCGTCGCATCGCGCCGGCCCTGGCTCTCGCTCGCCTTCGCCACCTGATCGTAGCTCACGTACGTCCCCAGCCCCTTGTCGGCCGAGACCTTCGTCAGCGCCGCCGTCAGCGTCGTCTTGCCATGATCCACGTGCCCGATCGTCCCGACGTTCACGTGGGGCTTGTTGCGCTCGAATTTGGCCTTTGCCATTGCCTAGCCTTTCACTTTCGAAACGATTTCTTCGGCCTTCGCCTTCGGCACTTCCTGATAGTGCGAGAACTCCATGCTGTAAATCGCACGTCCTTGGCTCATTGACCGCAGTGTCGTCGAGTAGCCGAACATCTCAGACAGCGGGACGCTGGCGGCGACGATGTGCGCGTCGGCGCGCTGCGTCATCCCGCCGATCTTGCCGCGACGCGCCGAGAGATCGCCGATGACGTCACCCATGTAATCGGAGGGGGTGACGACTTCGACGTCCATGATCGGCTCCAGCAGTATCGGATGCGCCTTACGCGCGGCCTCTTTCACCGCCATCGAGCCGGCGATTTTGAAGGCCATTTCGCTCGAGTCGACGTCGTGGAATGAGCCGTCCACCAGCTCGACCTTCACGTCCACCATCGGATAGCCCGCGAGCACGCCGTTCTCCAGCGCCTCTTTCACGCCCTGCTCGACCGGACTGATATACTCCTTCGGGATCGTGCCGCCGACGATGTTGTCCTCGAACACGAACCCGGTCCCGGGTTCGCCCGGCTCCATGTGAATCACGACGTGGCCGTACTGCCCGCGGCCACCGGTCTGGCGGATGAACTTGCCTTCGACGTACTCGACACGCTTGCGCACCGTCTCGCGATACGCGACCTGCGGCCGGCCGACGTTGGCGTCGACCTTGAACTCGCGGCGCATGCGCTCGACGATGATCTCGAGGTGCAGCTCGCCCATGCCGCTGATGATCGTCTGGTTCGTTTCCGGGTCGGAGTGCACCCGGAACGTCGGATCTTCCTCCGACAGCTTCGCCAGCGCGATCCCCAGCTTGTCCTGGTCGGCCTTGGTCTTCGGCTCGATCGCGACCGAGATGACGGGATTCGGGAAGCGCATCGCCTCGAGAATGATTGGGTGCGCCTCATCGCACAGCGTGTCGCCGGTGCGCGTGTCCTTGAGGCCGATCGCCGCGGCGATGTCGCCGGCGCGCACGTCCTCGATCTCTTCGCGCTTGTTGGCGTGCATCTGCAGCAGGCGGCCGATGCGCTCCCTGCGGTCCTTGGTGCTGTTGTAGACGTAGGAGCCCGCGCTGAGCACGCCCGAGTACACGCGGAAAAACGTCAGTTTCCCGACGTACGGATCCGTCATGATCTTGAACGCGAGCGCGGCGAACGGCGCGTCATCGGATGCGGGCCGCTCGGCGTGGGTCGCGTCGTGATGCGGCAGATGGCCCTTGATCGGCGGGATGTCCACCGGCGACGGCAGATAATCGACCACGGCGTCGAGCAGCGCCTGCACGCCTTTGTTCTTGAAGGCAGCGCCGCAGATCACCGGGACGACATGCCCGGTGATCGTGGCCTTGCGGATGACGGTGCGGATTTCTTCTTCGGTCAGCTTGTGGTCTTCGAGATACTTGTGCAGGATGACGTCGTCGGACTCGACGCAGGCCTCGATCATCTCGTGTCGCAGCTGGGCGACGCGCTCTTTCAGCGGTTCCGGCACCGGTCCCTCGACGTACTTCTTGCCGAGCGTGTCGTCATCGTAGACGATCTCGATCTCGCGCACGAGATCGATGAGTCCGGTAAACAGCTCGCCTGAGCCGAGCGGCAGCTGGATCGGCACTGCTTTTGTGCCGAGGCGATCGCGGACCATCTTGAGGCACATGTCGAAGTCGGCGCCGACACGGTCCATCTTGTTGACGAAGATGATCCGTGGCACGCCATAACGGTCCGCCTGGCGCCAGACCGTCTCGGTCTGGGGCTCGACGCCGCCGACGGCATCGAGCACGGTCACGGCTCCGTCGAGGACACGCAGCGAGCGCTCCACTTCGACGGTGAAGTCCACGTGTCCGGGGGTGTCGATGATGTTGATGCGGTGTTGCTGATTGAGGCGGGTCCAGAAGGCCGTCGTCGCTGCCGAGGTAATCGTGATTCCTCGCTCCTGCTCCTGCTCCATCCAGTCCATCGTGGCCGTACCTTCGTGCACCTCACCCAGCTTGTAGGTACGGCCCGTGTAATAGAGGATACGCTCGGTCGTAGTCGTTTTCCCGGCATCGATGTGGGCCATGATGCCGATATTCCGAATGCGATCGAGTGGCGTCGTACGTGGCATTGCGTTCCTTTATTCAGCAAAAACGCGGGGCGACCAGAACGCCCACGAGTGGGCCGGTCTCGCTCCGCTGTCATCGGCGTAGGGGCGCAGCATGCTGCGCCCATGCTGCTCGATGCAGGATCCCTTGAAGCAGGGTCCCGAAGTTGTCTGTTTAAGGTTCAGTAGGGGCGCAGCACGCTGCGCCCCTACATTCAGCCTACCACCGGTAATGCGCGAAGGCGCGGTTCGCCTCCGCCATCCGGTGCGTGTCTTCCTTCTTCTTTATCGTCTCGCCTTCGCCCTTCGACGCCAGGATCAGCTCGGCGGCGAGGCGCTCGGCCATCGTCTTCTCTTTGCGGGCGCGGCTGTACTGGATGATCCAGCGCATCCCCAGCGCGGTGCGCCGCTCGGGCCGCACTTCGACCGGCACCTGATACGTCGCGCCCCCCACGCGCCGCGACTTCACTTCCAGCGCGGGCTTCACGTTCGACAGCGCCTGCTTGAACACGTTCACGCCGGGCTGCCCCGTGCGCTGCTCGATCATGTCCATCGCCTGATAGAAGATCCGCTCCGACAACGACTTCTTGCCGCACACCATCAGGTTGTTCAAGAACTTCGAGACCGTCTGGCTATCGTAACGCGGATCAGCCGGCACCGGGCGCTTGACCGCGGTTTTGCGACGGCTCACTTCCCGGCCTCCTTAGGACGCTTGGCGCCGTACTTGGAGCGCGACTGCTTACGCTCGTTCACGCCCGCGGCGTCCAGGGTGCCGCGGATGATGTGATAGCGGACCCCCGGCAGATCCTTCACGCGGCCGCCGCGAATCATCACAATCGAGTGCTCCTGCAGGTTATGCCCTTCACCGGGGATGTATGCCGTCACTTCGAATCCATTCGTCAGCCGGACCCGGGCCACTTTGCGCAGCGCGGAGTTCGGTTTCTTCGGCGTGGTGGTGTACACGCGCGTGCACACGCCCCGCTTTTGCGGGTTGCCACGCAGGTGCGGCGCCTTTTCTTTCTTCTCCACGTCGCGGCGGCCGTGCCGGACGAGCTGGTTGATGGTCGGCAAATACCCCTCGCAAAGAGTGCTCAAAAAACTGCTCTGGA
>Ga0209238_1000275_pt1 | contig 17215 bp, 13 predicted proteins | sample GraSoi013_1_20cm_FD_185823 | JGI IMG/M metagenome (GOLD analysis project Ga0209238, IMG submission 185823) | Grasslands soil microbial communities from the Angelo Coastal Reserve, California, USA - Sample 10_02_2013_1_20cm (SPAdes) (version 2) | ecosystem: Environmental > Terrestrial > Soil >...
GGTCGAGGCAAAAATCGCCGGTTACTAGCCGCCACAGGTTTAGGGGCCGGAGCCACGCGTCAAATACAATCGTGGTGAGAAATACCAGCCCGAAAGCAACGGCAGGAGCGGTGTATTCACCTTCCACCAAACACGAGACCAATATCGCCATTGCGAAATAAACCAAGCCACCTGCGACCAACAGCAGAACATAGAACTCCACCTGTGAAATCAGAATTGGCATTCCGGCGTGCGACGAAACCAGAAAGATGCCGGTCCAGGGCACGACAGCGAGGATAATTGCCTCAAGGGCTCCGACTCCGACGTGAACGCCCAGAAGAAGTGCCCGGCTCACAGGCAGGCTCAGGGTTAGCGAGGAGGCACCTGTCGCCTTCTCACGAACGATTCCTCCCATTCCTAAGAGGATCACAGCCAGAATCCACATGACGACAATGTATTGCTGAGTGATGTACAAGAGACGGTTGTAGGCGGCCGTCCATTCCGGCCGCTGGAGTCCTTCTGCATGATGGACAAACACCGCGCTGAAAATTGTGAGAGTTGCCAGGCTGGTGAGGAATCTGGAGCGCGTCTCAAGCCAAACCTTGTACCAGAGCACGATTCAATTCTCCTTTACGGTCTCGAGGAAAATTTCGCGCAAGGCGACAGGAGCGACTTCGACAGAAACTGCGTTCAAATTGTGCGCGCGCTCAACCACAGCCTCTGCGTTCTTGCTGGCGAAAACGCGCATCTCGTGTCCTTTGGACTCGATTCTTTCGACTCCGACGATTTGAAACTCGCGTTCGGGAGGCGGAACCGGAAAGACCAAATCAATCCGCCGGTAAGACTGGCGCAACTCGTCGAGCGAGGCATTCACCAAGAGGCGCCCATTGTCGAGAATACAGATGTGATCGGCAACCCGCTCCACTTCGGCAATTTGGTGCGATGAGAAGAAAATAGTCACGCCATCAGCCGCTAGCGCGACGAGCATTTGCAAGAGATGTTCGATTCCCACTGGATCGAGCCCTTCGCTTGGCTCATCGAGAATCAACAGCTCGGGGCGACGCGCCAATGCCAGCAGCAAGGCGAGCTTTGTGCGCATGCCCTTGGAAAGTGATTTGACTTTGCGCTGCGGCGGCAGTTTGTACTCATTGAGGAGTTTGCTGGCAATATCCGCGCGCCAGTAGAGCGGCTTGTTCTCCGCGACGTAAGCGACTTTACGCCGCATCTCACGGTTTTCTTCGGCGTCAGTAATGCGCATCCCAAGCACGGTGCCTTCCCCGCTACTAGGCCGCACCAAGCCGAGGAGCATTTTGATGGTGGTGCTTTTCCCCGCGCCGTTCTGGCCGAGAAACGCCGTGATGCAGTTCGGCTCGACGGAAAGATTGAGTCCGCGAACAGCCGCCGCGCTGCCGTACGACTTGGTGAGATCGCGCGTTTGAATTACGGGCGTGCTGGTCATTGCTTCCTCACCGTCTCCGCCGGATACAGCAGCTCTGCCTCGAAGGCGCGCCTAATCTCCTCGTCCAAAAGACCATCTTCCCGTAATCGTTCGACTAGATCGCGAAGACGCCGGCGCGCAACCTGCACGTGATCCGCCAGTGAGCGTGTCCGGCGCTTCACGCAAACAAATGCTCCGGACCCTTGACGCAATTCCAGAAGGCCGTCGTGCTCGAGTTCGGAGTAGGCCTTTGCAACCGTGTTGGGGCTGACGACCAGTTCCTCCGCCAGAGTTCGAATGCCCGGTAATTGATCGCCATCCTGCAGCGCGCCTGTTTCAGCGGCGTGACGGATTTGCTGCATCAACTGAAGGTAGAGAGGCTGCCCCGTCGTTGTAGTGAGTTTGAAGAACACGTTCAATTCACTGTATCAGTGTAAAGATACAGTGTTACAGCGATTTCGATCAAGAGCTGCAGCCAGGATCGCAATTCAGGCAGGTAATGCTCCGTAGGCGCGCGCTTCGCCGGAAACGCCATTCAGCAGATTGCATCGTATACTTCTGCTCTCACGATAGGAGCGAAAAACATGGCTAAATATGTGATTCAAAGCAAGCGTGGTGCGCCCCCGCGCGGAGCGTACTCCCAGGGATGGCGAGCTGGAGATTTCATCTTCGTGACCGGAACGGGACCGCTCGATCCGTCCACCGGGAATCTTGTGGGCGATACCATTGAGCGCCAGACCGCGCAGACCATCGATAACATTTCCGCCATTCTTGAAGCCGACGGCGCTTCGCTCCACGACGTGGTGAAAGTCAACGTCCACCTCAGCGACACAAGTCTTTTCTCACGCTACAACTCAGTCTATGCGGAGCGCTTTTCGCAGCCGTACCCCGTGCGCACCACGGTTGGCAGCGATCTGGGCCACACGCCAGGAATGCTGATCGAAATCGATTGCATCGCCTACAAAACGGAGAAATCAGGCAAGAGCAGACCGCGCGCCACAAAGAAAAACGTGGCGCGCCGAAGAAAGTAGAAGGCAGTTTTTCTAGCCCTTGGCGTATACCGACTGATCTTTAGGCTGGAGCAACGGCGCCTCGCGCCCACGCGCCGAAACTTTTTCTACTGCCTGGACTTCGCCGTCTCGCACCAGCAACGCGCAATCAAAATTGTTGACCGTAGGACAAACGTGCCGGGGCAAGAGATAAAGCGCTTCCCCCACTTGCGGCCCCGCGGCGCTTCCCCGTAACGCCATCGGCTGATGCTCTTCGCTAGGTGCGAGCGGCGTCAGTTCTGAATGCCCAACAACGACGCACGTAGGAACACCTGCGTCCGCTGACACCGCTTTGTGTCCGGCATCGCAAGTGACGATTCCTGCGCGCGGCTGGCTAACCACGCGCGCCAACACCAGTACCGCCGGCCGATAGCCGTACTCGCTGGGAAGCTGCGACAGGCTTGTTGCATCACAATAGACAACGGTTCCGGGAGAGACGCGGTGGAGGAAGCCTCCTCCGCGAAAGCCTTGGAAAGCAAGCGAACACGGGAACGTGGGAGTTCCCGCGGTGATGACCTCCGGCACACTCACGCCGCCGCGCTCAAGCGCGTTCACAATTTTCAGTAAGCGTTCGTAGCCGGCATGCGCCGCTGCAGTCCTTTCACGCATTTCCAACCCGCCAAGGTGCCCGTCGTAATAGTGCAGGCCACGGAATTCCAATCCCAGACCCGCAATCGCGCGCGCCAACTGGACAACCATGTCGCTGTGAGTCTGCTCGATGCCGGTGCGATCCATGCCGGGATTGATGTCGAGGAAAACTCCCACTCGGCTGCCGCGCCATTGCCGCACTTGTTCTTCGTTTTCGGCGAGGGCAGAAATGCGCACGCCCGGAAATTGATCGGAGATTTCGCGCACGCGGAGCGCATTTGCGCCTATCGCTGGATAAGCAAAGAGCACGTCTCCGGCGCCGCTGCGGCAAGCCACAAGAAGTTCGAGTGTGGTGGCACATTTGAAATTGCGGATGCCGCGTTCAGCCAAAATGTTCAGTGTAAAGCCCAGCTTGGCGGTCTTGATGTGCACGCGCAAACGATTCGCGTCGCCGCCCAAGAAATCCAGGGTGCGCTCGATGTTGGAGACAAGAATCTCCGGATACAGCACGAGAGCCGGCGTCAGCAATTCTTCAATGGAGGAAACGCGGTAGCGCGGATCCCAGGGGAATTCACTCAGCATGGATTTTTGCGCAGCCATTTCGGGTTCGATGATAGCGCGTAAAAGAGGCCCAGGGCCATAGAACATCGATTTCACTTTTGTCTTCGCGCTGCCCCGGCGCTTCGTTGGTTGACCACCCTGGTCCCTGATAGTAGGCTCTGTCATCCTTCGTGCACGCGACGAGTCCAAATCCAAACAATCCACCCGAGCGATCGGACCTTGTCCGGGGCCTGGGTCTGTGGGCGGCAACCGCAATCGTGATTAGCGACACGATCGGCTCGGGTATTTTTTTAGTTAGCAGCGATATGGCCCGAGCCGTTGGCTCGGCTAGGCTGGTTTTTGCGGCGTGGATTATCGGCGGACTCATAGTGCTGTGTGGCGCTTTCTGCTACGCCGAACTGGGCGCGGCATTCCCAGGAGCCGGGGGCCCATACGTTTACCTTACCCGCGGCCTCGGGCCGTTGTGGGGATTTCTCTTTGGTTGGATGAGTTCGTTTCTCGATCGCCCTGTGGCGATGGCCACACTGGCTGCCGGATTCCTACGCTTCCTTGGATTCCTGTTCCCGGTTGTGACCACTCCCCTGTTTACTGGCCATGTCGGAAGATACGACTTTACCTTCGCCGCGGCCCAGCCGCTCGCAGCGTTTGTGGTGGTGGCTATCACCGCCATCAATCTCCTGAGCGTGCGCTTGGGAGGAGCTATCCAGGTGCTGCTGACGTTCCTGAAGATTGGCACGATAGTGACAATTGTGCTTGCAGGCGTGCTATGGGGAAAACCGCATGCGATGGAAGCCGCGCCCCAAGTCAGCCACCTAGGTCTCGGAACGATCAGCGGCTTGCTGGCCGCCTTGGTTCCGGCCATGTGGGCCTACAACGGCTTCAACGACCTCGGCGACGTTGGTGAAGAAATTGTTCACCCTCAGAAGAATATTCCGCGAGCAATTATCCTAGGCCTGCTCACTGTGGGCGGACTGTACCTGCTGGCGAACGTTGTTTACTTCCGTATCCTGCCATTCGCGGAGATAGCGCAATCGCAACACGTCGCATCGGATGTAGTGCAGTCGTTCGCCGGCTCTCGCGGGGCAGCTTGGCTGACGGTAGCCATGGCCATCTCCGCCCTCGGAGCGCTCCACGTCGTGGTCCTAACAGGGGCTCGCATTCCGTACGCCATGGCTCGTGACGGCGTCTTCTTCCCATTCGCCAAGCGCATCCATCCTTCCTTTCGCACGCCCACCGGCGCTCTAATCTTCCTTGGTTCTGTCGCCGCATTGCTGGCCCTCAGCGGAACGTACGAGGAGCTCTATTCGCTGTTCGTCTTTGCCGCCTGGATATTCTTCGCCTTGACGGCGTTGGCCCTATTTCGCTTACGCAGAAACGAACCCAACCTGTCCCGGCCGTACCGCGCATGGGGCCATCCCTGGACGACGCTCATCTTCCTGGGTGCAGCCGTGGCCCTCACTGTCAATCTGTGGATGGTGCGGCCGGTACGCTCGTCTATCGGCCTGGCGGTAATTCTGGGAGGCGTTCCGCTATTCTACCGCTGGCGCAGGCACGTAGGCGCGTCCATCGGATGACTGCCGGCTCGGTTTGTGCGATTCTTTGTGCTCAATTGAATTTGAGGGCGGAGAACGATGCTGAAAAAGTTCAAGGATTTGTCGGAAAAAGAGATTCTGGCGATTGCCATTGCCGCGGAAGAGGAAGACGGCCGGATCTATGGGGAGTTCGCGGACGCGCTGCGCGACGAGTATCCCTCAACGGCGCAGATGTTCGAAGAAATGCGTCAGGAAGAAGTGGGACACCGCGACCGTTTGTTTGCGATGTTCCGTCAGCGCTTCGGCAATCACATTCCGCTGATCCGCCGCGAAAACGTGAAGGGCTTCCTGACGCGCAAACCAGTGTGGCTGGTGCGGCCGCTGGGCGTGAAAGTGGCCCGCAAGCAAGCGGAATTGATGGAGCTCGAAGCCAGCCGCTTCTACGCGCGGGCAGCCAGCCGCACGACGGACGTGTCCACGCGGGAATTGTTGAACAAGCTTGCGGATGAGGAACGAAAACACGAGCGCGCCGCAGGCGAGCTGGAAGAAAAACATCTCCACGCCAGCGCGAAAGCCAAGGAGGATGAATCGCACCGCAAGTTGTTCCTGCTGCAAGTCGTGCAGCCAGGGCTTTTAGGTCTGATGGATGGGTCGATCTCAACTCTGGCGCCGTTGTTTGCCGCGGCATTTGCCTTCCAGAATAGCTGGAAGGCATTTCTGGTGGGACTGGCTGCATCTGTCGGTGCTGGGATTTCGATGGGATTTTCGGAATCGCAATCTGACGATGGTTCACTGACGGGGCGAGGTTCACCTTGGTTGCGAGGAGCCATCACGGGACTAATGACCACTGCGGGGGGAATCGGACATACGCTCCCATTCCTGATCAGCAATTTTCACGTCGCAACTCTTGTGGCGATTATCTTCGTGGCGGTCGAGCTGTTGGTGATCAGCTTCATCCGTCACCGCTACATGGAAACGCCTTTCTTACAAGCAGCGTTCCAGGTGATTGTCGGCGGCATTCTGGTTTTCTTGACGGGATGGCTGATCGGCAGCGCGTGAGCTAAGACGATTTTCTTCTGAGCCGGCGGCAGCGCGCCAGATAATTTTCTCGAAGGCTGACGGAAGCGCGAAACGTGGTCATTTCAACTAGCGAGTAAAACGCGGCCTCCGCATCAATAAAGCCTCGCTTTCCTGCGGCAAGGAGCGCGCCGAGCGTTCCAGTGACAGCCAGGCCGCGGCGTTTTGCTTCCAAGCGGCCTCTTTGTTCATCAATCAACAGAAGATTTGCTTGCTCTTCTTCTGCGAGCTGAATCGCCTCTCGCTCGCCCGGATCGAGCATGCTCAGCGACGAATCCACAGGAGCCTTGACAAAATGCACGCGCATCCAATCCGGCGGCTCGGAAGCCCACGAACGTACGGAAGCAGGAGCGTTAGGATGGCGGAGCTCCTCGAAGACACCCGACGGGACGAGAACGACCTCGTATAGGCGTGCGAGTGCGCCCTCGCAGCTAATTTGAATGAGATAGTTCAGCGGTAAAGCATCCGCGACAACGATCATGCCTGGCGGCGGTCCTTGCGAGAGGCTTCCAGCTTTCGCAAGGTTTCCATATCGTCATCGAGATCCCCGACGGAATAAGCGTGGTCATCGATACCGCGTTCTTTCAGGAAGCGTTCAAATTCAAAGCGCGAGCCGAACTCCAACAGTTGAGCAGCCTGAAAGGCAGTTAACGTGCCGGCACGGAACCCGGCAATCGCCAAAGCTTCCAGGGCTTCGCGTGCTGGATTAGGACGCTGGATCAAGTCGTTGGGTAATTCGACCGTGATCTGCATGCCGGATCTCCCGTCAATCTTCACTCAAGGCTAACATGAAAATTTCCCACGAAGGAGATTCTGCGTTTCATCAAACGCCGTGGGCAGTTCTTGCGTCAAGACTGCTTCAAAAACCCGGGGTACACAGCGCACCTGTTAGTCGGAGTGAGCGGCAGCGGGAGCAGCCTCAGGGGCGCGGCTGAAGGTGCGGCGGAGCCAGGATTGCAAGCGGTCCATGTAGATGTAGACGACCGGCGTCGTGAACAGGGTGAGCATTTGGCTGAGGATGAGTCCGCCGACGATGGTAATGCCCAAGGGACGGCGAAGTTCGGAGCCGACGCCAGTGCCCAACGCCAGAGGCATAGCGCCAAGAAGCGCAGCCATCGTCGTCATTAAAATTGGCCGGAAGCGCAGCAGGCAAGCTTTGTAGATGGCTTCGACGGGCGAGGATCCCTCTTCCCTTTCCACTTGAACGGCAAAGTCAATCATAAGAATGGCGTTTTTCTTGACGATACCGATCAAAAGGATGATGCCGATGAGCGCGATGATGTTTAGGTCCGATTTGATGAGCTGGATCGCGAGAAGGGCGCCGATTCCGGCAGAAGGAATCGTGGAGAGGATGGTGATCGGATGGATGAAGCTCTCATAGAGGATTCCAAGCACGATGTAAACGGCGGCGAGCGCTGTGATGATCAAGACTGGCTGATTGGAAAGTGAATCCTGAAAGGCTTGCGCCGTGCCTTGGAACGTGGCGTGAACAGTAGAGGGAACTTTGAGCTCGCGGCGGGCCTGCTCGATGTGATCGACGGCGGGGCCGAGAGAAGCGCCGGGAGCCAGATTGAAGGAAAGAGTAATCGCCGGGAAGATGCCCTGGTGATTGACAGAGAGCGCGGTGTTCGACGGCTCGTAGTGGGCAAACGCGCTGAGAGGAACGAGCTTGCCGGATTTCGAGGGCACATAAATGGACTTGAGCGCTTCGGGACTCTGCTGAAATTCCGGAGCGACTTCCATCACCACGTGATACTGGTTCAAGCCTTTGTAAATGTTGGAGACCTGGCGCTGGCCGAAGGCGTCGCCAAGAGTATTGTCGATGTCCTGAACGGCAACGCTGAGGCGGCCGGCGGTATCGCGGTCAATGACGATGGAGCTTTGCAGTCCATGCATTTGCTGGTCGGAGTTGACGTCGCGCAGCTCAGGGATTTTTTGGAGACGCTGCATGATGATGGGCGCCCAATGCGTGAGGTCGCTGAGATTATCAGCTTGAAGCGTGTACTGGTATTGCGCGCCGCCGAAACGGCCTCCAACGTTGAGGTCCTGAACAGCCTGCAAGTACAACGCGGCGCCAGGAATCCTGGCAGTCTTCGTACGAATGCGCGCAATGACTTGATCAATGCTTAGATTGCGCTCGCTGAGCGGCTTGAGCTGGCCGAACATGCGCGCGGTGCTGCCCCCGCTGCCCCCACCGGTGAAGGATGTAACCGTGTCGACCGCGGGATCCTGCAAAACGATGTCGGTGAATTGACGCATCTTCTGCGACATGGCTGTGAAGGAAAGATCCTGATCGCCTTGGATGAGCCCATTGAAGCGGCCGGTATCCTGTTGCGGAAAGAAGCCCTTGGGAGTCTGGACAAAAAGATAGGCGTTCAGGCAGACCGTGCCAAAGCTGATGATCAGAATTAGGAACTGGTGACGAAGAACCCAGCGCAGAGAAACATCGTAAGTGCTCAACAGACGATTGAAAGCGTTCTCGGAAAATCGATACAGACGATTGTGCCGGCCGGTTTCGTGGCGAAGGAAGCGCGCGCACATCATGGGGGTGGTCGTGAGAGAAATCAGAAGAGAGACGCCAATGGCCACGCTGAGAACGACCGCGAATTCGCGGAAAAGCCGCCCGACGATTCCGCCCATAAGAAGAATGGGAATGAAGACGGCGACAAGTGAAGTGCTCATGGAAAGCACGGTGAACCCAATTTCACTGGCGCCCTTCATGGCGGCTTCGTAGGGTTTCATGCCGCCTTCGATGTGGCGAGTTATGTTTTCGATGACCACGATGGCGTCATCCACGACAAAGCCCGTCGATATGGTGAGCGCCATGAGTGACAGATTGTCCAGGCTGTACCGCCCAAGATACATGACGCCGAAAGTGCCGATGAGCGAAAGCGGCACGGCGACGCTGGGGATGACGGTGGCCCAGACGTTTCGTAGGAACGCGAACACCACGAATATCACCAGGACGATGGAAATCATGAGGGCCACTTCCACGTCATGCACGGAAGCGCGAATGGTCGTCGTCCGGTCCACAGCCACATCCAAGTGCAGCGAAGGCGAGATCGAAGCGCGAAGAAAAGGCGTGATGGCCATGATGCGGTCAACCGTCTCGATCATGTTTGCGCCGGGCTGGCGGAAGATGGCCATGAGGACGCCGTGCTTTCCGTTGGACAGGCCGAGATTGCGAGTGTCTTCGACGGAATCGACTACTTCGGCGATGTCGCGCAAACGAACGGGAGCGCCTTGATGGCCGGCGACGATGAGAGGTTGGTATTCGTACGCTTTGAAAAGCTGGTCGGTGTCGGAAACAGCCCAGGTCTGTTTGGAGTCGGAAAGCGCGCCTTTGGCAAGGTTGGCGTTGGCGGCTTGCAATGATTTGCGAACCGTCTCCAAACTGATTCCGTAGCTATTGAGCTGGTACGGATTCGTTTCGACGCGGACAGCAGGGCGGGCGCTGCCCCAGGTGAAGACCTGTCCCACGCCTTCCACTTGGGCAATTTTCTGGGCGAGGACGGAATCGGCAGCGTCGTAAATCTGTGCGGGCGGGATGTTGTCCGAGGTCAGCGAGAACATCAGGATCGGCGCATCAGCAGGATTAGCTTTTCGATATGTGGGCTGGCCGGGAAGATCGGCGGGAAGCTGGCTGCGAGCCGCGTTGATGGCGGCTTGAACGTCGCGGGCGGCGGCGTTGATATCGCGATTCAAATCAAATTGAAGAGTGATGCCCGTGTTGCCGAGGCCGCTCGAGGAAGTCATCTGCGTGACGCCGGCGATGCGGCTGAACTGGCGCTCCAGGGGAGTGGCGACGGCAGAGGCCATGGTCTCCGGGCTCGCTCCGGGCAGGCCGGCTCCGACGCCAATCGTAGGGAAATCGACCTGCGGCAGCGGCGCAACGGGCAGGAATCGAAACGCAACGGCTCCGGAAAGAAAAATCGCAAAGGTGATCAGCGACGTGGCCACGGGCCGTCGTATAAAGGGCGCGGAAAAGTTGGAAGAAAAATTCACGCGCTAGTCTCCCGTAGCCGGCTCTTCGATGGGATTGCCAATGTGAAACGAGAAGCGCCGCCCAAGCCAATCGAACGCAAGGTAGACAACCGGTGTGGTGTAAAGCGTCAGCAATTGGCTGAGAATCAGGCCGCCGACGATGGTGATCCCCAGCGGACGGCGCAGTTCGGAACCGACGCCGGCGCCGAGCGCGAGAGGCAAACCACCGAGCAGCGCAGCCATGGTGGTCATCATGATGGGCCGGAAACGAAGCAGGCACGCTTCGTAGATAGCGTCGAGCGGGGCCTTCCCTTCTTTGCGCTCCGCCTCGAGTGCGAAGTCAATCATCATAATGGCGTTTTTCTTAACGATACCAATCAGCAGGATGATGCCGATCAGCGCGATAACGCTGAATTCCGTCCGGCAAAGGAGCAAAGCGAGAATCGCACCAACACCGGCGGAGGGGAGCGTCGAGAGAATAGTGATCGGGTGAATGTAGCTCTCGTACAGGATGCCGAGCACGATGTAAACCGTTACCAGAGCAGCCAGGATAAGAAGAGGCTCATTGGCCAAGGACTTGAGGAACGCCGCTGCCGTGCCTTGGAAAGTGGCCTGAATGCTCGGGGGCATGTTCAATTCTTGTTTCGCTCGATTGATGGCGTTCACGGCGTCGCCGAGCGCGCCGTTGGGAGCCAAATTAAAGGAGAGAGTGACCACCGGAAACTGGCCCTGGTGATTGAGAGCCAGCGCGGAAGCTCCAGGATCGAAACGCGTGAAGGCGCTGAGCGGAACCTGCGTGCCATTGGAGGATTTCACGTAAATGTTCTTAAGCGAATCGGGATCCTGCTGAAACTGCGGGTCGACTTCCATGACGACGTGATACTGGTTGAGCTGCGTAAAAATCGTGGAGACCTGGCGCTGGCCGAACGCGTCGTAGAGCGTGTTGTCAATGTCGGCCGGAAGAACACCGAGGCGCGCCGCGGAGTCACGGTCGATGGTGATGGAAGCGACCAGACCCTGGTTCAACTGGTCGCTGGCGACGTCACGCAACTCGGGCAGCGATTTCAACTTGTCGATGAAGCGCGGAGTCCAGTAAGCGAGTTCCTTGGCGTCCACGTCTTCGAGGCTGTATTGGAATTGCGTGCGGCTGACGCGATCTTCGACAGTCAGGTCCTGAATCGGCTGGAGGAAAAGCGAGACGCCATCGACCTTGGCGAGTTCGGGTTGCAGGCGGCGGATGATATCGGAGGCGCTGATTTTGCGCTCGGCGAGCGGCTTGAGATTGATCTGGATACGCCCGCTATTCAGTGTGGTGTTTGTGCCGTCAATGCCGATGAAAGACGAGAGGCTCTCGACCGCTGGATCCTTGAGAATAACGTCGGCAAGAGTCTGCTGGCGCTGCGCCATGGCCACGAAAGAAACATTTTGCGGACCTTCGGAAACGCCAAGAATGACGCCGGTATCCTGAACGGGGAAAAATCCCTTGGGAACGTAAATGTAGAGAAGAATGGTCCCGACGAGTGTGCCGACGGTAACGATGAGGGTCGTAGTGCGGAAGCGAAGCACGAACTGCAGCGTCCGGCCATAGAATGCGATGACGGAATTGAATGCATCTTCGGACTTGCGGTAGAACCAGCCTTCGTCTTCTTTTTTCTGATGGCGTAGGAGCTTGGCGCACATCATCGGAGTAAGCGTCAGCGAAACGAACGCGGAGACAAGGATGGTCACCGCCAGCGTGACGGCGAATTCGCGGAAGAGACGCCCGACGATGTCGCCCATGAAGAGAAGCGGAATGAGCACGGCGATCAGGGAAACGGTGAGCGAAACGATGGTGAAACCGATCTGCTCGGAACCCTTGAGCGCGGCCTGTAGCGGAGATTCTCCTTCTTCGATGTAGCGGCTGATGTTTTCGATCATGACGATGGCATCGTCCACGACGAAACCGGTCGAAATGGTCAGCGCCATGAGGGAAAGGTTGTTGAGGCTGTAGCCGAGCAGATACATCACGCCAAAGGTGCCAATCAGAGAGAGCGGAACAGCGATGCTGGGAATGACGGTGGCGCGGATGCTGCGGAGAAAAAGAAAAATCACCATCACGACGAGGGCGACCGTAAGCACCAGCGTGAACTGCACATCCTCCACAGACGCGCGAATCGTTGTGGTCCGGTCCGTCAGGATATCTACTTTAACTGCAGCGGGAAGCGCGGCCTGGAGCTGCGGCAAAAGTTTTTTTACGCGATCGACCACGGCGATGATGTTCGCGCCGGGCTGCCGCTGAATATTTAGAATGACGGCGGGATCCTGATTGGCCCAAGCGGCCTGCTTGGCATTCTCGACGCCGTCGACAACAGTAGCGACGTCCGTCAGCCTCACAGGCCCGCCGTTGCGGTACGCAATGATCAGCGGACGATAGCTGTCGCTGGAAACGAGCTGATCGTTCGCCCCGATGGTGTAGGCCTGGTGCGGGCCGTCAAACGTGCCCTTAGCCATGTCCACATTGGCTTGGCCGAGCGCGACGCGCAAATCCTCAAGACTCAGCCCGTAGGAAGCCAGCGCCGTGGGATTCGCCTGGATGCGCACGGCCGGGCGCTGCCCACCGCTGATGCTGACAAGCCCGACACCGCTGAGCTGCGAAATTTTTTGCGCGAGCGTCGTGTCCGCGAGGTCTTCGACTTTGGGCAGACGAAGAGATTTTGATGAAAGCGCAAGTGTCAGGATGGGCGCATCCGCGGGATTGATCTTGCTGTAGATGGGCGGATTGGGAAGTCCTTGCGGCAGAAGATTGGAAGCACTATTGATGGCCGCCTGAACTTGCTGCTCAGCCACATCAATGTTCAGGTCCAAATCAAATTGGAGGGTGATCATCGAGCTCCCGAAGGAGCTGGTGGAGGTCATTTGATTCAGGCCCGGAGTTTGTCCGAACTGGCGCTCGAGCGGAGCGGTGACCGAAGAGGCCATTACTTCAGGGCTGGCGCCTGGATAGAACGTTTGCACCAGGATGGTGGGGTAATCGACCTGAGGCAACGCGGATATGGGCAATTGGCGGAAAGCTACCCAGCCCACGAGTAGGACGCCAACCATCAGAAGCGTGGTGGCGACCGGCCGTAAAATGAACGGCCGTGACGGACTCATCGCCGAGATCCCCCAGCTTGGCCCTTTGACGGCTTTCCGGATTGCGAAGCACCCTGGGCAGGAGACGGCGAAGCGCCGCCACTAGCCCCGGTTGCGCCACCTGCGAGGTTGGGATTGACTTTGGTTCCGTCCTGGAGTTTGTCCTGGCCATCAATGACCACAAGGTCGCCGGAATTTAAACCTGCGCTCAATCCGACGCTGTTGCCCGTGGTCTGCGCGATGGTAACGGGATAAATCTTTGCAGTCGCGTCTCTGGACGCAGCGTCTTTAGCCACCGCGTAGACGTAAGTACCCTGGGGCCCGCGCTGAATCGCGGAGGCAGGAACAATGGTGAGATTGTGCTTGACGTCCACGAGAAGGTGGACGTTGACAAATTGATTGGGGAAGAGGGCGTTGTCGGCATTGGCAAAAATGGATTTGAGCTTGTAGGTTCCCGTGGTCGGATCAATCTGATTGTCGATGGTCTGCAGTTTTCCGGTGGCGATTTTCGCGGTGTCGTCACGGTCGTAAGCGTCGACAACGAGTTGAACGCCGGAATAAAGTTTGGCATTCACTTCGGGAAGCTGATCCTGGGGCAAGCTGAAAATTACCGATATCGGCTGGAGCTGCGTTATGACAAGAAGTCCATTCGTGTCCGAAGCATGCACGATATTTCCCGCATCGACGAGACGCAGTCCGATACGGCCACTGATTGGCGCTGTAATGCGCGAATATGTAAGCTGCAGCTTGGCGTTGTCAATCTGACTCTGGTCCGATGCGATCGCGCCGTCAAATTGCCCGACTAGTGCGGCTTGTGTATCGAGCTGCTGCTGCGGGATCACGCCTTCTTTGAAGAGCAGCTTATACCGCTCAAAATTAACTTCGGCATCTTTGCGCTGAGCCTGATCCTTAGCCAGTTGACCCGTGGCCTGTTCAAGCTGGACCTGAAAGGGACGCGGATCGATCTGCGCGAGAAGATCGCCTTCGTGGACGAACTGGCCTTCCTTGAATGCGACACTGACGAGCTGACCGTCGACGCGGCTGCGAATCGTGACGGTATTGAACGCAGTGACAGTGCCAAGGCCGTTGAAATAGACGGGCAAGTCGCCACGCTGGGCAGTGGCAACGACAACGGGCACAACCATATTGGCCGCGCTGAATCCTCCTGCTCCTCGGCCCCTGGCGGCAGCCGCCGCGGGCGCGGCAGGATCGGCCGCCTGGCTCGCATTTTTGGAGCTGCGATAATACCAGCCAACTAAGGCGACAACGCCAAGCGCTAGGGCCCAGAGCCACCAGCGGCTCTTAGAAGATGAAGACACCGTTACCGAAGGGCTGCCAGCGCCCGGCTCGGGAAGGTCTATAGACTTCGTCTGGCCCATCCGTACGCTCCTGTTACGAAAACAATTGTGCGAGAGATTCTGCCGAAAGCAGGGCAATCGCAAGTAGACGCCGCGGGGCTGCGGCGTCTGGTACGTGCAGCCTACCGGAATTTGTTGTCTACGACTAGATAAGACGGCTCTCGGAGGTGAATGGTTACGAAGAGCATGCGGCCGGCCACAGGCGCCCGATGTACCGCCGGTGTGGCCGAGCAGGGACCAAGGCTGGCGATGTCTGCAAGTTCAGGGTGCAGAAACTGTCATGAGAAAGTAGACTGTGGCGGAACGGCCCTGGCTTCGGAAAATGGGAGCCAACAATCCTGATGGCTAGCCTAATTTAATGGCTAGCGGAGAAAAACGACATGATCAAGGGCTTACTCCTGGGGATTCTGCTGGGAATTCTGTTGGTTGCCGGTACCGTTTACCTCTACTTCTGGTCTGGGAATGCCCCCGTGGCTACTACGGCGCCACCAATCCCCTTCGAGAGGACGCTTGCGCGATTGGGACTGCATTCCTACTTGGATAAGTTGCCGCATCCGGCGCCTCAGGTGCCTGCGGATGAGGCCAACGTGATTGCCGGGGCAAAGATTTACAAGGAGCAATGCGCCACATGCCATGGCCTGCCGAATGAGCCGAAGTCCGCAGTCGCGCAGGGAATGTTTCCGGCGCCGCCGGAACTCTTCAAAGGAACGGGAGTAACAGACGATGAAGAGTGGGAGTCATACTGGAAAGTGGAAAACGGGATTCGATTGTCGGGAATGCCAAGGTTCAATGGACAGTTGACGGAAAAGCAGATCTGGCAGGTTACGGTACTCGTAAAGAATGCGGACAAAATACCGGAATCCGTGAAAAAGGAACTCGCGGCCGGCGCGAGCACTCCGATGGAAATGGCGATGCCGGAAAATCCGACAGCGAAACCCAAGAAAAAATAGTTCGATTCAAATTTCGCACCTCAGTGGCACACGCCGCTGCCGGAATCGGTGAAAGTCTTCCCTGCTTCGGGAATGAATTGCCAGTCGTACGCGCCGGCTTTGAGTGTGAGCTTGAGGACACCGAAGGCAGTGGCATCGCGTACTTCACTATTGGGCTTCACTTCGCCGAAGGGACGATGATTCTTGCCACCCGTGCCGACGACGAATTCACGGATGCCCCGCTGGGGATCGGGGGCGCCGTCGGGCGTTTGCGGGGCGAAGCGCTCGTAGTCGTGGTCATGACCGTTGACAATCACGTCGGCGTTGGCGTCATAGAGGGCTTGCCAGAGAGGCTTCACCGTCAAGTCATTACCGTGCGCGCTGCCGGAACTGAAAAGGGGCTTGTGCCAGTAGGCAAGCGTGCATGCAGATGGATGTGCGGCTAGATCAGCGCGCAGCCATTTTTCCTGAGGCGCGCTGGATTCGCAGCCGCCGACGTCCTTGCATTCGCTATTGAGCACGATGATGTGCCACGTTCCGAGTTCGTAGCTGTAGTAGCCGGTCTTCGGGTCACCGGCGGCGGCGCCAAAATAATTGAAGTACGGCGTGGCACCGGCAGCATGGAACTCATGGTTGCCGGGAGCGGGCCGCGTGCGGGATTTTGCGCGGCCCCAAGTTTGGTCGTAGCACGTGAAGTTTTCCTTGCTGCCATCCGGATAGGCGAGGTCGCCAGGAACCATGACCGTGCCGGGGATTTGGTCGAGCAATTTGGCGGTGGCTTCCGCACCGGAAAGATCCTTGCAGTCCGCGATGTCGCCCGCCCCGACGAGAATCGCGCCTTGATCGCTGGCCGGAGAACCGCTTGAGGGATTGGCGCGATGCGGCGCGAAGGCGAATAATGATCCGAAGAGAAGAATCGCCACGATGAAACTGGACTTCATAGGAACCTCGTAGGGCGTCGGGAACCAGCCAACTTATATGAGGGATCGGGAGGAGCACCCACCCCCACTTTTTTGTAAGTGTTGCATCTAAAGGGCTTAACTATTCCGTAAGTCTTTTGTTTGCAACACTTGCGCGGGAGGCTCATAAGTGTTGCAGCTAAAGGCCTTAGGGGACCGACGACATACCCCCTCCCCGCACGGTTTTTGTAAAAGATTGAGGTGGCAGGAGTTAGAGGGTGGGGGTCGGCAAAGATATGGCAGGAAAGGACTTAGGGGATAGGGAGGTCGACAGTCCCGACCGGGTCGGGATCTTTGATCGGACTAGACGCCGTCCACAGAGATCATGCGGAGGGGGCGGAACGAATCGGCGAGGATGGAATCTGGCAAACACGCGGAAGGATAGCATGACATTAGCGTTTGGCTACGTGTTTTGCAGTGAACGGTCGAAAATGAACATCGAACGGTTATTAGGGTGGTGAATGGTTTCTGTGAGAGTGAAACGAACAATGAAAAGCAAGGTCAACGACCGCACCCTTAAAACGAAGCTGTGAAGAAACCTTCCAAATTTGGGTCTTGCAAAAAAAACCATGTACCGTAAGCTCGCGGCATGAGCCAAGAAAATGCGAGCAACAAGCCTCTGATCCGCTACGTAAACCGGCAGCAGATGA
>Ga0209238_1000276_pt1 | contig 17209 bp, 13 predicted proteins | sample GraSoi013_1_20cm_FD_185823 | JGI IMG/M metagenome (GOLD analysis project Ga0209238, IMG submission 185823) | Grasslands soil microbial communities from the Angelo Coastal Reserve, California, USA - Sample 10_02_2013_1_20cm (SPAdes) (version 2) | ecosystem: Environmental > Terrestrial > Soil >...
CCGCACGAATCCGGCCATTGACCTTGAGATCCATCAGCGGCAGTTTTCCTTGGTCCAGGCCCTCGATGATCGGGTCGAACGCCTGCGGCTCGTGGGTATTGTAGCCGCCCTCCGTGAAGGCAGCGCGTTGGGGGTTTCGGCAAAGTTGTTGAGCGCAAGCTAGGCACCTCGGCTTGCACCCGCTGCGCCCAAAGAGCGCCACGCCTCGAATACCGCCTCCACGGAGAGCTGATCGACGCGCGTGGAGAACGGCGGGCCACCGACGCCGACCACCGCTGAGCCGGACGGGCTGCGTGGCAGGTAGTACTTCGGCGACTGGGCGCCGAAGAGCACCGCGAGCGGCAGGCTCAAAGCGGCGGCCGCGTGCGCCGGGCCGGTGTCGACCGAGATCATGCTATGCGCCGACTCGCACAGCGCAAAGAGCTGACGCAGTCCGGTGCTGGCAACGACCACGCTCGCGAGTCGTGCGGCGGCGCGGATCTCCTCGAGCATCGGCACCTCTTCGGGGGAGCCGCACAGCACCAGCAGAGCTTCGCTGCGGCAAGCGTGGATTCTATGCACCAGTTCCGCCCAGCGCTCGAGCGGCCACCATTTGTCGTCCGTGTTAAGCCGGCGCCAGCGTGCACGCCGTGGCCCCATGCTGCGATGATTGCCCGGCTGCAGCAGGATGAGCTCACGCCCGTACCAGCCCTGGGCCTGCAGCCAGGCGTCACGCTCGGCGCGCTCGGTGGCGAGCACGTGCAGGCGCGGGCCGTCGAGCGCCGCCGGCGGGGGCAGAGGGTAGTCCGTCGCACGCAGCGCCGGCGGCGTGACCGTCCCCAGGCTGACGAGGCCATCGATGCGCGGTTCCGCAGCGGTATCGCTGCTGATAAAGACGCAGCGGCGTCCGTCCACACCACTCAATCGCAGCATCCGCCGGATTCTGGGCAGCTGACGGTAGTGACGCTCGCAGACATAGACCGGACCGGGCGCGCTGTCACGCAACGCGCGGCGCACGCTTGGCCAGGGCCGGTCGAGCAGGAACGGCAGATGGCGATGAAAAGACCAGACCCCGGCGACATCGGGGTTGCCCTGGTAAATCGCCGCAGTCCAGGATCCGGTGCCGATCACCTGGCACGGCAGGCGGTAGCGCTTGTGCAGCAGGCTCAGCAGCGCGGTCAGCATGATCATGTCGCCGAGCCGGCAGAAAAAGAAGACCGTGGGTCTTAGGGGTGTAGGGACTTCCAATGAGGGTCACATGTCGTTCGCGGGCAGCAGCTCATTTTTGTACTTATAATAGCGGAGCCCATGGCGCGCCGGGCGCCAAACACTCAGCCCAGCTCACCACTTGACGCGTCCACGGCAGGCTCCAGGTCCAACTTGATATAAAGGTCCGTCCGGCGAACCTGACGCCGCTCATGACGACACGACGAGGATTGCTGCTACTTGGGCTGCTGGCCGCACTGCAGCCTCACGCGTACGCGCGGGGCGTAACCCCCTATCTGCCGCTCAATCTGGACCCCGAGGTTGAACGCGAGGTTGAGCGCGTGCTCGTTCTGGGTGGCAAGCCTGTCATGACCCGACCTATCCCGGCGGCGGTGGTACTGGATGCATTGCCGAAGGCCTGTGAGGTCGATGCGGTTCTGTGCAGTCGCGTCCGCAGAGCTCTCAAGCAATACATGCAGGACACGGCGGTTGAGTTCACCAGCGTCGCGGGCGCGATCACCAACGGCTCGAAGACCGTGATGCCCAACCAGCATGGGGAAACGGCGCAGAGTCCCTTCCAGGTGGCGGGTGCGGCGTACATCCAGCCGAGCGCCTACGCTTTGGTGAACGTGGGCGGTGTGGCTTACCAGGGCAGGGAGAGGGCGACCGGGTCGCTGATCAGCCTCGGCTTTGACTGGGCACAGCTCGATCTGGGCTTCCGTGATCACTGGTGGTCGCCCATGACCGACAGCGCCATGCTGATCAGCACGCAAGCACCGACCATGCCCTCCATCACTGTCTCGAACTATGACCCGTTGACGCGCCTGGGTTTGCAGTACGAGGTATTTGCCGCGCGCATGTCGTACTCGGACAAGATCGAGCTCACCAATGGGAATCTGACGCGCGGCTATCCCAAATTCGCCGGCCTCCACTTAGGGATCGAGCCGGGGAATTCCGGTTGGTCGCTCGCGGCCAACCGTATCATCGTGTTCGGCGGCGGCGCCGCGGGGGGGCAGTCGATCAGCGGCATTCTGCAGGCATTTTTCAATGCCACCAAGAGCCAGACCACGGGGTTCGGCACGACCGCAGACGTCATCGGCAAGCAGGAAGCCTCGGTCACGAGCCGCTTCATTTTCCCGGGCAGGGTGCCATTCTCAGTCTATTTCGAATTCGCTGGCAACGACACGGCTGGCGGCAACAGGTTGCTGTTCTCGAAGACGGATCTTTCGGCGGGCATTCACTTCCCACGTGTGGGGCCGTTCGACATCACGTACGAGTTTTCCGAGTGGCAGCCGACCTGGTACGTGCACCACCATAGTGCGGTGCAGACCGGCTACGGCGACGGCATCACAAACTATTTACTCAGCATTGGCCACTGGTTTGGCGATCAACGGGTGTTCGGTGACGCCGTGGGCGGTCAGAGCAACATGCTGCGTGTCGGGTGGGAGCCCCGACTGGGTGGTCTTCTCGAAGCACAATTGCGCTCACTCACGAACGATTCCTTCTACTCCGCCAGCGCATATCGCCACGAGAATATGGGCTCCCTGACCTACTCCTACCCGTGGAAGGATTACGTACTGGGAATCGAGATCGACTACGGGCGCGACGTCTTTGGTGCACATTACACCCGCTTGGCCGGCTTCCTGCGCTACGGCGACGCCCTGCACTCCGATGCCGACTCCGCAGAAGAATCTGGCGACGTTCCCCGCCACGACGGCACCGAGATCTTCGTCGATGCCGGCGTCGTCGCCAACCGTGTGCTGGCGGACATCACATCGTGTCATGCGATCACACCATCGTGTCAAACGATCACACCGCGCGTCGAATCAGGCACATCCTATGGACCCCACGTTGCCGTGGGCGCGCGGCGCGCGGTCTCGGAGCACCAGGATGTGGGTGTGGCAGTTGAAGCTGACGACATTCAGGGTCTCTCCCTGGTGGGCGCCCGTATCCTCGACTATCGCTATCGGCTCACCGGGCCTCTCGCCTTGAACCTGTTTGGCGGGGCTGCGCGTTACGCCAAAGCCACGCCAGCCTATGGCTTCTATTTAGGCGGCGGACTTCAGTGGCGCAACATCATGCCGCATTGGGACCTTGGCATTGACTATCGGTACGCCTCAAAACTCGACCGCCTGCGAGTCCTGCCGGGCGAGTGCCAGGGGCCGCAGTGCGGATATCGCCCCGACGCGTACTACGATGTCTCCATGGGGACGCTGTACGTGTCGCGCAAATTCTGACCGAATCCTGCGAACGCTGATCCGGTCGGGCAAATCAACGCTGGCCCCATAGCTGGAGAACTTACGGATGCGTGCGGAAAATGTCTCTCGCGCCAGGACATGGAAGCGGCTCGCGTGGCCGTTGCTGCTGACCGCAGTCGTGCCGGCAGCGCTGATTCAAGCACCCAGGGCCGGGGAGGACTCCGGCTCACGGCCGCGGGTGGATGCCGAGGGAGTGGCACATGTACCCGCGATGAGCGTCCCGCCATCGAGATTCATGAGTCCAGAGGCGCGCAGCAGGTTCATCAAGCTGTTCTCGAATCCCGAGCCGTCGCCGCCTGCGGGCGCGGATATCCGTCTGGTGCGCGAGCATGACGAGCGAAAGAATGCTCCGTTCGTGGCTCGAGCCCAGGCGCTCTACCCGGTCAATATCCAGGAGCGCGTGATTGGCGGCGTCCGCACGAGGGTCATTACCCCGAAGGCGGGCGTCGCGCCGAGGAATCGCGATCGCGTGCTCGTCAACCTGCACGGCGGGGGCTTCCAGTGGGGCGAGGGGAATGGCGCGCTCACGGAGTCGATACCCATTGCCGGCGTGGGGAAGATCACCGTCATCACGGTCGCATACCGGCTGGCGCCGGAGTTCAAGTTCCCTGCGGCAAGCGAGGATGTGGCGTCGGTCTACCGAGAGTTGCTGAAGGAGCACCGGGCCGCCGACATCGGCATTTATGGGTGCTCGGCCGGCGGCATACTGACGGCGGAGGCCGTAGCCTGGTTCCAGCAGGAAAAACTGCCCATGCCCGGTGCCATCGGGACATTCTGCGGGTCCGCCGGTTCGCTGGGCGGTGATTCGAGTCACCTGGCGTCCTTGCTCGTCGGCGACCTGCCGTTTGCAGCCGCCGACACCGGATCGCTGAGCTTCATGCCTTACTTCAGCGAAGCGTCATCCTCGGACCCACTGGTGCTTCCGATCAGCTCAGACAGAGTGCTCAGCAGGTTTCCTCCCACTCTGCTGATCGGCGGCTCGCGCGATTTCACGGTGAGCTCGTTGTTTCATGCTCAAGCTGCCCTGACCAGTGTGGGAGTGGAAGCCGAGCTGCACGTGTGGGATGGACTGTGGCATGCGTTCTTTTTCGATCCGGATCTGCCCGAGTCGAAACAGGTGTACCGCGTCGTGGTGCAGTTCTTCGATCGACACCTGGGTGCTCCTCGGGGTTGACCTGGGCACTGCGCACTGCCGGTGAGGTACGATCCGGCGCGATTCTCGCTATCATGAAAGGCGATCGACAAGAACTTCCTCGGGGAGCTCACATGACACCATCAGTCGCTGCGCCGGCCACGCTCGCGTTGGTTCTCGCTGTTGCCCTTGCGGGCCATACGCAGCCGGGAAAGGGCTCTGAAGGCCACGCGCCGGCCGCCGCATCGAAACACTATGTTCTGCCCGCGACCCCGGAGAACGTGCAATGGGGCTGGTACGACCCGGCGGAGAAGCCCAGGCTGGTCATCAACTCGGGTGACACCGTGTCCATCGAAACCATCTCGCACTCGCTCGGGCAGATCAAGCCGGGCCTGGACATGGATGGCATCGTGAAGCTGCGCAAGGAAAACGACGGCGGCGGCCCGCACTCGATTACCGGCCCGATTTACGTGTCAGGGGCGGAGCCCGGCGATACGCTGGAGGTCCGCATACTCAAGATCGTTCCCAAACCCGACGCGTTCAACTTCAACCTGCCGGGCAAGGATTTTCCGACCGTGGGTCTGCTGGCGCCGGAATTCCCCGAAGGATTCGTGCGTTACTACAAGCTCGATCTGGTCAAGATGCAAACGCAGTTCAAGCCGGGAATCGTGATCGATCTGCAGCCCTTCCCCGGAACGTTCGCGGTCGGGATCGACCCGAACGAACCGGACGCCAAGGCCGGGCCGCCCATTCACGATGCGAAAGGGCGCACCAGCACGCTGCGGCCCTGGAAGAACGGCTCGAACATGGATCTGAACGAGCTGCAGGCCGGTTCGAGGCTGTACCTGCCGGTGTTTCTCAAGGGCGGCCTGATCTGGACCGGCGATTCCCACTGCCGGCAGGGTAACGGTGAGGTGAACCTCACGGCGCTCGAGTGCGCCTACAAGGAGATCGAGATCCAGCCGATCGTGCGCAAGCACCTGAAAACCGATTGGCCCTGGGCGGAAACGAAGACCGACTGGATCTTCATGGGCTACGACGAGGATCTGAATCAGGCGATGAAGATCGCCGTCGAGCAGACCGTGCATTGGCTCGCCAGTCAGCAGATCGTCCCGATGAGCCGCGAGGAGGCCTACGCGCTCGCCTCGATCGTGGGGGACTGTCGTGTGACGCAGGTCGTCGACATCCGCAAGGGCGTGCATTGCATGATCCCGAAGCGGGTCTTCATCGGCCACGAGCGGGCGGCCGGCAAGGGAGGCTAGTGGTCTGCGGGGAGCCGCGGGGCGCCGGGGGCCCGGCCGTCTGCGACGTGACCGCAGGTGTATCGGCCGGCGGCGGGCACCGCCCGCCGGGCGCTGTCAGCTCGTCGTTGCAGGATCGGCGCCGTGCGGCGAGTGCGGATGGATTTCCAGCGCTACCGCCAACCCGAGTCGGCCGAGCAGCCCGAGGGTCTCAGGCGTCAGGTCGAGTCGGAAGTTGTCGCGGACGAACAGACTGACGTGAAGCTCGGCTACGCCGCCGTCGGTGCCGAGCCGCTTCAGGAATGCGTGTGATCTGCGCAAGTGAGCGAGCGTCTGCAGCAGCACGCTCTCCACCGAAAGCCGGCCGGAAGACAGTTCCGGCTCCGGCATCAGTCGGCCCATCCAGTAACTCTCCCGATAGGCGCCCTCGCGCGCCTCACCCGCAGGGCTGCGGCGCGGATCGCCGGCTTTCCAGGTGTGTTGCGGTTCGATGCCGAACGTCTGCGTGATCGTGCGCGGGTCGATGCTGGGGTGGCGGATGCGAAGCGAAATGGTGAATTCGTATTCGCTCATGGAACTGCCCGTCGGGTTTCGGGAGCGCGCCGCCGAGGCTCTCAGCGCCCGGCACCGCTCCCGGTCGCAGTGCGCGACCGTGAGCGGTGCCGATGGACCTACTAGCAGATGGACCTACTATCAGTAGCGGCGCGGCCCGCCGCGGTTGCCGCCGCCCGAGCGCTCGCGATCCTGCGCTTCGTTGACTTTGAGGGGCCGACCGTCGAAGTCGGCGCCGTTCAGCGCCTGCATGGCGCGCGAGGCGTCGGCATTCGACATCTCCACGAAGCCGAAGCCACGCGGGCGACCGGTGTCGCGATCGGTGATCAGGGAGACCTTCTCGACGGTTCCGTGTTTGGAAAACAGGGCGCGGACGGCCTCATCGGTCGCGGTGAAGGGGAGATTTCCGACATATAGTTTGGTCATTTGCAGAGTACTCACGAGAGAATAGAAAAACACCGGCAGGTAAGTCCTGCCTCCTGGTTCGTCAAGCTTTGCGAGGGTGAGAGGTTGGCCGGGTGGAGCGTCGGTGACGCACGCAGGCCAAGGCAGACAAGCCGAAAGGTTACGAGCCGCCAGGCAGGTTACAGGTTTTCCGGCTGCGCCGCCATATTTGCAGCGCTCAGGTGTCGCCGTGATACGTCGCCGTCACCGTGTAGAGCAGATGCAACTGACAGGGTCGCTTTGAGGCGTAATCGCGCACCCGCAGGCCGGAGCACTCCAGTACCCCGGTGGCCTGATGCGCCGGGTCCGCGAGTGCGGCTTTGACGGCACTGGTGAGATCGAACTGTCCGTCGCAGTCGGCATACGGACAGGGGAACTCGAAGAACGCCCGCGCCGGCGGATGCAGTACGTGCGATTGCAATGTCGGCGTGCTCGAGGTGGTACTTTCGAATTTCAGCTCGAGACGCAGATGTTGGACGTCGGGGAACGCGACGCGCAGTGCCTGCGCGGCTGCCCGGTCGCGACGCAACCGCTCCATGCGCTCCTGGCGTGCGGCGGCGCTGAAACGTGCCGGGTTCACGTCGCGCTCCCGGTAGTCGGATCGCGCGGGGTGGTGGCCGGCGCTTCCAACTGGCTCGCCTCGGGGTTCTCGCCGCGAGCGCCTGGGCGCGCCGACCGGCGTTGCTGCTTCTCCTGCTGGCGCGCCTTGCGGGCCAGTTCTTTCTGTTTTCTTGCCTGATGGTAGTTCGGCTTCGCCACGAGGCTCTCCTGTGTCGCTGAAGTGAAGCCCGGGGCAGGCTCGCGGTCCGACCCACTGGGTGGCATGGGCGTGCGCGCCCCCTGGGTCGTGGTCGGTGCGCAGCTTGAGCTGCACTCTACTCCAGAATTGGACCCTCGGCTCGGCTGCGCAGCCTGGGTCGGTACCGCGGCCGCCACGGCGGGGATTGGGGCGCTTATGGCATCATGGCCCGAACGGTCATGGGCGTGAACTCGCAAACCTCGTCCGTCATCGATCCTGCCGACTGGGTCGAGTACGCCGCGCGCGAGCATCCACGCCGATTGTTCCTCAGGACCCCGGCGGGGCGAGAACTCAGCTATGAGGCTTTGCGCGAGCAGTCCGCGCGTCTCGCGTCGGCACTGATGCGTCGCGGCGTGGCGAGCGGCGATCGGGTTGCGGCTCGAGTCGAAAAGTCCGCGGAAGCCGTGCTGCTGTATGTCGCCTGCCTGCGCCTGGGCGCGGTGTTTGTGCCGATCAACCTCGCCTGCACGCCCAACGAGCTTGACTACCTGCTGTGCGACTCGAGTCCTCGCCTCGCCGTCGTGCCGCCGGGCGAGAGAGACATGCTCGGCCCGCTGGCCGATCGCGCCGGCATTCAGTGCCTCGAGACGCTCGGAGCGGACGGCAACGGCTCGCTGTCGGAGCTCACACGGGTCTGCAACTCCGACTGCAAGGCGCTGGGGTCTCATGACCCAGGTGCGCCGGCGGCGATCGTGTACACCTCCGGAACCACGGGTCGGCCAAAAGGGGCGGTCCTGACGCGTGCGAATCTGGCCTCCAACGCGACGGCGTTGGCCGCGGCGTGGCGTTTCACCGGCCAGGACGTGCTGATGCACACCTTGCCGCTGTTTCACGTTCACGGACTGTGTGCGGCGATCAACACCGTGCTGGCCTCGGCTGCGAGCATCCTGCTGCTGCCAAAATTCGAAGTCCGCTCGGCATTGCAACACCTGGCGCAGGTCACGGTCCTCATGGGTGTGCCGACTCACTACACGCGCCTGCTGCAGGACCAGGGGCTGAATCGCGAGGCGACCGCGCACATGCGGCTGTTCGTCTCGGGATCGGCGCCTTTGCCGATCGAGACCCACCAGGAATTCCTGCGGCGCACCGACCACGTGATTCTCGAACGCTACGGAATGACCGAAACGCTGATCAACGCCTCGAATCCCTACGACGGTCCGCGGGTTCCCGGCTCGGTCGGGCCGGCTCTGCCGGGGATCGCGATCCGTGTGACCAACCAGGACAGCGGCAGCGTGGAACCCGCCCCGGATGTGATCGGTACACTCGAGATCGCGGGACCGAACGTCTTTGCCGGTTACTGGAGAGACCCCGATAGAACCAGCGCCGAGTTCACCGCCGACGGCTGGTTCAAGACCGGAGATCTGGGCCGCATCGATCGCGATGGCTACGTGCGCATCGCAGGGCGGGTCAAGGATCTCGTCATCAGCGGCGGCTGCAATGTCTATCCCCGGGAAGTCGAGTCGGAGTTGGAGGCGCTGCCGGGCGTCGCGGAGAGCGCCGTCTTCGGCGCTCCGCATCCGGATTTCGGGGAGGGCGTCACTGCGGTCATCGTGCCCGCGGCCGGAGCCGTGCTGTCGGAAGCGCAGGTCATCGAGTCCCTCAGCACGCGCCTGGCTCGCTACAAGGTCCCGAAACGCGTACTGCTGGTCGCGCAGCTGCCCAGAAATGCGATGGGCAAGGTGCAGAAGGATGCGTTGCGTGCAGCATACGCCTGCATCTATCGTGGCTCCTGATCCTGGCGCACCATATCCCGCCTGAGCGGGTGCGCACGCCCAGCCGAGGAGACGGACCATGTGCGACGAAGACTCGCTCGAGGACATGATCCAATACGAGCTCAGGTCGGCCCGGCTGTCGCGGCGACAGTTCGGAGCGCTGAGCCTCGGCGCCGGCGCGATCTCGCTTCTGCCCCCGCTCGCAGGCGCCGCGGCCGAGGTGCAGGAATCGGAGGTCGACATCAAGACCCCCGACGGCACCGCGGATGCTTACCTCGTACATCCTTCCCGGGGCGCCCACCCGGCCGTGCTGATGTGGCCGGATATCTACGGCCTGCGTCCGGCCTTCAGGCAGATGGGCAAGCGACTGGCCGAATCAGGCTACTCGGTCCTGGTCGTCAACCCGTTCTACCGGACGAAGCGGGCGCCCACCGCTGCCGAGCACGCGGATTTCGAGGACCCGGCCACCCGCGCGGCGCTCATGGCGCTGGCCGGCTCGCTGACGGCGCAGACCGCCGTGACGGACGCAAAGGCTTTTGTCGGCTGGCTGGACGGCCAACCCCCGGTCGAGCGCAAACGCAGGATGGGCACGTGCGGTTACTGCATGGGCGGGGCGTTGACCATGCGTACCGCGGCAGCGGTCCCTGATCGCATCGGTGCAGGCGCCTCCTTTCACGGCGGCGCTCTGGTGACCGACAAACCGGACAGCCCACACCTGCTGGTGCCGAAGATGAAGGCACGGTATCTGTTCGCCATCGCCGAGAGCGACGACCAGCGTCAGCCCGAGGCGAAGAACGTGCTGCGTGGAGCGTTCGCCACGGCGAAGCTGCCCGCCGAGATCGAGGTGTACGCCGGTACCATTCACGGCTGGTGCCCGACCGACTCGCGCGTCTATAACCACGATCAGGCGGAAAAAGCCTGGAGCCGGATGCTGGCGCTGTTCGAGACGGCGCTGGCGTAGCCGCGTCGGCCGCCGCCGGGTCCGAGGCTATTTCGCAGCTACCTCAGGCAAGCCATCCATCAGAGCGATCAGCGACTCCAGTCTCTCCCTGTTGGCGTCGCTGAGAGCCTGTGCATGCCAGTGGAGCTCCTGCCCGAGCTGCCGACTCAGCTCGCGCGCCGCGGCCTCCAGCGCCGCCGCGGCGGTCATCGCGGAGTCCTCAGCTGCGCGCGAGCCGTTCTCGCCACGACTTACGCGCGCATGCACATACACCAGGTAGGAGGCCGACGCAAATTTCCCGAGGTCCGCGATGAGGCGCCCGTCCTCGGCGTCGAAGTGCTGCGTGGCATCGTGCGTGACGACCCAGATCGTTCCGACCGTTCGCGCGCCCGAGGTGAAGGGAATCAGCAGTGCCTCGAAGATTTTCGGGCCTAGTTCCGCCAGGTATGTGTAGTGCAGTTCGGGGTCTGACATCAACTGCAGGCAGTTGCTGTCGACCACCATTGCGCAGGGGCTGAAGTCGCGAGGGGTCGTGCCCCAGAGGTGCTCAGCCAGCTCGCCGCTCAGCGCGTGCGCGCGGAACAGCGCTTCGCTGTGGTGCTCATCGATGAGGCTCACGCCAGCGGAGCCGCCCCGGCACAGTCTCATGACGGCATCGGCCAGATGCTGCAGAATGTCTGCGGGCGATCGGACCAGTTGCCGGGCGAGCTCGACCAGGACCTCACTCTCGGCCTGGTACTGTGGCGCGCGGCACGAGCGCCACGCCAATTCGGCGGTCGAAATGACCACCTCGAGCGGCACCAGGGGCGCGGGCGGCTCGCCGGGCTGAGTCGAACGTCGGGTCGTGAGCTCGTGCATCAGCGCAGAAATCCTCGACTCACGGAGCGCGCCGCGTGCGGCACACTCCATTGGGGCGCAACTGGGGGATGCTGCGACGATTATATGCCTGCGGGGCTGCGCACGCGTGGTGCAGGCGCCGTGCCAATGGCGCGGCTGAAGCTCACGCATCACTCCTTTGCTACACTCAGCCACAATGGGTACTGATCGCAGCATCATGGCACCGCACGCCGTGCGTGTTCCTCACGCGCCCACATGAGCTCCGAAGGCACCAAGTCCGCTCAACCCGGCGAATCAGCCTCCGAACCTCCGGAGGTTCCCGTCGCGCCGGATGATCTCGTCGAGCCGGGCCTGCTGCCATTCCCGGTGGTGGGCATCGGCGCATCGGCCGGGGGAGTCGAAGCCCTCAATGCGTTCTTCGACGGGATGCCGCGGGAAAGCGCCATGGCGTTCGTGGTCGTTCAGCATCTGCCCCCCGAGCGCGAGAGCCTGATGGCGGAGATCCTCGCGCGTCACACGCAGCTGCCGGTGCTGCAGGTGACGGGCGGGCTGACGCTGCAGGCGGGCCATGTCTACGTCACCCGCCCCGGCTTCACGGTGACTCTCGAGCGCGGCGTTTTCAAGCTCGGCGAGCCCGTCGAGAAGCGCGGCCATCGCCGTCCGGTCGACGACTTCTTTCGTTCCCTGGCCGACATGCAGCAGGAGAAGGCGATCGCCGTCGTGCTCTCCGGAATGGGCACGAACGGCACCGCGGGCGCCCGGGCGATCAAGGCCGCCGGGGGTCTGTGCTTCGCGCAGTCGCCCGAGAGCGCCGAATTTCCCGCGATGCCCACGAGCCTGATCGAGGCCGGCTACGCGGATCAGGTACTGCCGCCCGGGGACATCGGGCCGGCCATCGTTCAATACCTGAAGTATTCGAGCTTCGACGCCGAAGGCTCGGCGGCGGCGCGCGGGCAGGAGATCCTGCAGCGCGAGCGTCACCACCTGAGCGAGATTCTCGCGATCCTGCGAACGCACACGGGTCACGATTTCGGCGGCTACAAGAAAGGTACCGTGCTGCGCCGTCTGCAGCGGCGCATGGGACTCGCGTCGCTGTTCACGCTGGCTGACTACGCGGCGCGCCTGCACGACAGCGCGGACGAGGTGGGCGCGCTGGCCAACGACCTGATGATCAACGTCACCGGTTTCTTTCGCGATCTGCAGGCGTGGGAGGCGCTGCGCGAACTGGTGGTTCGGCCGCTCGTGACCGGGTGGCAAAGCAATATACCGATTCGCGCCTGGGTGTCGGCGTGCTCGAGCGGCGAGGAGGCCTACTCGCTCGCCATGCTGCTCGCCGAGGAAATCCTGCGCTGCGGCAAGAGCATCGAGGTGAAGATCTTCGCCACCGATGCCTCCCTCAAGTCGCTCGACCTGGCGCGCGCGGGCGTGTATCCGGGAGGCATCGAGGGGGATCTGTCGCTCGAGCGCCTCGACCGCTTCTTCGAGAAGGAGGAGCACGTGTACCGGGTCCGCAAGCCGATCCGCGACATGGTGGTGTTCGCTCCGCAGAACGTGTTGCGCGACCCGCCGTTCTCACACGTCGATCTGTGCACCTGCCGCAATCTGCTCATTTATCTCGAGCCCGACGTCCAGGAGCGCGTGCTGGCGCTGCTGCATTTCGCGCTCAAGCATGGTGGCACCCTGTTCCTCGGCAATGCGGAAACTCCGGGTTCGCTGCAGGGCGCGTTCGAGGCGGTCAGCCTCAAGCACCGCATTTACCGCCGCATCGGCCCGCACGGCCATCGCCAAGTGGAGCTTCCCGCAATAGCCGCGCGCATGATCGCCGCGGCGCCGCGGCTCGCATCGTACGGCCCGCGTCCGGCAACGACCTTTGCCGTGCAACAGGCGCTGTTCGAGCAGTTCGGGCCGCCCACGGTGGTGGTGGATGCGGAGGATCGCATCGCCTATTTCCATGGTGACACCACGCCCTTTCTGATTCAGCCGCTCGGCGAACCGACGCGCGATCTGTTCGAGGTGCTGCACCTCGGCATCCGCTCCGCGATACGGGACGCTGTCAGTCAGGCGCGTGCCGGCGGCGGACGTGTCGTGATCGAGGCGCTCGACATGCAAAACGGCGCCGATGCGCCGCGGGTTCGCATTACGGTCGCACGGCTGCTGGCGGCGGGCCCGGGATACCTGCGGGTGAGCTTCCAGCCCGAGGGCTCGCGCGCACCCTCCGCTGCGCCGGACTCGGCCGTGCGCACCGTGCCGTCGGAGGGCGTGACGAAAGATTCCACGAACGACGCGCTGCTGCAGGAGGAGCTGCGCATCGCGCGCCGCGAGCTGCAGAACACCGTCGAGGCGTTCGAGTCCAGCAGCGAGGAGCTGAAGGCTTCCAACGAGGAAGTCATCTCGATCAACGAGGAGCTGCAAAGCACCAACGAGGAGCTGGAGACCAGCAAGGAAGAGCTCCAGTCGATGAACGAGGAGCTGATCACCGTCAATGGACAGCTGCAGTCGAAGATCGCGGAGCTCGAGGCCGCCAACAATGACCTGTCCAACCTGTGGAGCAGCACCAGTATCGGGGTCGTCTTCCTGGATCTGCGGCTGCAGGTACGGCGCTACACTCCGGCGATGAACGAGCTGATCGCGCTGCGACCGTCCGACCTCGGGCGACCGATCGATCACTTCCAGCCCAAATTCAGCGACGGCGATCTCACCGAGGAAGCACGCCTGGTGCTGGCGACCCTGATCCCCTCGGAAGCCGAAACACGCACTCACGGCGGCGCATGGTACCTGCGGCGAACGGTCCCTTATCGCACCGCCGACAACCGCATCGACGGCATTGTCATCACCTTCGTGGACATCACGGCGCGCAAGCGCGCGGAGCAGGCCCTCGACGCCGCCCAGGCGCGCCTGCAGGCAACCATCGACCAGCTGCCGGCCGCCATCCTGATGGTGGAGGCCCCGAGCGGCACGGTCACCTACGGCAACCAACGCGCCGCGAAACTGTTCGGCCTGCCCTTCCCGCTGCCACTGCTCGGCGCGCCATGGAGCTCGGCGTCGATCGCCTTCAAGGGCCTGCATCCGAACGGCCAGGTGTACGAGCCGCAGGAGTGGCCCGTGGCGCGCACGCTCGCATCGGGCGCGACGGTAAGCGACGAGGAACTCGATTTTCTGCGCACGGACGGCACGCGCGGCTCGCTGTCGGTCAGCTCGGCGCCGATCAGCGGCCCCACCGGTGAATTGGTCGCCGCGGTCACGACGTTCTGGGACATCAGCGAGCGCAAACGCATGGAAGCGACCCTGCGCGAAAGCGAGCAGCGCTTCAGGCTGCTGCTGGAGAACACGGCCGACTACGCGATTTTCATGATCGACGCCCAGGGCCGCATCAGCACCTGGAACAGCGGGGCGGAGCGCCTGCTCGGCTGGAGCGAGAGTGAAGCAGTCGGCCGCCCCGCAGCGATGCTTTACACCCCCGAGGATCGCATGCTGGGGGTGCCCGAGCGGCAGTTGCGCATGGCGCTCGAGGGCGGCAAGGCGGGCGAGGAGCGCGCCTACATGAGAAAGGACGCCAGCCGCTTCTGGGCGAACGGCACACTGACGCCGATATACGACTCAACCGGTGCCGTTGCGGGCTTTGCGTGTGTCATGCGTGATCACACCGAGCTCAGGCAGGCGCGGGAGCATCTGCACCAGGCATTGCGGGCATCCGAGGAATTGCGCCTGAGCGCAGAGCGTGCCAACCGCGCCAAGGACGATTTCATCTCGACGGTCAGCCACGAGCTGCGTACCCCGCTCAACACCATCCGGTTGTGGGCGGGGCTGTTCCTGGGCGGCAAGCTGACCGACAAGAACCTCGATTCCGGTTTTCAGACGATCGATCGCGCCGCCAGGGCCCAGCAGGCGCTCATCGACGATCTGCTGGACACCTCGAGGATGGCCTCAGGCAAGCTGCGTCTGGCGCTGCGCGAGACTCGTCTAGCGGAGGTCGTACAGGGTGCGATTGACGCGGTGTTGCCCAACGCGGCCTCCCGCAGCATCAAGCTGGAATCGCGGCTCAGTGACGAGGTGGGAGTGGTGCGCGCCGACCCGGACCGGATTCAGCAGGTGGTCTTGAATCTGTTGAGCAATGCCGTGAAGTTCACCCCTTCGGGCGGAGCCATCGAGGTCGAGTTGTCCCGGGACGGCGGCGCCGTGCAGATCGACGTTCGCGACAACGGCATAGGTATTCGCGCCGACTTCCTGCCGCTGGTGTTCGATCGCTTCAAGCAGGCTGAAGCGGTGACCAGCCGACAGCATACGGGGCTGGGCCTGGGACTGGCCATCGCCCGGGAGCTGGTGGAGCTGCACGGCGGCTCGATCAGCGCGCACAGTGAGGGGGAGGGACGCGGTGCGACCTTTACCGTGCGATTGCCGCTCGCGCGACGACAGGAATCGCCGGTTGCGGAGGGCGACGGCGCGGCCGGAGCGGACGCGAAGCTCGCCGGGATGCAGGTGCTCATCGTCGAGGATGAGTCGGCAGCGGCGGAGGCGATGTGGCAGTTCCTCGAGGCGGCCGGAGCGCGCGTGCGCATCGCGACCTCGGCGGCCACGGCAAGAGAGGCGCTGGCGCTGCACTGTCCGAATGTGGTGGTCTGCGATATCGGACTTCCCGGCGAGGATGGCTATCAGCTGCTGGCCAGCATTCGCAAACGTGAGGGCGAAGGGCATACGCCGCGCGTGGGCGCGGTGGCAGTCACGGCGTTCGCCCGGGACGATGATCGCCGGCACGCGCTCGAGGCGGGCTTCGATGAGCACGTACCGAAGCCCGTGGATCCCGGGCAGCTCATCGACCTGCTTACGAAGGTCGTGGGCGCCCCGGTGAGCAGCGCCAGAACGTTGCGCGACTGATCGGCTGCTCAGGGGCCCTGGCTCAGGACCTCTGCGATGGGGGCGGCGGCGGCCGGTACCGCCTGCCGGTAGTCCTTGCCCAGCAGCGCCGCCACGGTTGCCGCAATCTGGGCCTGGCTGACCGGCGCGGTGTGCGTGCGCTCCCCGAGCGGTGCAGTGTCCGGGCCCAGCACCGCGATCCAGATGTCTTCCGAGCCTGGCTGCCCGACGCCGTGCTCCTTCCAATCGATCGGTCCGCTGCCGCGGCCATGATCCGTCGTGATGATGAAGGTAGTCGTATCGCGATACGCCGGCAGGCCCTGCAGGGTTTGCCAGAGCTCCGCGACGAACCCATCGAATATGTGCGCGCTGTGCAGCACCAGGTCGTAGCGGCCCGCGTGCGCCCAGTTGTCAGTCTCGCCGTAGCCGACGAACAGTACCCTTGGTGGGTGTTCGCGCAACGAGTCGAGCAACGGGACCTGCAGGAACGCGTTGTAGACATCCCCGTCGTCCAACCTGGTCGTGGACCGGTAGAGTTGGTTCAGCAGCTCCTGCCGCGGGGTGAGTTGGCCGCGATAGGGCAGGTCCCATCCGACCTGCAGCGGCAGATTGCTGCGGCGAACGTTGAAGATATCCTTGAACGTCTCCCAGGTTGCGTACACGCTCACGCGCCCGTGAAGCTCCGGCAGACCGTTCAGCCATTCGAACACCGTAGGGTTGGGATTCGGGCCGAACTGGTTCGAGTTGATGCGCGGATCGGGGTGGCCGGTCAGCATTTCGTTGTATCCGGGGTAGGAGAAGGCCAAGCCGTTGGTGACGCGGGCGATGCTGCCTTTGGCCTGGTTGCCGAACACCTGGCCGCGCGTGGCGACGGTCGTCCACAGGAACGGAAACAGGGCCCGGCGGCGCTCATCCGGGTCGGCGCGCCAGAATTCGCGGCGCAGGTCCTGTTCCTTGTCCCAGATGCCGCCGTTTTTCTCGTTCAACAGGATGGGGTCGGCGCCGGTGAAAATCTCCTGCCAGCGAAGACCATCGCTGACGATGAGCACGACGTTGCGCGTCTTCGGCGGCGTCGCTGGCTGAGCGCGCGCGGCGGGCTGCAGCGCGCCGAGTGCCAGCAGCAGAGCGCACCAGAGGCTACGGGAGGCAATCCGGGGCAACATCAGCACAGGAACCTCATGATACAGGCGTTCAGTAAGAACGACGCGCCGGCGCCCTAGGACGACGCGGCGCCGGAGGCATCGCCGCCGGCACGGCG
>Ga0209238_1000279_pt1 | contig 17135 bp, 10 predicted proteins | sample GraSoi013_1_20cm_FD_185823 | JGI IMG/M metagenome (GOLD analysis project Ga0209238, IMG submission 185823) | Grasslands soil microbial communities from the Angelo Coastal Reserve, California, USA - Sample 10_02_2013_1_20cm (SPAdes) (version 2) | ecosystem: Environmental > Terrestrial > Soil >...
ACAACTTGGTGAATCGTCTCGTCGTAGTTTGGCGATAGTTTGCAGAGATTCATCTAGAAGGAAACATGAAACTATCAAACAGAACTCTCAGGCTGTTCATGGGCGCCATGTTTTTCTTTTCAGGACCGTTAGTCGCTCTCCGCGTGGTGCTTGGCAGCCAACAGCCTAAAAAGGCCCCCAGTTCTGCCATCACTTCAAGCCAGGGCAAGCCCGGCGACGCGCCCGCCGATGCCTCCGCGTCTACGGAGGCAGAAACCTGCCAAACTTGTCACGGGGACATTACCACCAGCTTCGAGAAATCACCGCACTGGAAGACGATGAATGACACGCGGGGTGGGCATTCGAAGCAGGGTTGCGAGGCATGCCACGGTCCAGGCGGGGCTCACGCAGACGATCCAAGTAAGGAGGCAGTGTTCGATTATAAGAAGGCAACACCAGAAGCCATTACGGACCGTTGCCTCACCTGCCACGCCTCAGGCTCGGAGCACATCAGTGCTTCGAATTCATTCCATCGGCAAAACGACGTTAGCTGCACCTCCTGCCACTCGATGCACCATGCAACGACTAAGGAACACATGCTGGTCAGGGCCGAGCCCGGGCTCTGCTATTCCTGCCACTTGCAGCAGAGGGCTCAGTTCAATATGCCGTTTCACCATCGCGTAAACGAGGGGCTGATCCATTGCACCGATTGTCACAACCAACACGGAACGGGCGGTGTCCTTGAAGGAGACCATCTGGTCCGGCAGGTGCGCACCTCGGCCTCTGGGGACATGGTTTGCTTTAAGTGCCACACGGACAAGCAGGGACCCTTCGTCTTTGAGCACGCCGCCGTGAGGATCGAGGGATGCGGCTCATGCCACATCGCACACGGGGGGGCGAATGCGCACATGCTGAAATACAGCAACATCAACCTCTTGTGCCTGCAATGCCACACCAATTCGCCTGGCATTCACGCGACGGTGATGGATGCGAACCAATCTCATTATGAACAAGCGTGCGTCAATTGCCATGTGAAAATCCACGGATCGAATGTCAATGGTTTGCTGGATAGATGAACTTGATGGAGACGCATTTTGCGCTGGAGAAGAAATTGTGACTAACACCAAAGCCTGGCAAAAGGCGCAATTCATATACGGCAGGGAGAACAGCGATGAATAGTCGTGCAAGAATCAGACCGTTCGGTTTGCTGTTGGCGGCCGCTTTGTTTCTTTTCTCGCCTCTTTCCCGGGCACAGGATAACCCAGAAGAGGAAACCAAGGGCATAGATTCGGGCAATTATAATACGCAGCAAAGCGCGGAGACAGGCTATCGGGCGACGTGGATTGACGGGAACCAGGGTAATTACGGAACCTTCGTAAATCTCAATTCCGGCCTGCGATTGTTCGATTACACCGTGAGTATGAGGTCGCTCAACCACCATGGGACTTTCTTCGATGGCCTTCACTTCAGCAACTTCGGTTACGGCGGCGATCCGAACAACGTCTCGCGCCTGCGGATCGATAGGAACAAGTGGTACGACCTCCAGGTGATGTTTCGCCGCGACCAGAATTTCTGGAATTACAACCTTTTCTTGAATCCCTTCAACCCGACGGTCATATCACCAACGAATCCGGCAACGAATCCTTCGTTCGCCGTCACCTCTTCCCCGCATTCGCTTACCCGCATTAAGCGCATGCAGGATTTCAATTTAACACTCCTCCCTGAATCACGCTTGCGATTCCGGCTGGGTTATTCACACAATGTGGACGTAGGGCCTGCATTCAGCACATTCAACGGCCCCGCCGCCCGTTATCTGCTCGCTGAAAACTACAGGATAATGATGAACGGATACCGGTTGGGGATGGACTTCCGGTTTCTGCCAAAGACGACGATTTCTTACGACCAGATTCTTGAGTATGACAAGGATGACACCACTGACGCACTCGCGTTTCACAACGTGTTGCCGACGGCCCCAGGTACGGTACGGGGACCAGTTGACTATGGAATAGAGTGGTTTTACCCCCCGCAAGGAGGAACGCGCCCGTGTACGCCAGTGTTCCTTCCCACTGGTTTCGCCAACCCGGATTGCAGGGTCTTCCTTGGCTATTCCCGGCATAGCAATCCGCGAAATTTCATGCCCACGGAGCGGCTCAGCTTCCAATCCAGGTCCATCAAGAACTTGGAAATGTCCGGGTCGGCTAGCTACAGCACCGCCGACAACGTCATTAACACATTCAATGAAAACATCAACGAATGGACCGCCAGTGCAGCCGTAAAAACTCGTGGGATTCTCAATTCTGGTCCGGCGGAATCCAAGCTGGTTGCCGTGCGCGCGAATTGGTCTGGAGTTTATTTACTGAGCCGCAAAGCGAGGATTATTGATCTGGTTCGTTATGACAACTGGCGTAATCCTGGATTGTCTGATCTGCGGAGCTCCACTCTCTTCGCCACTCAGCCACAAGTGCCAGGCCAGATTGGCATTCAACTGCCCCAGGCTCAGTTTTCGCCTCTCATCCCCGACGCGCCGGCGTTTGCAAACATCTGCCCCGGGCCAGCGTATAATGCAGCGACTTGCCCACAGCATACCGCGGCAGCTCTCCCTGACCTCACGCGCACATTGATATCGACCTATCTCGGCCAAAAGATGCTATCGAACACAGTCCAGCTGCAGACCGATATCACCAAGCGAATCAGCGCTCGAATCGGATACATGTATGAAGACCGGGTGATCACCGATACTGGATATTTTGGGGGGACGGTGGATTATTACGAAGCCACCAGCCATATTCCCCCGTACGCGAGGGCAACTTATTATCCGGGTGGGGCGGCAGGCACGGCGGCGAACCGTTTCCTGGCAGCACGCGGAAAATGCGCAGTTCCATCCGGATCGAACACGCTTCCCGCTGCCTGCACCTTGAATACGGACGGCACGATTTCGTATGTCAACCCTGCCCCTGCCAGCTCGGATCGCGTGGACCTGCCCATCGCCGAACACGTGGGTCTCGCGGGGTTTACGCTGCGCCCGATAGATTCACTGCGAATCAATACTGATTTCCAATTTGGATATAACAACCGGGCCTACACGCAAATTTTCCCGCGGCAATTCCAAAGTTATAAGATCCACGCCACCTACAAACCAAAGCCTTGGGCAACCATCGACGGAGCAATCGACGTTCACGAAAATCGCGACAACGTCAGTAACATCAATGCTCTCGAGCATGGGCGGACGTACAGTTTCGGGACCACGCTGGTGCCGAATTCCAATTTCGCGTTCTCTCTCGGATACAACTACACCGACCTCTACATGCAGTCCTATATTTGCATGAGGGACACCGGATATGGCATCGCGCCTTATGCACGTTGCCCCTTTTTCAGCGGAACCAATGCGATAACTCTGGGCGCCATGTCATTTTATAGCAACAAGCAGCACTTCGCCTATGCCGACGTTATGTGGAAGCCTGTTAACCGCGTCACCGCCAGCCTGGGTTATTCCGGAACCTTTAGCGGAGGCGACACACTCTTTCTGAATCCGCGAATACTGGGCGGCACCCTGGCGTTCAATTATCAGAGACCTTTCGCTGCGCTCAAGATCGATCTATTCAAAGGTCTGAGCTACAAAACCACGTTGAACTATTACGGATACAATCTCAAGACCCTTGCGGGTACGCCAGGCCTTCAGCCAATCGGGTCAGAAGACTTCAACGGCAGTACTGCCACGTTCGCAGTCCGCTATGCCTTTTGAAAATATCAGGTATCGCTCCTGATCGGAATAAGCGCAAGGCATGAGGAAACCTCATACGGAGAGATTCGATAAGGAATTGGCGTGCATTACGTCGGAGTGCGGTCTCTTCTTGGCCGCACTCTCCGGTAGAGCTGAGATTACGCTGAAACGCAGTTCGACTTCCGGTGCCAGGTCAATATCATGATGATTGGAGTGTCCTCTTGAAAAGACTGATTGGAAACATTGTTGGAAAGTCAGTTCTCTGCCTGGTGCTTGTCGTCGGTTTCGTTTCCGCGACTCGCGCACAGAACGCTGCAGAGAAGCTCTATAAGGCCAAGTGCATCGGTTGCCACGCGGCTGATGGGAGCGCGAACACGAAAGCGGGCAGAAACACGGGCGCCCACGACCTCCGTTTACCAGATGTACAGAAAGAAACCGACGCCACATTGATCGGGATCGTAACGAAGGGCAAGAAAAAGATGCCTAAATTCGAAGAGAAACTGAAGGCCAAAGAAATTAAGGAGCTTGTTGAGTACGTTCGAGGCTTCTCCAACAAGCCCTGAATAATGTTCTCGCTCGGTAACCTGGCAGCGAGACGCAGGCGGGCACGCTCGATACAGGTAGGGAGCAAAATATGAACCATCCAGAGGAAATGCTTGGAGGCAAGACTGCTGAGATTTCTCAAGAAGGTTGTGACGGACGCCGCCGATCGTTTCTCGGCCTCTTGCTTGGCGCAGGAGCTGCGGGCGTTGGTGCGCTCCTCTCTGTGCCGCTGTTTCGTTTCATACTTCATCCACTGCTAACTGCTACAAGTTCATCGTCGTGGAAGGAAATCGGCACTGTGGAGGATCTCGCTTCCATTACCTCACCTGTCAAGAAGCTCGTAAAGATCGAACAGCGAGATGGCTGGCGCAAGATCGTCATGGAGAAGGCCTTGTACGTGTGCAAGGATGCGACCGGCCAGCTCAGTGAGTTTTCCTCAGTTTGCCCACATCTAGGATGTTCGATCGCCTGGCATGATGAGAAAGGCAATTTCGTGTGTCCATGCCACAACGGGCAATTTACAGCAGACGGCAGGCTCTTGGAAGGACCCCCACCAAGAGGAATGGATCAACTAGAGATCAAAGTCGAGGGTGACATGCTGGTGGTGCATTACCAGAATTTTCGGCAGCTCGTTCCGCATAAAGAAGCTATTGCATGAACTGTAGGTGACAAGTGGCAGAGAATAGTTATGTGTTTGGGAGGGAACGTCGCGCAATCCCTCAGCCGTCAGACCACGGAACAGTCGTTCGCTGGACTGATCGCCGGACCAGTATGAGTGATCGCCGGAAGCGCGTCGGCTCGATTCTCCGTGCTGTACTTGATGAAGCGATCCCCGGAGGAGCCAGTCTTGCCTACGTGTTTGGATCAGGGCTGCTGTATCTCTTGTTATCACAAATTATCACAGGCATGTTTCTGGTGCTTTACTACGTTCCTTCTGCTGACCATGCACATACTACCGTTGCTTACATCACCAAAGAAGTGGCATCGGGTTCCTTCATCCGCAGCATTCATGCTTATGGTTCAAGCGCAATTGTCATCGTCTTGTTCCTGCACGTCACTCAAACGTTCCTCTATGGGTCGTACAAGGGACGGCGAAAACTACTCTGGCTGGCGGGATGTGCGTTATTTGCTTTGATGCTGGGGATGTCCTTCACGGGTTACCTGCTACCGTGGGACCAAAAGGCCTACTTTGCCACCACGGTGGGCACGAATATCCTGACTTATGTTCCATTCGTGGGGAACTCACTGAAGACCTTGCTACGCGGTGGGACGGAGATGGGCACATTGACACTTTCCCGCTTCTTCGTCTTTCACGTGTTCCTGATTCCGGCTTGCGTTTTCGCCTTTGTTGCCATCCATGTTTTCTTGTTCCGCAAAGCCGGACCCGCAGGACCGGTTCAAGGAGCACCCGAAGCCTTGAAACAATCGACGGAACCGTTTTACCCGAAACAGGTTCTCTACGATTTAGCCTTTGCCGTGCTCATTATCGCCTGTCTGGGCCTATTGGCTCATTACGCCCCTGTGGAGCTTGGCCCCAAGGCAAACCCTGTTGACACCCAATATGTGCCGCGTCCGGAGTGGTATTACGTTCCCGTTTTTCAGTGGTTGAAGTACTGGGAGAGCGGCCTCGCCATCCTAGGTATTTTGGTGATCCCGGCATTTGTTGCCCTTCTCTTCGTGGCTCTGCCGTTTCTTGATCGACGCCCCGAGCGCCGGCCGTGGAAGCGTCCCGTCTCAGTATCGATTTACGGTTTCGTCTTTATTGGGCTGGGCGCCATGGGCGCCATCAGCCATCGCAATGATTTGCGCGACCCGAACCTAGCGCCTCAGCTCGCAAAGCAGCGCGCGGACGTCCAGGCCTTCATGAAAAAGCCGTTTGAACCCGAGTTGGCGGGGCCGTCGCTTATCGCCGCCACCGTGGCGCTCACTAACCCGGTTGCAGGCAAAGGCAAGAAAGTGTTCGACCAAGAGGGCTGTGCCGAGTGCCACGGCGAAGATTTGACGGGAACGTCGGCGGCGCCGTCATTGATTGGAGTTGGAGATAAGCACGACAGCGCGAAGTTGGAGAGCATTTTGAAGCAGCCCACAGACGCAATGACGGACGGAGGAATGACCCCCGTTGAGTTGAATGACGAAGACCTTAAGAGTTTGATTGCATTCCTTAAGGCCCTTAAGTGATTGGCGGGCAAACGGTATAAACCGCAGGGAATTGAGGATTTCCGCGATTGGATCAACCAAAGGGCGAGTTGGGAAACGGGTGGGTCAGTCATCAGGCTTTGAGTGGCTCTTGCGGGCAAGTGCTTCGCCATCAGAAACAGTTGGTGGACCTGGCCGGGATCGAACCGGCGAGCGCCTGCTTGCAAAGCAGACGTAATTCAATCTAAGTCGTTCTTCGGTTGCGCTTGGCTGCGAACAGCGCTTCGGTAAACAATTGCGGAAATACGACGCCGGTGGCGAGCTAGCGAAGACCGCCGACTTAGCTGACAGAGTTGCTTTTTTCCTTGACATGTTTTTAACATGCATTCATGCTTTACACATGTCACGGATGATTCAACTTCGCAATGTTCCCGACGGCCTGCATCGCACGCTAAAGGCGCAAGCAGCCATGGCGGGTATGTCCCTTTCGGACTACCTGCTGGCGGAGATTCGCTGCCTTGCCGATCGGCCCACCATGGCGGAACTGCGAGAACGCTTGCGCCGCCGCGCTAGAGTCACTGCGCCCGTGTCCGCTGCCGATGTGATACGCCGAGAGCGGGAAGCGCGGTGATTGTCCTGGACGCGTCTGCGGCCATCGAATGGCTTCTGCAAACTCCAGCCGGAATTAGAATTGACAAGCGTATTTTTTCACCGCTCGTGCCGCTCCACGCGCCCCATCTCCTCGACATCGAGGTGGCTCAGGTGCTGCGCCGTTATGTCCGGGATAAGACGATTGCCGCTCAGCGCGGGCAAGAAGCGCTGGAGGATCTGGGCGACCTTGCGCTCAATCGTTATCCTCATGATTTCTTGATTCCACGTGTTTGGGAACTCCCCGCGACCCTTACGGCCTACGATGCTGTGTACGTCGCGCTGGCAGAACTACTTGATGCCCCGCTCCTGACCTGCGATGGGAAGATCGCTTCTGCCCCAGGTCATCATGCTACCGTCGAGGTAATTTAACTACACGTCCCTTCGGCGGCCACGACCGGACCTGCGTGCACGACCGTGGTCAAGCGCCAGTTAAGATCTGGCTGCCCCTCGGTTATGACTCGCATAAAGTCATTGATGGGCAGGTCCCCGACCACGGCATCCTTGTGCGATGTCTTCGTGAATCGCGTCCGCGGTCGGCAGATTGTCAAATGCCTCGAACTCATGTCCATACCAGGCCGACGCACGCTTCGAGCACATGCCAGGGCAATTCCCTTCTCGCGTCACAGTCCACTGGCGCTGTAACTACTTGTTGATGGCGGAAGGACCGGTCTAGGGAATGACTCGGTATCAGATTTTTCTGCGGCAGCATCAATCCATGGGATGAGAGAGTCTGAGAAGCTAGCTACTTGAGGGACGACGCTAACGATGCGGCTGGGGAGAGTTTTCGCCTAGCGCTATGAATTGGCCTTTGGTTCCGTGACAGCCGCTCTTTTCTTGGAGCTTCGCTTTCGTGCATTTAAACTGCCTGACCCGTTTACTACGCTTGAATAAGGCGTAGTCGCGATCACGTTTTGGTACAGCGGCACCAAACCCAGGATTCTTGCGGTTTTGCTTTTGAGCGACCCAATACATAGACGGCCGGGCCTATTCGGTCCGCCTCAGAACCCCCGCGTTCGCGAGCCGCCGCAAAGCTTCTCTGGCCGAAAGGGCTTCTGGACCTTCTGGGAGAAGCTTCAAAGCCAATTCCAGTTGCTGCCTGGCATTTTCCGCGTCACCGCTTCGGGCGTAGATAATTCCGATGTTCTTGCGGAGTACGGCAAGTTGCGGACACTGTTGACAGAGCGCGATGGCTTCCTGAAGTTGCTCGAGCGCTTGGGGCCAGTTGTCGTCTTTGGCGGCCTGCAGCGCAAAATTGTTCAATTGTCGAACGCGATCGGTGGCCTGATGGCGCTCTTGCAGCGTCGACAGCTTGGCCATGTATTCGGCGGCATCCGGGCTTCCCGTTTGCGACAGAACCCGGACAAGATTGGCGTAGGCCGCGAGGTTATCAGGATCTGCGTCCACGGCTTTTTTCCACTGCTCGACGGCTTCTTCCTTCTTGCCGACCTGCAAAAGGTTGCGGCCAAGATAAAGCCGCGCCTCAGCGTTATCCGGCTGCAGACTCACGACCCTTTGAAACAGTTCGGTGGCGTAAGGCGAAGAATGCTCCACGACTCCGAGCAAGAACAGAGCACTCACGTAGTTTGGGGAGAGACGGACGGCTTCGCCAAGCTCGTTCCGTGCCTCGTCCTTGCGGCCTAGAGCATACAGAACCCGCCCCTTGTTGTAGTGCGCAAGCGAAAAGTCTGGGGCGAGCCGTATGGCTTCTGAGAATTCCCCCAGCGCACCCTGAAGATCGTAGACGTCGCCCAAAGCAATGCCGAGATTCACGTGGGCGTCAGAGGATGCAGGGTTGAGGCCGACGAGCTTCCCAAACGTCTGAACAGAATCTGCATCTCGGCCGGTTTTTCCCTGAAGCATGCCTAGCGCCGTCAACGCATTCGCATTATTGGGTTCCAATCCCAGCGCGCTTCGGAGTTGTCTTTCCGCCTCCAAATAGTTCGCTTGGGCAGCTAGGGTCAGTCCTAAGTTAACGACAGCCTGAGTGTATTGGGGATCGACCGAAATGGCCTCGCGAAAGAGCGCCGCCGCCTCATCATTCTTTCCTTGGCGACCAAGGAGCGTGCCGAGATTATTGAGCGCTTCCGCAGATTGCGGGTCGCTGGCAATGGCTGCCCGAAACTCCCGCTCGGCTTCCTTGAATCGCTGTCGCTGCATCAGCGAGGAACCCAATTGATCGTGAGCCTGCGCGAAATGGGGATCCAGTTCGATGGCCTCGCGCAATTGATGCTCTTCACGACCAGAATCTCTCAGTTTTGCAAGGGCGAATGCCAAGTTGTAATGCAGTCTGGCATCCTTCGGCTTCAGAAGAAGGGCTTTCTGGTACGCTTCGACGGCCTCGCGCGCGAGCCCTTGCTTGAGCAGTTCATTGCCGTGGCTATTCAAAGCGGCCGCCTGCGTTTCTTGCTCGGTTTGCTGTTTCAGGTGCTCGAAAATTTCGAACTGCTCTTTGGCCGCAGCTTGGTTCTTTTCGTTGTGGAGAATCAGTCCGAGTTGATATCGCGCCTCGGGACCATCAGGCTTCAGCTCGACGGCTGTTCGCAGCTCGCGTACGGCGTCATCTATTCGCCCCAGGCGGCCGAGAACCGCGCCCAAATGGCAATGCGCTTCGTAACTCGCCGCGTTTAACTGGATGGCGCGTTCGAGCGACTGCACCGCGTCAGGAAATCGCGCCGAATCTTTCAAAGCTTCCCCGAAAATCTCCTGGCCTTCCCAGTCGTTTGGATTGCGGCGTGTGTAGTCTTCCAAATAGTGAAGCGCCTCTGGCACCGCGCTTAGATTCATCAGCGCTTTGGCGAGAGATAGCTCCGCCTCAATGTGGTTCGGATCGAGCCGGAGAGTTTCTTTGTATTCTTCAGCGGCGTGAGGATAGTCCTGATTGTGAGCGTAAGCGGTAGCGAGGTTAAAGTGCAATTCCGCGGAATTTGGCTGGGCGGCAACCGCGTCTCGAAAAAGAGGAATGGAGTCAGCATAGTCTCCGGTTTCGGCAAACGCGTCAGCCAAGACAATTTTCATTTCCAGGGCAAGATTCGGAGCAGGCGAATGGCTCAAGCCATCTTTTAGGTAATAGATTGCCGCTTTGTATTTCTTCTGCGTACTCAGCAAGCGGGCAAGGTCATAGGATGCGAGGGCAAAACGCGGATTGATGGCCAGCGCGGTCTTGAATTCGTCGGCGGCCCGCTCGAGCTGTCCCAAATCCTGCATGGCACGACCGAAAGCATTGTGAGCCTTAAATGAGTTCGGCTCGTCGCGCAGGACGACTCGCAGTTCGTCGGCCGCTCGATCGGGCGCGTGATTTTCAAGGAGCGAAAGGGCAAGTTCGTAGCGAATCTGGCGCGCCTCGGGGGTACGAGCGAGCGCGGCCTGAAAGGCGGCGACAGCACAACTGAAGCGTCCCTCGCGCCCATAAAACGTGCCAAGGGATTCATAAGCTTCCGCGCTCGGCGACGCCGCTGTGCTCTGAAGCAGACTGGCCAACGGCTCAAATGTTCCCCGTGTTTTGCAGTCTTCAGGAATGTCAGCCAGCGTAATAACGAGTGCGCCCGAAGAGTTCCCGGCGGCCTGTGCTGATAGGGCGGAGGGAAGCGCCAGATTAAAAAAATAGAGGATTGGAAAGAGAGTCATTGCCGATTTCGACATAGCTTCGAGCGCGCGGCGCAGCATAACGCTTGGTCAGCGCCACTTAGTATATTCCGTCTTTATCGCTTACGAACCTCCCGCAGAGTGCTCTGCGCATCGAGGGCGAGGCGGCTTCCCCGCGAGCATTTCCTCGATGCAGTCGTCGCCGGGGCGATGTCAATAATAGAACTTCAGCGCGAACTGAAGTTGCCGTGGCGAATAACCGCTGGTGGCGGTCGAATTGACCACTCCGAACAAGGCCGGCACGCTAATGCTAGCGCCCGGGGCAGCCCAAATCGGTGAGTTGGTGACGTTAAAGGCCTCCGTCCTAAATTCCAGTCTCCTGCGTTCGGTCATCGCAAAAATGCGAAAAACGGAGAGGTCCAGGTTCGCTCGCCCGTCACTTCGCAGCACATTGCGCCCAAAGGTGCCGTAAGTCCCGGTCGCAGGAAAGGCGAACGCGGATGTATTGAACCAGCAGGTAAGCGTTCCTACGGGAGCTCCGTTCGGGCAACTGCCCTTGTTGGGGTCGCCGACAATGTTCGCCCGTTCGCTGCTGCCAGACCCCACGTTGGGAATAGAATTCGGGGCAGTAACGTTGAAGAGTGTGCCGGACATCAGGCTGGAAATCCCGTTGACCTGCCAGCCACCAATGACAATGTCGATGGTACGCACGCCCGTTGCGAATTGCCTGCCTTTGCCAAAGGGAAGTTCATAGACGATATTGGCCGTAAAGATCTGCGGCAGGTCGAACCCGGCCAGGCCTTTGTCGTTTTGCAGGTTGTAGGGATTTTGCACGGAAGTTCCATTAGTTCCCGTGCCGAACCACTCGTCGGCGCCTATGTCAATGGCCTTCGACCACGTGTAAGAAAGAAGGTAGGAAAGCCCGCGAGAGGCCTTCTTGTCTAGCGATACTTGCAGGCCATTGTACCAGGACTTGCCGACGCTCTCGTCATAGTGGATGGGCACCAGGTAAGGGAAGCGGAACCGACCTTGAGCCGCGACGGCCGCCGGCGTGCACGTAGTGGTATAGCAACTTACAGACGGCACCAGGAGCTTGCCCGTGGGATCGGGAACCGTCGCCTGGTTGCCAGTGACTCCCACATCGAGCCTATGACCGGATGAGCCTACGTAGTTCACGGTGAGCGTGGTGTTCGTGCTTAAGGCCTCCTGCACGCCGAAATTCCATTGATCGGAGTAGGGATTCTTGATATTGGGATCAACAAACCAGTTGTTGGTGGTCTCAAAGGCGGTCAGACTCGGTACGACATTGGCACCTTGCAAGGGATTTTCCGCAAAAACGCTCGGCGGGTTGTTTGTATTGTTGAACGACAAGATGAACTGGTCAGCGCGGGGCCAAGTGCCTTGCTGGTTCTGCGCCATTTGTATGACCGCCGCCCAGTTGTCGTAGAACCTGCCGTATGCGCCTCGGAGCACGGTTCGCTGCGTCAATCGGTATGCAATACCCATACGTGGCTGGATATTGTCGTAGGAGTTGTGCCAGAAGCGGCGGTCGGGCGCAACGACAACATGCGCCGGGAGTGAGCCATCGGGCGTGGGAATGCAGGGCGGCATGTTGCCAGCGGACGCACAAGACGGCGCAGAGGCCGAGAGGACGTAGTTGCCCGTATTCAGATCCCAGTTGCCAATGGGTACGTTGCCATCCGCAGGGCTGCCGTAAAGAGGATTGAACGTGATGTCATAGCGCGCTCCCAGATTCAGCGTCAACCTGTCGGTGATTTTCCATTGATCCTGAAAGTAGAATCCATCAACCCAGCCCCCGTGCTCAGTCTCAAACTCGTTGCGATAGGTATCGCCTGAGGGGATCCCGAGCAAGAAAGACGCGAAACCCGCGCCATCAACCCCCTTCACTGGGGAATTGGCCGTCTGGGCCTGAGAAAAACTCAAGCTGTTGCTATTGAAGGTTTGCCGGAAGCCGTTGGTGTTGAAGTCCGCTCCCATGCTGAAGCTGTGCCTTCCGTGGGTCTTCGTGAAATTGCCCTTCCACTGCCAAATGTCGGCCACAACCGCCGGGCTGCTGCCTTCCTGGAATGAGGTAATATCACCGCTATCCGGGAAACTAACTGCATTGAAATAGCAGTTGCGCGGACCCTTTACGAAAGAACATTCAAAACTGTTGGCGTAGCCTCCCGCTTTGATCAGACCTTGCGAAACGCTGCCGGGCAGCAACGTAGGATTCGCAGAGAATCCATAGTTGCGCCCGAACTGCACTGACAGCACGGAGGTCGGACCAAAGGTGTGGTTCCAAGTGATCGCGTATTGATGGGCATGGTAAGAATTTAAGTTGGTCTGCCCGAAAATTCCCGGCACATCGCGCGGCGAAGTGATGTGACTGAATCTACCCCAAAAGGCGTCCTTCAGACCCAATTGCTCGTCGAGTCGAATGTTGTAGCTGTCCGGATCTTGTATATTCGTGAGCGTCTTTTGGAAATTCTTACCTTTTACGCCGGTCAGGTTAGGAGTCAGCGGACTATAAAGCATTTGGCCAACAGCTTGCATATTGGGATCAATCAGCGCCGGCGGTAGAACATTGCAAGCGGATTGCCCCGCCGGAGGAGCGGTCGTGCCGAGTGGCGCCTGGAGCTCTGTGCCAGACATCAATGGGGCGGGCATATTGCTCGTGCCCACACATAGGAAAGGAGTTCGCGTGCCTGACGACGTGGTGCTGTACGGGTTGTAAAGTTGGTTGCCGCCCGTGAAGTCACCACTCAACTGCGCCGGCGTAGGTACCAAGGACTGATTGGCATTGCCCACGTGGAGCCGCACGCCCTCATAGCTTCCAAAAAAGAATGTGTGGTTGCGTCCGTGATAGTGAGGCAAGATCACCGGTCCGCCGATATTCGCCCCAAACTGATTCTGGTGCAGCTGGTTGATGCCGGTTACAGGATTCCTGGCATCAAACGCGCTATTGCGAACAAACTCCCAACCCTCACCGTGAAATTCGTTCGTGCCCGTCTTGGTCACAACGTTCACCACCCCGCCGAGAACACCTCCAAACTGCGCCTGATCGTTGTGCGAGTCGACCTTGAATTCCTGGATATCATCGATGATGGGCGGAACCGAGTATGTGCTACTAAAGCTTTCCTGATCGTTCAATCCGTCTAGCAAGAAAAGATTGCTGCGATTTGTCTGGCCGTTGATAGAAGGGAAGGAAAAGGACCCGACAGTGTTGCCGGCGAACTGCTGGTTGTTACCGTTTTGCGTTGTATTCACGGTGCTGACGCCGGGGGTTAGGTCCAGCAATTGCGTGAAGTTGCGGCCATTCAGCGGCAGATTGTCCACCGACCGTCTGCTAATCACCGTTCCAAGCTCGGAACTTGAGGTCTGGATGCTGGTTGTGAGGGCTTCCACCATCACCGTTTCCGTTGCCGAACCGACTCGTAAAATGAAGTCAATCGTAGTGGTCTGATTCACCGCGAGGTCAAAACTCGCCTGCGTCGCCGTCGCGAATCCTTCTTTGCTGACGCTAAGCTGGTACCTGCCCGGCATAATGTTCACCAAGACGTAGTTACCCGTTTCGCCGGTAGTCGTTGCCTGCGTCACATTGGTAGCTATGTTGGTCAAGCTCACCTTGGCCCCCGGCACAGCGGCGCCGGATACGTCCGCAACCGTTCCGTTTAGCGCCGCGGTAGCGACCTGTGCCGGAGCCGGCCTAGACGAGAACAAAAACCAAATGATTCCCACAACAGATAGAAGAGTGGCCGCTTGTAGAGAGGACGATTTTCGGGAGGGTAGGCAAGTCATGGCAGCTTCTCCACGCGCGTACGAGTTCGAGCAGATTGGCGCTCTGAGAGTTGAGAAAGACCTTAAACAACCCGGAACGGTTCACGGCACCCACCTCGGAAGAAACCTGTTTAGCAGGAGCGCGTCAAACATTCAATACTGAAAATGTGAATTTCAAATACTGAAATACTGAACGATCTACGGTGAGAAGCTCCAGCAAGAGTGTCCGACAGGGATGCTCATTCTAGAAACCGCGTTTTCACGGATGTGAATTCGACGACGGTATTGAAGCGCAGGCTTTCACAGAGCCTCGAATGACAGAATCTTGGGGGAAGAGCCGGTTTGCATCGGCGAGGACTTCGCATGCCTCGCGCGTCTTGCTCTGCGATTGATAAGTCTTCGCCAGCAAGCGATAGAGCGCCGCATCGTAGGGAATCAAGCCTATGCCCTCCCGGAGAACATCAACGGCCTTCACCGGCTCCCCGGTTGCGGAGAGCAGACGCCCCAGCAGTTCGAAGTCGTTCGGATTGGTGCTCCCGCGGCTACGCGCGAGCTCAAGGTACCGGAGAGCGGCGGCCGCACCCTCCCAACTTTTCTTCTGGAGCGATAGGTCAGCCAAAGCCTCCAAAACGGAAATGTTCTCGGGCTTGCTTGCTTCCAATTGCTTTGCGAGAGACCAATAGCGCTCGCGATACTCGGGATGACCAGTCATGACTTGGCGATATGCCTCTAATAGGGTGAGCGGCGCCCCAGGGCTCCGTTTACCGGGGGGCGCGTTCAGATGCACAAGGTCCGGAAGTTCGGGCGCAATCATACGGAAAGCATCGTCGGGAAACGGCTCCTTGGGATCTACCGTAATGCGATGATTGGTGAGAATCGAGTGCGAGATCGCCTTAATATCTCGTTTCGGCATGTGGCAGCCGATACAGTTGTCGGGAGGAGTGTTCCGCTGACGCACACTCAGCGGAACCAGACAGCTGCTCTCGGTATGGCAGGACATGCATTTCTTGCGGAAGTAGGCGGGCACTTTCTCGCTAGTCGGCTGCACATGCGGATCATGACAGCTCAGGCAACCTAGCCGTCCGCCGCTGCCGCGATAGCACTTGCTCAAACGCATGAATAGATAGTGTTGGAGCAAGTCATCCTGCGGAGGAGATTCGCGGCCAAAAGGCACCAAAAAAATGGCGAGAGTCTCGTCCAGAGGAGTGCCGGGACGAAAGTCGCCATAATCCTTTCCGGGTTGCAGGACTCGTGCCTGGCCGGTCTGATGACAGCGCATGCAGATGTTGTCGGCAAGCCACGGCGTGAGTTTCGCGGGATTCACAATCGAGTTTCTGGCATTTTGTGGAGAAAAGTTTGTCCGAATTGCCGCCAAGTGTCTCGCGCCAGGCCCGTGACAGTTCTCGCAACCAACAGCCAATTCGAGGAACGGTGGCTCTCGAAATTTTCCGTTTCCCTGTAAAACAGGCTGTGGCCGGCCACTGTGACAAACCACGCAAGCCGGAAGAATCGGACGGCTGAACCCATAGTCACCGAATTCGTAGCCCGGTGACAGCGCCCAATTGTTGGTATTGGAGTAGAAGGAAAGAGGCGCCTCGAACAGGTAGTTCCCGTGCCGTGTGATGGCCCCCAAGCCGTTCGCGGCTGAGCCTATAATCCAGTCGATTTTTTGGGTATTGCGGAAAATCTCCGTGCCGTCCTCGGAGGTTTCATACTCGCTTTGGTAGAGACTGCCGTTGCTTACATAGCTCTCAAAGTGCCGGTTCAAATGACGGTCGAAAATGGACGCGGAGGTTCGAATTCTGTCCAGAAAAGTCGCATCCGGTGCGGACATGGAACGCCCCATGTCGGTCTGCGAATACGTCTCATAGATTTGGCGGTGACAATTCGCACAGGTTCGCGATCCCATGTAATCGCTCGAGAGCTGCGCGCTTTTAGGGTTCGCTTGCGGGACGGGAAGGCGATTTCGGCTTCGGCCTGATTGTGACAGGACAAAATTCAGCGCCACAATTCCAAGGAAAGCGAGCGTGGTTCGATGCCGAAGCAAGCCAAACCCAAGACATCGGATCAGCTCGAAAGCGGTTTGCGCTCTTCTCGTGGAATCACCTCAGCTCTGACGTTTGTCTCGCGGCTTCACCCTTCTGCACCCATAGTACGGCTGCCTGATGGGGAAATTTCGGATGATCTCTTCGGTAACTGGCTGAGGATTGCGCCGGAGCCACGGCCGGCAGGAGCCAGCGCCTGTTGTCAGCGATGAAGGGAAACATATATTCCACGGCCTTTCGGATTCCGCGGCCATCGAGAATTTCAAAGATCCATACGGTATCCGAAACAGAGGCAAGGATCGCGCACAGCGTACCCATCGCGTCCAGATTGAACAGGCAATAACCATAAGGCTTGGTGCGGGCCAACTCCAAGGGGAAGTTGCCATTTGGGGCGATCTGGTTGGGCACTAGCACAGATGTAAACCGGTCGCGACAGATGCTGAGCAATTCGCTATTGCCGGCACACCGCGAGAACTCCGCGACCTGCAGCAAACCAGCATGTGCAATGGTTGTTTTTGGCTTCGCGCTCTTCGATGCCGTTCGCGGAAGTGGTCATCCAAGGTAAATAACTCGCGAACCGGTCTTTCACGCATTGCGCACGGCGCTCACAAGCGATTGCGAGTCTCCAGCGTTGCCGAAGCGCGCGCCACTTCAAACAAATGCACTGTATCGATGATGCCGGTCCCCTGTCCCGTTGT
>Ga0209238_1000283_pt1 | contig 17094 bp, 14 predicted proteins | sample GraSoi013_1_20cm_FD_185823 | JGI IMG/M metagenome (GOLD analysis project Ga0209238, IMG submission 185823) | Grasslands soil microbial communities from the Angelo Coastal Reserve, California, USA - Sample 10_02_2013_1_20cm (SPAdes) (version 2) | ecosystem: Environmental > Terrestrial > Soil >...
TGATTCGGCGGGTCGAGGGCGGCGAAGCGCACGGGCTCGTGGGACCGCTCGTCACCACCGCCTCGGGCGCCAAGTTCGGCAAGAGCGAAGCCGGCGCCATCTGGCTCGACCCGGTGATGACTTCGCCGTACAAGTTCTACCAGTTCTGGTTTAACATCGATGACCGAGACGTTGAGTCGTACCTCAAGCTCTTCACGTTGTTGCCGCGGCAGGAAATCGAAAGTCGGATGAAGGAGCACCAGAAAGACCCAAGCCGCCACGAGGCTCAGGGCAAGTTGGCCACAGAAGTGACGACGATGGTACATGGGAAAGACGCCATGTACAACGCCACGGGAGTAAGCGCCATCCTCTTCAGTGCCTTCGACCCCCGCAACGTGAAGGCCAGTGTGTTTGATGAAATGGCGAAGGAGATTCCTACGGCCTCAGTCTCGGCGAACACTATCCCGCTCGTCGACGCGTTGGTGCAGGCCGGCCTGGCGAAGTCAAAGAGTGAGGCTCGGAGACAAATCGAGCAGGGCGGAGTGTACGTCAATCAGCAGCGGGTGAAGGACGTCGACCGAAAGCTCGATCCCTCTGATTGGCTCCCGGGCAGAAACCTGCTGCTGCGCAAGGGGAAAAAGGACTACGCCCTGCTGAGAGGGGAGGGGGAGCGCTGAGGTGTTCATCGGCCACTACGCCCTCGCCCTGGCCGCCAAGCGCGCCGCGCCGCGGGCCTCCCTGGGCCTCTTGTTCGCCGCGACGTCATTCGCCGACCTGCTCTGGCCGGTGTTGCTGCTCCTCGGCTGGGAGCAGGCCCACATCGTTCCGGGGCCGAACCCGTTCCTCACGCTGTGGCTCGACTCGATCCCGATCTCGCACAGCCTCATCACGCTGATCGCATGGGGCGCGCTCTTCGGCTTGGTATACCGCGCGCGCACGGCGGACGGCCGGGGAGGAGTCGTGATCGCGCTGCTCGTCGCGAGCCACTGGGTGCTCGACTACGTGACCCATCGCCCTGACATGCCGCTGTACCCGGGCGGCACGCCGCTGGGGCTCGGCCTCTGGCGCTCGGTCGCCGGTACGCTCGTCGTCGAGGCCGCGATGTTCGTGGCCGGTGTGTGGCTCTACGTCACGGCCACGCGGGCCCGCGACCGCGCGGGGAGCTACGGATTCTGGGCGCTGATCGCGGTGCTCATGCTGTCGTATGCGGCGTCCCTCTTCAGTCCACCGCCGCCGAGCCGCACCGCGCTCGCCGTCGGCGGCATCATCTTCGGGTGGTTGTTTGTGGCGTGGGCATGGTGGGGGGATGGGCACCGTGAAAGCGTCATAAGACGCTAAGACGCTACGTCATACGTGTGCGCACACGTACAACGTAGCATCGTGGCGTCGTGTAACGCTTTACTCTAGTTGATCCAGCACATCCAGCACCCGCTCAATCTCTTCGACGGTGTTGTAGCAATGCGGGGCCAGCCGGATGGCGCCCTCGCGCAGCGAGCAGACGACGTGCGCGCGCTTCAGCGCATGATACGCCTCGGCGGGGTGCTCGGGCGCGAGGCAGACGATGGCGGAGCGGTGCGCATCGTCGGAGGGTGAGGCGACGCGCACGCCGTTCTCGTCGGCCCAGGCGAGCACCGGATCGTGCAGGGTGCGGGCGTATTGCGCGATGTCGTCGATGCCCAGCTCGACGAGCATGCCGACCGAGGTGGTCATGCCGTGGAAGTCCTGGAACGGCAGGGTGACCATCTCGAAGCGCCGGGCGTCGGCGCGGAAGGTGGGGTTGTAGTCGGTGAGGCGCGAAAAGTCGTCGGTCCCTTCGAACGCCATCCAGCCGGTGACGGCGGGCTCGAGCGCCGAGATGAGCTCGCGCCGCACGTACACGAAGCCCGAGCCCCAGGGGGAGAGCAGCCACTTCTGGCCGCCGCACGCCAGGATGTCCACGGGCGTCTCGCGCACGTCGAGCGTCGAGTTTCCCACGCCCTGAATCCCGTCGACCACCAGGAACGTCCCGTTGGCGCGGCAGGCGACCCCGAGGCGCCCCAGGTCCGCGCGGTACCCGTTGGCGAACTGGACGAACGACACGGCGAGCACGCGCACGCGGGGGTCGTGCAGGCGCTCGACGAGATAATCCTCGTCGGGCCAACCCTCGCTGGCGCACGGGGCGAGCTCCACTTCTATCCCCTGCTTCTTGAGCAGCAGCCATGGGTACACGTTGGCGGGGAACTCGCGATCGGACACGAGCACGACGTCGCCGCGCTTGAGCGGCAGGGCGCGGGCCGCGAGGTTGAGCCCGTGACTGGTGTTGGTGGCGAGCGCGATCTCGGCGGGCTCCGCGTTCAGCAGCCGGGCGACCGCGACGCGCGCCGCCTGCAGCCCCGCCTGCAGCTCGCGGTCCGGCAGGAGATGTGGGGCGGTGCGCTTGGCGGTGAACTCGTCGAGTACCCGGCGGGTGCGCTCCGGGATAGGCCCGATCGACGCGTTGTTCAGATAGACGGTATCCGCGGTCCAGGGGAACTCGGCGGCCCGCAGGGCACGGAACTGGTCGCGCAGCGCGCGCAGACGCGTCGGGTGATAGGCGATGTCGGTCATGTCTCTCCCGCGCCCTGAAGGGCCGGCTCGACCCGAGTGCGCGTCCTTACGGACGCCGCTGCGCCGAGCCCGGGCTTCAGCCCAGGGCACGTCACGCTGCCACCCTCCCACGCACGTCCAGCGCGTCACGTAAGCCGTCGCCGATCAGATTGACGGCGAGCACAGTCAGGCCGATCGCCAGCCCCGGAAACAGCGACACCCACGGCGCCACCCGCAGCAGATCGCGGCCTTCGGCCACCATCGCGCCCCAGGACGGCGTCGGCGGCGGCGCGCCCAGCCCGACGAACGAGAGCGCGGCTTCGGCCATGATCGCGCCGCCGACGCCGAGCGTAGCGGCCACGATCACCGGCCCGAGCACGTTGGGAAGCACGTGGCGCGTGGCGAGCCGCGCGTCGGAGGCGCCGAACGCGCGCGCCGCGTGGACGTAGTCGAGACCGCGCACCACGAGCACCTGCCCGCGTACCAGACGGGCCACGCCCGCCCAACTCACGACTCCGATCACCACACAGACGACCGGTAGCGTCGGCTTCACGGCGGCGGCGACGGCGATGAGCAGGAGCAGGGACGGGAAGGCGAGGGTCACGTCGGCGGCGCGCATCACGACGGCGTCCACGGAGCGGCCGTAGAACCCCGCCGCCAGGCCGAGCGTGAGCCCGACCGCGAGGGCGATCAGCTGGCTCGCCAGCCCGACGGCGAGGGACAGCCGGGCGCCGAACAGCAGCCGACTCAGGACGTCGCGTCCCTGTGCGTCGGTCCCGAGCAGGTAGGCGCGCGACGGAGCCTGCAACGCGGCGGCGAGGTGCCCGTGATAGGGATCACCCGGCGCGATGAGCGGCGCCGCGAGCGCGGCGAGCGCGACGGCGACGATGACGGCGAGACCGGTCAGAGTCCAACGACTGCGCACGACGCGATGGCGCATGAGTAGCGCGGGGCTGGGGATCACGACTACGTTACTCGGAGGCTCACCTTCCGGGCAAGCGGCGGGTCACGTGGACAGCCAAACGCGATTCACCCTCGTGTTGGGCGGCGGCGGCATGAAGGGCGTCGCCCACATCGGCGTGCTGCAGGCGCTCACCGAGCGCGGACTCGTGCCGACGCAGATCGTCGGCTCGAGCGTGGGCGCCCTGGTGGGCGCGGGATGGTCCGTGGGGCGGAGCATCGCCGAGCTGCGCGACGTGGCGGTGAAGCTGCGCCGCAAGGACGTGTTCGCGGTGGCGCACGCGGACATGGCGTTCAAGCGAATGCGCTCCCCCGCCCTGTTCCGCCGCGAGCCGCTCGACTTCCTGATCCACCGCCTCGTCGGCGACGCCTCCTTCCAGGACCTCCACCATCCCCTCATCGTCAACACCGTAGACGTGAACTCTGGAATGCAGGTGTTCTGGGGGCTCGAGGGTCTCGATGAAGTGCCGGTGAAGGACGCCGTGTTCGCCTCCTGCGCGCTGCCCGGATACCTGCCCCCGCGTGAGATCCGCGGGCGGTTCTACGTGGACGGCGCCACGCTCGACAACCTGCCCGTGGGCACGGCGCGCATCCTCGGCGCCGACCTGATCCTCGCGGTGGACGTATCGGCATCGAATGCGTTTCGCGCGGACACACAGGACGAGGGCTTCGCAGCCGTGTTCGCGCGCGCCGCCGAAATCGCGATGCAGTCGCTGCTCGAGTTGCGCCTACGCGAGTGGACCACGCCGCCCATCTACTACATCCATCCGCGCGTCGAGCATATCTCGGCCTTCGACTTCGACCATTTGCGCGAGATCGTGGAGGAAGGATACCGCGCCACGGTCGCGGGGCTCGAGCGCCCGGCAGAGTGGCCTGGCACCGGGGACGCAGGGGTCTACCCGCGCCGGGCCGTGACCATCCGGGTCCAGCGGGAGCGGTGCATCGGGTGCGGGGCGTGCCTGGTGCAGGCACCGCCCGGCATGTTCGTGCTCGACGCGCAAGGGAAAGCGGTCGTCACGCGACCCGAGCAGGAGTGGTCGCCGATCGACGGCGAGTTCATCCGGCATTGCCCCACGTACGCGATCAGCGCGCGCCCCGCGGCCGCGCCAAAGGTGGCGGGAGCGGCGGGCTAGCGCCCGGCACCCGCAGGACGGCTCACTCGCCGGACACGGCCTGGGCTTCGACGTCGCGGAGATCCCGCACCACGCGGTCCCAGTTGAAGTACGTCTCCACCGCGCGGCGGCCGTTCTGTCCCATGCGTCTGGCCGCCGCGGGGTCCGCCAGCAGACGGCAGATCGCGTCGGCGAAGGCCGCCGGCTCCTCCGGGGGCACGAGAACGCCCGTCTCGCCGTCGCGCACGGCATCCGGCACGCCACCCGAGTTGCCCGCCACCACCGGCAGGCCGCACGCGGACGCTTCCACGAGCGAGATCCCGAACCCCTCCACGCCCAGCCGCTCGGCGCGGCGGGAGGCGCCGACGTACACCGACGCGAGATTGTAAAACGCCGGCAGGTCCCGATCGCCGATGCCGCCCAGGAAGCGCACCCGGTCGCCGAGGCGGAGCTGCTGTGCCCGCCTCTCCAGCCGCTCACGATCGGGACCGGTCCCGGCCACCGCGTAGCGCACCTCCGGCACGCGGTCGAGGATGGCCGGCAGCGCGTCGATCACCGTGTCCATACCCTTGTGCTGCTGCAGCCGCGCGACGGTCACGAGCCAGCGCGTGCCGCCGTCGGGCAGATCGAACCGCTCACGCAGCGAGCGCGGATCGATACCCGGACGGAAGTAGGTCGGGTCCGTGCCCAGGTGCACGACCCGCAGCCGCCGGCCGTGACCATCGAGGCCCAAGTCGCCCAGCAGGGAGAGTGCGAGGTCGCGGGTCCAGGCGCTGTTGGTCATCAGAACCGCGGCCCCGCCGAAGATGACACGCGCCGTGCGGCGTTTGAGGCGCGAGTGTCGGATCTTGTGCTGCTCGCTGAGCAGGTCGGCCCCGTGGAAGAAGATCCCGTAGGGGATGTGCAGGCGCTCGTGGACCCAGCGAGCCGGGTACCCCGCCGGCTTCACGTTGCCGCAGTGCACGAAGCGGACCCGGTGGTGGCGCGCGAGGCCGGCCGCGCGCCGCGACCAGAACAGGACCGCCGGCAGGGTCTTGGTGCGCCGCACGCCGATCGGGAGACGGTCGACGACGGCCGGAAACCCCGCGTCGACCTCCAACGCGTCGGGATCCGCGGGTGTCGAGACGACGAGGTCGCCGCGAGGAAACCGCTTCGCCAGCTCGCCGTGCAATCGGGCGATGCCGCCGCCCATCGGGGGGAAGTCCTGCGCCAAGAGCAGCGTGGTCATCGAGACCAATCTACGGTCACGGTCGGCTGAATTCCCGGTCGATCCGGACCAGATCGGCCGTGACCCGGTCCCAATTGTAGTAGCTCTCCACCGCGGCGCGACCGGCGGCGCCCAGGCGGCGGCGCAGCGATTCATCTTCGAGCACGCTCACGACCGCCGCCGTCACCGCGGCCGGATCCTCCGGATCGACGAGCAGCCCGGTTTCGCCCTCGCGGATGGCCTCGGGAATGCCCCCGGAGCGGCTGCCGATCACCGGCAAGCCGCACGCGGACGCCTCCACGCACGAGATCCCGAATCCCTCCACCAGCAAGTCGTGGCGCCGGGAAGTCAGCACGAACAGGTCGGCGGCGTTGTACAGCGCGGGCAGGTCTTCGTCGGGAACGAAGCCGAGGAGACGTACGGCGTCGCCCAGACCGAGCTCCGACACGAGCGCTTCGAGCGCGGCGCGCCGGCTCCCGACCCCGGCGACGGCGTAGCGTGTCCCCGGAACGGCGGCCCGGATGGCGGGGAGCGCCCGGATGACCGTGTCGATCCCCTTGTGGAAGTCGAGACGGGCGACGGTGAGGACCCACGGGCCCCCGTCGAGCCGATAGGTGCGCCGGGCGGGCCCGGGGTCAACGCCGGGACGGAAATGGGAGGGCGTCGTGCCGAGGTGCACGACCCGGACGTCGGCGGCGAGGGCGTGGCAGCCGAGGGACTCGAGCACCGCGCGGGTCAGATCCGCGGTCCAGCGGCTGTTGGCGACGACGACGGCGCAGCGCTCGAGGATTCGCCGCGCCGTCCAGCGCTTGAAGCGCGAGCGTCGGACCTTCGCCTGGAGCAGCAGGAAGTCCGCGCCGTGGGCCAGTACGCCGAACGGCAGGCCGCGGCGCGCGGCGAGCCAGGCGGCCGCGTACCCCGCCGGCTTGACCTCGTCGCACCAGGCGAAGCCCGGGTCCGCCCGGCGCGCCAGCGCGGTGGCGCGCCGGGTCCAGCGGAAGAGCCCGTTCAGGGTGCGCAGCCGCTTCGCGCCGACGGCCACGCGGTCGATCGTCTGGTGGAAGCGCGGGTCGCTGGCCTCGCTGCCCGGCCAGGTTCCGGTCGACACGAGCAGGCCGTTGGCTGGATAGCGGCGAGCCACCTCGCCCATCATGCGGGCGATGCCGCCGCCGAACGGCGGGAAGTTGAGCGCGAGGAGGAGAGTCGGCTTCAACGCCGCCGCCGCTCCAGCGCCTCCACGTACACCGCTTCGGTCCGCTCGGCGGCGCGCTCCAGCGTGAAGTCGCGCCGCACCAGGTCCCGCCCGGCGCGCGCCATCCGCTGCGCGAGCTCGCGCTCGCCGAGCACGCGGTCGAGCGCCGCGGCCCACGCCCCGGGGTCGAGGGGCGGGACGAGCAGGCCGGTCTCCCCCGACGTGATGACGTCCGGGTTGCCGCCGGCATCGGAGGCCACGGCGGGAAGCCCGAGCGCCATGGTCTCGAGCAGCGCAATCGAGAGCCCCTCGATGCGCGACGGCAGGGCGGAGACGGTCGCGAGGCGGCAGAAGGCGAGAGGCCGGTCGGTGAACGGCACGTACACCACGCGGTGGCGCTCCGGCACGCGACGCTCGATCGCACGGAGCTCGGGATCGGCTTCGATGCCCACGCACGCGACCACGACGGGCCGCTGCAAAGCCGTGAGGCCCTCGAGCAGGATGTGCTGGTCTTTGCGGCGCGCCAGCACGAGCACGATCGGCCGACCCGCCACGTCGCCGAGGGCGGCGCGCGCGGCGGCGACGTCCGTCGCGGACGGCGGCGCATCGACCCGCTCGCAGTCGATGCCGTTGGGCACGACACGGAGGCGCCCGCCCGGGTGCAGCCGCCGGCGCAGCGCGCGCGCCACCGCGTGGCTCACGGCGATGGTGCGATCGGCCGAGAGCGCCACCGCAATCAGCTCGGGCGTCAGCGTGAGGGGCATCGTGTGGCGCGTGACGACGAAGCGGCACGGCAACCGGCGGCGCCACCGCAGCCAGGTCAACGCACGGCGGTCACGCGTGGCGTTGCTGTTCGCCACGTCGACTCCCTCGCGTGCCACCACGTCGGCGAGCTCGGTGGCGAGCGGGATCAGTCGACGGAAGTCGAGCGGCACGAGCTGGAGCCCCGCATCGCGCGCGAGGCCCGCGAGCATCGTGCCGGGCCGGCACCCGATCAGCACGCGGTGCCCGCGCCGCGCGAGCCGCCGGCTCAGGTTCGCGATCGCCACGGTCGAGCCCGATCCGCCCCCCTGGTGCGTCAGCTGCAGGATCGTGAGCGGCCGATCTGGCATGGCCCGAAGCTAGTGACTCGATGCTCACGTTTCCATTCCACGAGCCGTCTTGCGGAGCGGAACAGTCCCACCTTTTATTGGTGCGGCGCGGCGGAGCGACCCCATTGAAAGCCAAGGAGTTCATCTACCTGCTGGGCCTCAAACCGAAGCCGAAGACGTTCGGATTCGTGATCGAGCCCCTGGACCTCACCGGCGAGGGTCGGATCGAGGTCGCCCGCTGGCTGCACCCCGGCGCCTACCGGATCACCGCCACGTCGATACAGGCCGCGGTAGACCAGCTGCGGCGCTTCCTTCGCCCCGGCGATTTCGCGATCGATATCGGAGCTCACACCGGCGATACGACGCTGCCAATCGCGCTGGCCGTCGGCCCCTCGGGCGCGGTGCTCGCGCTCGAGCCCAACCCCTACGTCTTTCCCGTGCTCGAGCGGAACGCCAGCCTCAATCGCGACAAGACCAACGTCCTGCCGCTCAGGTTCGCGGCGATGCGCGCGGACGGGGCCTACGAGTTCCAGTACGGAGAGGAAGGCTACTGCAACGGGGGCTTTCACGAGGGGATGAGCAAGTGGCTGCACGGAAGCGCCTTCACCGTCCAGGTCGAGGGGAAGGATCTCCAGGCCTTTCTCAGGCGGACGCACGCCGACCTCATCCCGCGACTCCGCTTCATCAAGGTCGACGCAGAAGGGTTCGACCTGCCCGTCCTGCGGACGCTCGACGACCTGATTCGCAGCTCGCGACCGCTGCTGCAGGTTGAGATGTTCAGTCTCCGGAAGTCCACGCCCGCGTATCGGCGTGAGCTCTACGACTTCCTCGTCGGCCACGGCTACGCCGTGCATCGCATGGACGGAAACGCGAACTTCCTGGGAGACCTCATTACCCCGGCGAATCTGATGCAGTGGAACGTCTACGACGTGTTTTGCCTCCCGCGGCACTGAGGCGGGCGGATGCACGTCGTCGTCGCCTCCCACCAGCCGCTGCCGGCAAAGGGTTACGGCGGTCCGCAACGCGTGGTCATGGCGCTGGTGCGCGGGCTCGCGGCGCTGGGCGCCCGCGTCACGCTGCTCGCGCCTCCCGGAACGCGCATACCGGAGGCGACGGTCGTGGCGGTGCCGCCGCGCAGGTTCGGCGACGCGGTCGCCCTTGCGCCGTACATCCCGCGCGACGCCGATCTGGTGCATGCGCACGTTCCCCTGCACCGCCCGCCCGACTCGCCGCCGCTCGTCCAGACCGTCCATCGCAACCTTGCGCCGGGCGCGCCCCCCTACCCCAACAGCATCTATCTCTCCCACGATCACGCGCGCCGCCACAAGAGCGATGCCTTCGTGTACAACGGGCTGGATCCGGCCGACTACGTGTTCCGCCGGTTTCCGAAGCGCGCATCGCAGTACGACCTGTTCCTCGGCAAGCTGCACAGCGCCAAGGGCTATCACTGGGCCGTCGAGGCCGCGAAGCACAGCGGCCACCGCCTCATCGTGGCGGGCGGGTGGCGACCGAGCTTTACCGGGTCCGTGAAGTACGTCGGCGAAGTGGACGGGACGACGAAGGCGGCCCTGCTGGCGCGCGCGCGCTGCCTGTGGAATCCCGCCCAGTGGGACGAGCCGTTCGGCCTCGTCACCATCGAGGCGCTCCTCTCGGGCACGCCGGTGCTGGGCACGCGGCGTGGGGCGCTCCCGGAGCTCGTCACCGGCGACGTCGGGGCGTTGTGCGACACGATGGAAGAGATCATCGCCGCCGCCGAGCGGATCCACACGCGCGACCCCGCGGCGTGCCGGGCGCACGCCGAGCGGTTCTTCACGCACATCGTGATGGCGGAGGAGTACCTCCGCATGTATCGACACGTGCTCGAGACCGGCGTGCTGCCGTCCGGGAGACCGACGCCCTGCGTCCCGGCGTGACCGCCCTGCACGTGGTGGTCGCCTCGCACTACCGGCTGCCGGTGAAGGGATACGGCGGCACGGAGCGCGCCGGGCAGCCGAGTGCCGGAAGCGACGGTCGTCGAGGTGCCGCCGGCCCGCATCCGGGACCCCGACCTGGACCTCGCGACGCTGCTTCCCCCCGGGGCGGACATGCTCCACGCCGTGTTCCCCGTGAGGCGTGCCCCATCACACCCGTTCGTGCAGACCTTGGAGGGCAACCTGACGCCGGAATCCCCCGCGCTGCCGAACAACATCTGCGTCTCCCGCGACCATGCGCGGCGTCACGGCACCGCGGCGTTCGTCTACAACGGCCTCGACCCGGCCGACTTCGTCTTCCGGGCCACGAAGGCGGACTACGACCTGTTTCTCGGTCGCCTCCACAGTGTGAAGGGATATCGCTGGGCCGTGGCGGGGGCGAAGCGCAGCGGACGGCGGCTCGTGGTCGCGGGCGGCTGGCGCCCCAGCTTCCGGCGCGCCATCCGCTATGTCGGCGAGGTGGATGGGAGAAGGAAGGCCGAGCTGCTCGCCGGTGCGCGCTGCCTGTGGATGCCCGCGCTGTGGGACGAACCATTCGGTCTCACACTGATCGAGGCGTTGTTCTCGGGCACTCCGGTGCTCGGCACGCGACGCGGCGCGTTGCCCGAGGTGATTTCCCCGGACGTGGGCGCCCTGTGCGATACCCTCGGCGAGATGGTCGCCGCCGCGGAGACTATTCACACGCGGAACCCCGAGGCCTGCCGCGCGCACGCGGAGCGCCACTTCTCCCACCTCGTGATGGCCCAGGAATACGTGCGGATGTACCGCAGCGTACTCGAGACTGGAACGCTGCCGCCCGGGCGGCTGGCCCCCCACCTCGCCACGGCACGCTGACCGCCATCCGCCGCGCGTTCGAAGAGCGGCCGCTCCCGGCGGTGCTCACCCTCGCCGCCGCCGTCCGCGTCGCCGCGGCGCTGTTCGGCGGCGGCTTCCTCGCCATCGATGACCATCACGTCCTGGTGGATGCCGCGGACCGCCTGGTGGGCGGACCGGGGCTCGACACCGGCTTCATGCGCTCCATCCTGTATCCGGGCACGGTCGCGCTCATCATGCGGGCCGCGCAGGCCGTCGACCATCCGTCCCCAGCCACTCAACTGCTGGTCGTTCGCCTTATCCAGGCGGTGTACTCGCTCTTCGTGGTCTATTTCGCCTACCGCATCCTCGAGCGGCTGGCGGGGCCGCGCACCGCGTTGCTCGGCGGCCTCTTGACCGCGACGTTTTTCGTCCTGCCCATCACCTCGGTTCACCAGTTCGAAGAAGCGATGTGCCAGGTGCCCCTGCTCGCGAGCTCCTGGTGGATTCTGAAGGCCCCGGGGGCGCGACGTGACACGCTGCTCGCGTTGCTGTCCGGCACGGCCCTGGGCTTCGCCCTGGTCGTGCGCTTCCCGCTCATCACGTTCGTCGTCCCGTTCGCAGCCTGGGTGGTGTGGCGCGAGCCGTTGCGCTGGCGTGGAGCGGCGTTCCTCACGGGGGTGACCCTGGTCCTCGCTCTCCAAGGGTGGAGCAACCAGATCGTCAACCACCAGTGGGGGTACTCGTTCCTGAAATACTACGGGCCGCTGCTCGACTTCTCCCCACGCATTTTCACCGAGTCGGGCGGTTACCCGCACGGCGCGCCGTGGACGTACGCGGCGATCCTGCTCGCCGCGTTTCTCCCTCCTTTTTCTCTCGTGCTCCTCGCCGCGGCGGCGCGGGGTGGAGCCCAGCTGCCGCTGCTCGGCGTGCCCACACTCGTCTTCCTGGTCGCGCAGAGCGCCATCGCGAATCGCCAGGAGCGATTCCTGCTGCCGGTGCTTCCCGTGCTCCTGGTGCTTGCGGCGCTCGGGTTCGGTTCCGTAGCCGCGTGGTTCGCGCGGCGCTCGTGGACGCGAGGATACGCGGCGCTGTGGCAGTACTACTGGGCGATGAACGCCGCGCTCGTCGCCGGGACGCTGTTCGTGTACGGAAAGAAGGACCGCGTGGCCCCGCTCGTGTACGTGCAGGCGCGGCACGACGCGACGGGCATCGTGATCGCAGAGTTCACCTACACGTTCCCCGTCCCCGTCTATTATCTCGGCCGGCCGCGACCCCCGGTGTTCGTGCTCGAAGACCGAAACGCCGTCGCGCGGGACGCCGCCCTGGCCCGCGCGGCGAACCCGTCGCCCAACTACGTGATCCTCTACAGCGACTCGGTGCTGGCCGACACGCGGCTGCTCGAGCAAGCCTTGGGCACGCGGCTCGCGTCGCGCGCCGTGGTCCGACCGAGCCTGGGAGACCGGCTGGCGCACGTGATCAACCCCCGACACAACCACGCCACCGAGGCGGTCGTGCTGTCGGTCGTCACCGCAGCGCCACCGTGAGCAGCTCCTCCAGCCGGTGGCGCCAAGTGTGCTCGCGCAGCGCCCGCTCGCGCGCCGCCGCGGCCAGCGACCGGCGGGCGGGCTCGTCGGTGAGCAGCTCGCGCGCCCGTGCGCGCAGCTCCGCGACGCTCCGGTACAGGACGATCTCGCGCCCCGGAGTGAAGTGGCGGGCGATGTCCGCCTTGGCATCCGAGATCTGGGGCGTGCCGACGGCGGCGAGCTCGAACACGCGCATGTTGGCGCCGGTGCCGTAGCGCGCGGGGTCGCCGCCCGGCCCGAAGTGCTGGTGCACGTTCACGCCCACCACGCCGCCCGCGAGCGCACGCACGAACGCGTCGCCGTACACCGCGCCCCGCGGCCACCCCGGTCCCCAGGTGGCGAGGCCGAGATCGTCGAGCCCCTGCACCACGCGCTCCCGCACGGCGTCGCGCGACCCGACGAACACGAGCGGTGCGGTCCAGCGCGGCTCCGCCGGCAGTGGCCGCAGGTACTCCGGGTCGCACCCGAACGTGAGGTAATACGGTCGGCCGCCCGCGGCGCGGTGGCGCGTGAGACTGGCGCTGTCGTGTGTGAAGAAGCAGTCGTAGACCGGGGCGAGGCGGGTGGACGTCTCGTGGTCGTGCGGGTCGTCGGGGAACCAGTTGACCCAGCGGCCGCCGAACCGCCGCTTGAGGTCCCCGACGTCGGCCGGATCGAGGTGCGTCCCCTTGAAAACCAGCACGACATCCGCGGCGCGGCGCCGCAGCCGGGCGGCGAGCCGGGTGACGAGCGGGCGCCCGAAGATCGAGCTCCAGCCGCGTCGCCGCTCCTCGCAGCGCCGCACATCGCAGCCGAGCGAGCTGAGGGCCGCCGCGAGGGCCAACCCACTGCGGTGATAGCGGCGGTTGAACGCCGCGACCAGCACGACGCGCAGCCCTGCGAACGGCAGGCTGGAGCCCGGCGTCATACCTCGACGTAGTTCCGGTATTCGAAGGGGCGGCGCCCGGTGAGTCGCTCGATCCAGTCGGACAGATAGAGTCGGAGGTGAGCGAGCCGCAGGCGGCGCGGGCCGACGGTGGCGCCGGCCCACGCCGCCCGCCGCGCCGCGATCCACGGCTGCGCCACGCGCGGATGGCCCTCGCCGAAGCGCCGCAACAACGGCGTCCAGTCGAGCCCCTGCTGCGCCGCGCGGCGCTTCAGGCGGTCCACGGCATCGGTGAAGATCTCCTGCGAGGCCACGACCTTCTGACGTACCGACTCGTGCGGCCGCGCCCAGCCGTAGTGGAACATGCGCGCGCCCGTGATCCGTGCGCGCACGCGGCGGTCGCCCGTGCCCACGCGAAACCCCTGCGCATCCTGGAACGAATGCACCTCGCGGCCGAGCCGTACCACGCGCACTTCCCGCCGATACCAATGCCGGTCGGTGGCGACGGTGTCGAAGTCGCCGTAAAAGTGGAGGTACTCGACGAGCAGACCCTCGACGCGGGCGTCTCCGTCCCATTGGCGCAGCCGCTCGCGGATCAGCGCCGCGCCGGACTCGTGCAGCACCTCGTCCGCCTGGATGTAGACGCCCCACGCGCCCCCGCAGGCGGCCATCGCCCGATTCGTCTCGAACGAGAGGGTGCCGCCGCCCCGCGCGAAATCCCACACGCTGTCGAGGATGCGCACTCGTGGGTCGCCGATGCCGGCGACGAGCTCGCGTGTCTCGTCGTCCGAGCGCCCCACGTTGACTACCACCTCGTCGCAGATGTCGAGGATCGAGCGGATCGCCGGCACGATCGGGTAGTCGAGCTTGACCGCGTTCCGGACGATGGTGAAGCCCGAAACCACGTCAGGGCCGGAACTGCATGTCGTGCAGTCGCCGATACAGCCCGCCGGCGGCGTACAGCGTCGCGTGCGTGCCCTGCTCCACGAGCCGCCCGTCCGCCAAGACGACGATCACATCAGCGTGCTGCACGGTCGCGAGCCGATGGGCGATGACGAACGTCGTGCGGTGCGCCATCAGCCGGTCGATCGCCTCCTGGACCAGGCGCTCGGACTCCATGTCCAGGGCGCTGGTCGCCTCGTCCAGGATCAGGATCGGCGGGTCGCGCAGCAGCGCCCGCGCGATGGCGATCCGCTGGCGCTCGCCCCCGCTGAGCCGCGTGCCGCGCTCCCCCAGGAGCGTGTCGTAGCCGTCGGGGAGCTGCGAGACGAAGTCGTGCGCGTTGGCCGCGCGGGCCGCGGCGCGCACCTGCTCGAGCGTGAAATCGCTCCGCCCGTACGCGATGTTCGCGCACACCGTATCGTTCAAGAGGATCGTCTCCTGGGAGACGATGCCCATCAGCGACCGCAGGCTGGAGCGCGTGAACCGCGTGATCGGAACGCCGTCCATGAGAATCATGCCGCCCGTCGGCTCGTAGAAGCGCGGCAGCAGGTCCACCAGCGTCGTCTTCCCGGCCCCGGACGGGCCCACGACAGCCGCCACCTGACCGCGCCGTACCTCCAGGTCGACTCCGTGGAGCACGGGCGCCTGGCCGTTGTACGAGAACGTGACGCCGCGGTATTCGATGCGCCGCTCGAAGCGCGCGGGCACCTCGCCGGGCCGATCCCCTTCCTCGGGCGTCAGGTCGAGCACCTCGAACACGCGGTCGGCGGCGGCGAGCGCGCCAGCCATCGTGGTGGGATAGTTGGCCACCGACTTGACGGGCGACATGAGCCGGAGCGCCACGGCGATGAACGCCATCAACACCGCCGGGTGCAGCGTGCCCGCCTGGCCCAGCGCCAGCGTGGTCCCCACCGCGAAGATCAGCACGATCACCCCGCCGGCGAACACCTCACTGACTGGACTCGTGAGCAGGGCGTAGCGCTGTGCCCGCAGCACGCCCTTGCGATAGCGGTCGGCGAGCCGGCGAAACCGGTCGGACTCGAAGCGCTCCGCGACATACGCCCGGACCAGCTTGATCGAGCCCACGAGCTCGCTCACGAGGCTGGTGAGCTCGCCGCGCTGGTCGGCCTGCTCCCGCGAGCGGCGGCGCACCTTCCCGACCATCGGCCGCACGATGAGCACCAGGACGGGCGCGCACACCAGCGCCACCAGCGTCAGGCGCCACGACAGGCCGACCAGGATCCCGACGTAGACGACGATGAGGCTCACGTTCTGCAACAGCGACGCGAGCGCCGCGGTGATCGCCGTCTTCACCTGGTCGGTGTCGTTGATCACGCGGGCCAGGAGCTGCCCGCCGCGCGTCCGCTGGAAGAACCCGAGCGGGAGCGTCTGCAGGTGGCCGAAGAGCCGCGTCCGCAGGTCGCGTACCACGTTCTCCTGGATGACCACGCTCGAGAGCGCCGCCACGTAGGTGAGGACGTTCTTGAGCAGCAGCGTGGCGAGCAGCACGAGGACGACGTTGCGTAGAGCCGTTTGGGGCGCGCCGACGGCAAAGAGCGGGCCGACGGTCCTCGCCAACACCCGCTCGACCGCTGAACCCCCGCTCGCAGACAGGGCCTGTTGGCCGAACAGCGTCTGGAGAAACGGGATCAAGAGGACGAAGGTGACGCCATCGAGCACCGAGGCGACGACGGTGGTAGCGAGGTTGACGATGAACAGGGGTGTATACGGACGGAGCAGCTGCAGCAGCCGGGTGCTGCGGCTCATTCAGCGCGCCCCTCCCGCGCCCGCCGGCGCGCCCCCCGTGCGCCCGCGACCGCGCGGCGTGAGCAGCGCGACCGGGAGGATCGCCTCCTCCGGCGTCACGCCGCCGTGCAGGAACGACCCGCGGTAGCGCGCCTGATACTCGCGCAGCTTGGTGGGATAGACGAAGAAGCGGTCCGACGTCGCCAGCAGCAGCCGGACGCCGAGCCCCATGGCCGGCAGGCCGAAGCTCTTCAGGTCCTCCACGACGATCGCGGCCTGCGGATCCTCGCTGCGAAGGTCTTCGCCGAACTTGTAGCGCAGGTTGGCCGTCGCGTCGCGCTTCGCATACACGGTGGCCGGGGTCTCGCAGTGGATCGAGCCGTGGTCGGTCGTGAGCAGGACGGTCACGCCGCGGCGCTCGGCTTCGCGCAGCGCGGCGAGCACCGGGGAGCGCTCGAACCAGGTGCGCGTGAGGCTCCGCAGCGCCGCCTCGTCGCGCGCCACCTCGTATAAGATCGCGCTCTCGGAGCGCCCGTGCGTGAGCTGGTCCACGAAGTTGAACACCAGCGCCGTGACGCCGTCCTGAGAGAGGTGAGCGGGGAGGCGGCGCACGAGGTCGCCCTCGCCCGAGCTGAACAGTTTCTCGTACCGCACCGCCACCGGCCTCCCGGTGAGCTCCCCCAGCTGCTCGGCCAGGAGCTCGCCCTCGTGAGCGTTGAGGCTCTCTTCGTCGGACGGCTGGCCCCACCACCCGGGATGCCGCGCCGCAATCTCCATGGGGAACATCCCGGAAAAGATGGCGTTGCGCGCGAACGGGGTCGCGGTGGGGAGGATGCTGTAGTAATGCGACTCCTCGACGTCGAACAGCGGCGTCACCAGATCGCGCAGCACCTCCCACTGGTCGAGCCGCAGGCAGTCGATCACGATGAACAGCACGCGTCGCTCGGCCTTGAGCACCGGCACCAGGAACTCCGCTCCCACGTCCACCGACAGCGGCGGCCGGTCGCCTTCCGGGGCAGCGAGCCAGCGGGGATAGTGGCGGGCGACGTACTCGGCGAAGTCCTTGCGGAGCGACCGCTGCAGGGCG
>Ga0209238_1000284_pt1 | contig 17074 bp, 11 predicted proteins | sample GraSoi013_1_20cm_FD_185823 | JGI IMG/M metagenome (GOLD analysis project Ga0209238, IMG submission 185823) | Grasslands soil microbial communities from the Angelo Coastal Reserve, California, USA - Sample 10_02_2013_1_20cm (SPAdes) (version 2) | ecosystem: Environmental > Terrestrial > Soil >...
CCCGATGTGAATCACCTTTCTCGCCAGCCGATTCGCGTCAGACCTCATCGCCCCTCCTAGGATCCCACTTCCGCATGTTTGGGAGCCGCCTTCACCAACATCGTGAGTCCCGAGCCAACCAACGTAATCATGCCCAAATATGTAAATCCTGCCAGAAAACTACCCGTCCTCTTGTTGAGGTATCCCACGATCAGCGGAGCGAAGTATGCCCCAAGGTTGCCGATAGCGTTTACAAAGCCCATTACCGAGCCGACAATTCTTGAGGACAAGGTTTCTGTCGGGATAGCCCAGAACGCGCCCATCGGACCGTAAGCTCCCACGCCGCTCAGTGCGATGAATGCGAAAGCGATCAGTAGCGAATGAGGAATGGTGGCAACTGCGAGCAGGATGCAAGTTCCCCCAAACAACATAGCTCCGGCAGCGTGAAAACGGCGCTCATGCATTTTGTCCGAATGCCGAGAGATGACTAGCACCGAGATGGCGCCGACAATAAAAGGAATTGTGTACAGGATTCCCGTCGAAAGACTGCTTAGCATCCTGAATTTTCCCATAGCGCTGGGCAGCCAAAACAACAGCCCCATCTGTCCGCTAACGAAGCAAAAATAGATAGCTGCGAGCAGAAACACCTGAGGCCGTAACAGCGCGCGAAAATAGGGAATTTTTTCCGATCCCTCCAACTCAGAAGACTCGCGGCGCAAGGTTTCCACCAGGGAAACGCGTTCGCCTTCCGGAAGCCAGGACGCCTGCGAGGGATGGTCTTGAATAAATACAAGCCAAACCGCCAGCCACAAAAAAGGTAACGAGCCTTCGGCGACCAACATCACCCGCCAATTCCAGTGGTCCAAAATCCATCCAGAAAAAGGCGACGCTAATATTACGGCCCCCGGCAAGCACAGCAGCCAAAATGCGTTGGCGCGCGCACGCTCGGAACGGGAAAACCAGTGCGAGAGCAGGATCAAAGTGGCCGGATAAACCCCGCTCTCCGCCACTCCCAGAAGCAACCGGAGCCACAAAAGTTCGTGATAGGTACGGGCCAAGCCGCAGCCGATCGCAAAGAGGGCCCATACAAGCAATAGAACGCTGATAAATTTCTTCGCACTCCAGTGCTTGGCCAGATGCCCTCCGGGAATCTGCAACACCAGGTAGCCCCAGAAGAAGATGCCCGCGACCGTCCCGGCTTGCTGCGGATCCAAATGGAGGTCCCGGCTGATATGCGGCAAGGCGAGAGATATGTTTGTACGATCGATAAAGGCGATCGTGTACATAATGAGAGCGACCGGGATGATGCGCACCCAGCGGAGTGAAATCCGCGATGGAGAGATTCCGGTTCTGACGTCAGGCTGTTCGGCGGTTGTCATTGAGATTACTGAGCCTCGCGAATGTTGAAGGTTCCACATTGCAGACCGGCGACGGATCCGCGGTTCAGCAAAGTGACTCTAGAGTATTCGCTAGGGCTGAATCTCGTATACACGAACTTCGGCGTCCTTATTCTCGTGATGAGGGACAGCGAGATAGTAGCGGTTCAGTTCCGGGACCAGAATGCCCGTCTTTGCGCGGAAGCCTCCTGGAATCTTCGCCAGCAAAGCGTAATGGTCGGGATCCTTCTGTTCGAAAACATCCAAAGCCCCGTCGCCGGCCAGATAAAGGCGCTTATGCTGGGCGTCGTAACTCATGTCATCAACCATGCTTACTGCCGGCACATTGCTGATCACTTTACCGCTGTCCGAGTTAAGGACAATCAACTGACCAGGATTTCTGGTGACTACAAACAAACGGTGGTCCCCTTCATCAAAAGCCATCGCAACATTCAGTTTGTAGCCCGCGGGCAAAGGCCAAGTGGCCAGCAGTGCAGACTTGTTCCGGTCGAGGACTCCAACCGCACTCTTACCCGTCAGGTTGCAAAACATCCGTGGTCCAGACTTTTCGAGCACGATCGCTTCGACATGGTTGGTGTCGATTTTGACATCGCGTAACTTTTTAGGGTTGTCGGTATCAATAACGCTAATCAACGAATACGGTGTATGCGCCTCCCGGCCCCCATTGACGACGTAAAGGTAGTGACTGGCGGAATCGTAGGCGATGGAATCCGCATCGATAGAGACTTTTACCTCTCCACGCAATTTATAACTATCGCTGTCATAAACTTGAACCGCGGATGCGTCACCGGCCACGATGAAAAGCTTTTTTAAATCCTTGCGGAAGAGAATTGCATGCGGCGCCTTCACATCTTCAATGGTGTGAATAAGCTGGTTTGTGGTGGTGTCGAAGACCAGAACCTTTTCATTCTCTTCCCCGGTTAGGAAGAGCCGGTGTCCATCGACATCTGGAGCGAAGTGATCAAAGTCGCCATCGTGGAGCCCAGGCAGGGGAATGGTCGCTACGAGCTTCAAAGGTGCGTGATCTTGAGCTTTGGAGTTGACTGCCAGCGCCACTGACAACGCCATGACGGCGACTTGCATTCGCTTCATAGTTCCTCCCTACAAAGGACGTGGCATTTCAGCCGGCTTCGGCGCCGGCGAGCGAGATATTTGTTCAAAATCCAATCCGGGCAAGAGCGGTGTCTTCTCAATTCTGACCGCGTCCAAAGAAGCCGGGTCCAACCCTAGCGCCTTGAGTATGCTCGGGGCAATTTGCGAAGTTTGTACAGGAAACTTAATCTGAACAGGGCTTAACTCAGAGTACGACACAAGAAGCGGTACGTTCCGATCGGTGTCCGCATTACCGCCGTGCTCTGCTATGAAAGTGGTGCCTGTCTCTACATAGATCTGCCCAGGAGTTGGCTGAACTATGATATCTGGTACCCGCGGATCACTCATGGGGTCGTTAAACAACAGCTTCAATGATTCGCCGGAGTACATTTCCTGAATGCCGGCCTCCAACTGAATTTTATTCAAGGCATGGACGACGTCAGGCGTGCGGTGCTGGTCCGAGAGCCAAAGCAGGGCAACGCTTCCATCTTGCTCGACACCCGCCAATAACCCTTTATCGATCGCGGCAACAGTCTTCGGGATGAGCTCGAGGTCGGCGCGCCTCAGCTTTTCAGGGTCAATCGGGGAGTCACCGTGTTTAGCAGTGACGATTATGAGGGTGGAGTCAAACAAGCCGCGAGCCTGTAGTCTAGCGATGATTTTTCCTATGGACTGATCTGTATGAGTGAAGGCATCTTCTAGAACCGTGCTGGGATTACCACTCGCGTCGCGGTAACCACCGCCGCTGGTCTTCTGCGCAACACTGACAGCCTGGAAGTTCATGCCGAAAATGGCTGGCACACCCACATGTTGAGTTCCAGTGTGGTCTTTTCCCTCGATTTGGTTCAGGATCGCCGTCACTTTTAGGTCGTCGTACGATTCGACGTTATCGGGGCCGTGGAAAGAACGGACTTCCGGCGTAAAAAGGTCGTCCACTCCTGCACCTGATGGTCCGTTCACGAATTCATAAGCCAGATGCTTGTCTGACCAGGCGGTACGCCGGCCACTCTCCTTAATAACTTCAAAAATGGTGTTCACGCGTATAAAACTGTGCGGGAAAACCGGCGCGCAATGATTATTCGGATTGCGCGGCAGCTTGTTCTCGTCGATCCCTCCCCCGCCATCTACTGCATCACGATTCTTATCGATCGAGGAATCGAAGACCACGGCAGTTCCGATCTTGGAGCAATCGGAAGCGGGGGGCGATAAACTGCGGTCGTAAGAGTTCTCAAAAATGACACCCGTAACGTTCGGAGAGCCTCCCGTTACCATGGAAAGCAGTCCGGGCCACGAGTTGGACGGGAACGAAGTAGAAGCGTTGGAGTAAGTAACCGCGTGCGAACTCAATATTGAAAGAGCCGATCCGGGTCTGTTTTTGACCAGATTAGCGAGATCAAGGTTATGCATGCCGTCGACGCTAAGCAGCAAGACATGCCGCACCGAATGCTGTCGTGGAGTCGCTCCGTTGTCGTGAGAGTTTTGCGCATTTGCTCCGAATGGACGCAAGAGCGACATTGCGCTCACCAAAGCGATCCTCAAAAAAGAGAGCAGTGCGAATTGAGTTCTTCTATTTTCGGCTAGCAACTGTTTACCTTTCAACGAGTAAATACTCCTTGAGGCTGCTTGTCGAGTCAACTGACCCTCAAACCCGTGAGCGAGCAGTGAAGCTCGCAGAGGATTTAAGGCGCTTGTTTTCAAACAAAAGTTGTCTTTTTTCTTTTTTCAGCTAAATAGAAATTAATGTTGTTTTAAGTTCCCATGTCAGTGAATGAATTATGCTCTGTCGTGCTGGCTTGCGAACCGGGCAGTACCGGTCGGTCTCAACTTCGCCGTAGCGAAATCAAGTAAGTTTTTCGTAATTCTGTCGGACCGAAAACAGAGCACATACCTTACGGGAGAGAAAAATGAAGAAACTGTTCTTAATTTTCGTGACGCTTTTTCTTGTGTTCGAAGTCGCGGCCGAGGGTCAAGAAAGCGCGCCACTCAGGCTTGTCCGGACCATCACACTGCCTCCCGACGTTAAAGGACATTTCGATCATTTTGAGGTTGATCTAAAGGGTGGCCGACTTTTTGCGACTCCAGAGTCTTACAAGGCGGTGCTCGTTTTCGACTTCAAGACCGGCAAACTCATCCGCACAATAGGCGGAATCGGGAAGCCCCATGCCGTGCTCTATCGCGAAGACCTTAGCCGCATATACGTGACCGATGGGGATGCTGGGGACCTCAAGATATTCGACGGCAAAAGCTACCGTTTGCTTTCGAGCGTGAAATTGCTGGAGGACGCCGATTCAATCGGATACGATGCCGCCACAAAATACCTCTACATCGACAATGGCGGTGGCGATGTCCACCAGACATACTCTATGCTTAGCGTCGTCGACACGACCGCTGGCAAGAAATTAGCCGACATCAAAATTGACGGAGACACACTTGAAGCAATGGCACTCGAGAAATTGAGCCCGAAAATATATATCAATAACAAGGCCAAAAACCAGGTCGATGTGGTCGACCGGGACAAACGGGAGCTCATCGCGAGCTGGCCTGTTACCAAATGCAAGACGAATGTCGCTATGGGTTTCGATGAAGCAGACCATCGATTGTTTGTGGCCTGTCGCAGCGGGCAGATTTCTGTGCTCGACACCCAAACCGGAAAGGAAGTCACCACGTTGCCCATAACAAAGGGTGTCGACGACGCGACGTACGACGCTGCCAGCAAGCGTATCTATGCTGTTGGTGACGGCAGCGTAGATGTTTATCATCAGACCGATCCGGACAACTACAAGCTGCTTGGAACGATTCCTACGGGACCGCTGGGGAAAACTGCGCGCCTGGTTCCTGACCTAAATCGATACTTCGTGGCGGTACCGCAGCACGAAACTACAAGCGCCGAGATTCTCGTCTTCGAGGTGCACTGAACAATCCGCCGGGCGGGGGGGCAACTCCTGGCCTTCCAGCGGACATACGGCGTGCAGCGGGTCGTAGGTGTGCGATGATATGTGCAAAGGCGGTATGCGCATTCTCTTAGTCGAAGACGAACACAAGGTTGCCAGCTTTATCGCGCGTGCCCTGAAAGAAAATACCTACGCGGTGGATGTAGTCGAGACGGGCGAGAAGGCGCTGGAATTGGGGACCGACGTCCATTACGACGCAATCCTACTCGACGTCAGACTACCTGGCATCAGTGGTATTGAAGTCTGCCGCGAGTTACGGCAGCGGGGGATCGAGGCTCCGGTCCTGATCCTAACCGCGCGAGGGCTGACGGAACAGAAGGTAGAGGGACTGGACGCTGGTGCGGACGACTATCTAACCAAGCCCTTTGTATTGGCGGAACTACTCGCGCGGGTACGGGCGCTGGTTCGGCGGGGCTTCCATAGCGGCAATGCAAAATTAAACTATGCGGATCTTTCGCTAGACCGTCACCGACGACGCGCCACGCGTGGCCATGAAGCAATTCCTCTTACCACGAAGGAATTCGCGCTGCTCGAGCTTTTCTTGCTGCGCGCTCCCGAGCTGGTCACACGCAGCGAAATTGTCGAGCATGTGTGGGATTGCCACTTCGACAGCGAGACAAATCTGGTGGAAGTCTACATCAATCGTTTGCGCAAGAAGCTTGAGCAAAATCAATCGGTGAAGCTGATTCATACCGTTCGTGGAGTCGGCTACCGCCTGGGAATGCCGGAATGAAAGCGAAGACCCTTCGTATTCGCATGATGTTGCTGTTCACCACCGTGGTCGGGGTTCTCCTCGCTGGGTCATATCTTGCTTTCTGGGGCCTCTTGGCCCACGAGGTTCCTACCCAACTCAACCGCCAGTTACTGGAGACGGCTCGTCCTCTCATTGCCGATATCGTCACGGAACCCAATGCAAAGGATGTAAACAGGCTGGACATTCCTGGGGAGTTTTTTGAACTGCTGGACTCAACGGGCCGAGTTCTTCAACGTTCGAGAAATGTTACAGCTGCAATCGATTTGAACGGAATCAGCCCCGCTGTTTCACGTCCCACCTTCGGAATTGCAACTATCGGGCACGCTCAATCAGTACGCATTGCACTCGTTCCTTTTCAACAAGGGAATCAAACACGTATTTTGGTGGTGGCTATCCCCACACTAGGCACCAATAGAGTGCTCGACAGCTTTGGAAGAGTTGCCCTGCTGCTCTTTCCTTTAAGCCTCTTTCTTACTGCCAGCATTTCGGCTTTTTATGTGGGGAGAAGTCTGGCGCCTATCACCGCGCTCACCCGGCACGCGGCCCTGATGGCGAGGAGGGTCACCAATCAGAATGGATTCTGGACACCGCTACCCGTATCGTCTCCCTATGACGAACTGAGTCGCCTGGCGGAGACCTTTAACCATCTGTTCGAGGGGGTTGACTCAGCCGTCCGTCAGTTGCGTCAATTTGTGACTGATGCTTCGCATGAACTGCGCACACCCCTCGCTGTTCTTCACGGCGAGACTGAACTGATACTTTCCAAATCCCGAAGCGCTGAAGAATATCGAAAAACTCTGTCCGCCTTTAGTGACGAATTCAAGAAACTGACTCGGATCGTAGAAGGGTTGTTCACGCTTTCCATGGCTGACGCTGGACAGCTCCACCTCATGTCCGAACCTCTTTACATTAACGAGGTTCTGGAAGAGGCTTGTGCTCTCGTAACTTCGCGAGCGCTTGTAAAGAATATTGCCATCGTGCGTGAGCTAAACGAGGAGGTTGCCTACTCCGGGGATGAGGCTTTTCTGCATCAACTCTTTCTCATTTTTCTCGATAATGCGATCAAGTATTCTTCCGATGGTAGCCAAGTCCGCGTAACTCTAGAGCAACAGGCCGGTACGATTCGAGCTCGCTTCGAAGACCAGGGCATTGGAATCTCAAGCGAGCACCTGGCCTTCATATTTGAGCGGTTCTATCGTGCTGTCCCGCCCAGCAGCGGCGAAGCCCACAGCGGGGGGCTAGGCTTGGCCATCGCTCAGGCCATCGTGCGCGCCCAGGGTGGCTTCATCGAGTGTCAGAGCACACCGGGCGTCGGCTCAACCTTCACGGTGGTTCTGCCTGCAACTCATTCCGCAAGCAATCTCGAAAGCAAACCTGAACAGAAATTAATCTTGGGTTAAGGTGCCACAGGCGTACATTTGCATCCGCCACAAGTCTGGAGGTGGCCCAGTGTCCTCCGGAAGAAAGCCTATAGCATATTCGAGCCGCAGTTCGCGGCCGCTGAGTGCAAAGCCTGAAGCGAGATGAGGTCGAAGAGGAAAGACCAAAAAAATCGTTTGGGGGAGAGATATGTCCGCTCAAATGTACCGCAAGACGTACCTTGGCACATGTTTGACTCTTTTGGCGGTGACGCTTGGATTCCTGTTCCCGGCAGTGTCCTGGGGTCAGGTGGCAGGTGGAACGATTTCAGGGACGGTCACAGATAGCAGCGGGCGCGTCATCGGGAACGTCCAGATTACGATTAACAATCTCGCTACAGGCGTTACACGCGACGTCACTACCAACGACGGAGGCTTCTACTCCGCCCCCAATCTCCTGCCGGGCACGTACCAGGCGAAGTTTTCCGCCAAAGGATTCAAGACGGAAGCACGTAGCGGCATCGCACTGACTGTAGGAGCGACAGAGGTTTTGGATCTGACGATGAAGGTCGGCACAGCTGTCGAGACGATTCAGGTGACCGGCGAAGCCCCCGCCGTGCAGCTCGCCACCTCGGACATCAGCGCCGTGGTCAACGCGACCACTGTCCGTGAGCTGCCTCTAAACGGCCGCAGTTGGACAGACCTGGCAACACTACAGCCCGGTGTTGATGCGATTCACACCCAGCCCGACTTTGCGGCGGGCACCGATCGAGGAAATCGCGGTTTTGGACAACAGTTGACTATCTCCGGCGCCCGGCCACAGCAGAACAACTACCGTTTGGATGGCGTCAGCCTCAATGACTACGCCAATGGAGCACCCGGCAGCGTGCTGGGAGGGAACCTGGGCGTGGACGCGATTCAGGAGTTCTCCGTCTTGACCAGCAACTACTCGGCGGAGTACGGCAAGACCTCCGGAGGAGTGGTCAACGCCATTACGCGCTCGGGGACAAATCAGCTTCACGGCAGTGTGTACGAGTTTCTTCGCAACAGCAAGCTGGACGCCAAGAATTACTTCGATGACCGCACGCTTCCCATTCCGCCGTTCAAGCGGAATCAGTTTGGCGCAGCGATTGGCGGACCGATCGTGAGGGACCACACATTCTTCTTCGCCGATTACGAAGGCATCCGGCAGTCGAAGGGCATTTCGACCCTGGCCTTCGTCCCGTCGCAGAACGCGCGCAGCGGACTCATGTGCTCGAACCCGGCGGGCGCGGACCCAAGTAATCCCTGCGCGACAACTCAGATCACCGTAGATCCATTGGCGGCGGAGTACCTCACTTTCTATCATTTGCCCAACGGCCCTATTCTTGGGAACGGAGACACCGGAGAATTCACCTTTGTCGGCCAGCAGATCGTCAACGAAAACTTTCTTACCGCTCGGGTCGACCACAAGGTCTCTAATAACGACAGCCTGTTCGGCACATACATGTTCGACAAAACGCCCTACGCGTCTCCTGACGGACTGAATAACGTTGAGTTCACCACGCTCACGTCGAGACAGTTCGCTGCGCTGGAGGAGACACACATCTTCTCGCCAGGCTTCGCGAATTCCATCCGTATTGGTGGCAACCATGAAGCTGTAAACAATAATGAGAGCCTGAAAGCGATCAATCCCGACGCAGCCCGGATCGATCTGGGTGTTGGAGGCGCTGCGTTTGCGGGTCGCAAGGCGGCTCAGGTTCTTGTCGGCGGTCTGAGTGACTTTACGGGAGGAGTCGGAGGCAGCCCGACCTATTTTTACCATTGGAATTCGATTCAACTCTATGATGACGCCTTCTTCACCAAAGGCACCCATTCCATACGATTCGGCGTGGCCGTCGAACGCATGCTGCTCAACGTGCTTGCCGACACCGATCCAAATGGCATCTGGAACTTCGACAGCGTGCAGGGATTTCTCACCAACAATCCAACGAAATTCCAGGGTGGAATCGCCAACACCCTTTCCCCGCGCAATCTTCGCCAGACTCTCTTCGGTGCATATGTGCAGGACGACTGGCGCGCACGACCAAACCTGACGCTAAATCTAGGCCTGCGCTACGAAATGTCAACCGTTGTGGCCGAGACTCACGGCAAGCTCGCAAATTTGAGGAAAATCACAGACGCCACCGCCCATCTAGGCAATCCCTTTTTCAGCAATCCCACGTTGAAGGATTTTGAGCCGCGCGTCGGCTTCGCGTGGGACCCCTTACGGAACGGAAAAACCGCAGTCCGGGGCGGAATCGGGATGTTTGATGTGCAGCCGCTGCCCTACCAGTTTCCACTTCTGGTGACTCAGGCAATCCCCTTCTTTTCTTACACCGTGGTCAAGAATCCCGCGGGAGCATGTAGCCCTCCCCTCAACCCATGTCCGAGCCCCTTTTTCAATTTTGGCGGCCAGAATATTTCCTTTCCGGCGAACAGATTGCGTACCACGTATGATCAGCCGACCCCCAAACGCAATTACGTGATGCAGTGGAATCTCAACGTGCAGCAGCAGCTTGCCCCCAGCCTGGCGGCAATGCTCGCCTACGTGGGTTCGCGTGGCGTGCATCAGCCATTCCGGGTAGATGACGCGAACCTAGTCATCCCGACTAAGACTTCCTTGGGATACGTGTGGCCGTTTGACTCCTCGGGGAACCCGCTAGACCCAATCAATCCGAACTTCGGCTCAATCCGAGGAATGTTTTATCAGGGACACTCTCAATATGACGCCCTGGAGGCGCAGTTGGCCAAGCGCATGAGCCATGGCTTTCAGGTGCAAGGGGTCTTCACTTGGAGTAAGAGCATCGACACCAGCTCGGCGTCGGTTGCGGGAGATACTTTCGGCAATTCGATCTCCAGTCTCCACTGGTTCGACATGAGATTGAGCCGCGGTCTCTCGGATTTCAATGTCGGGCGGACTCTAGTGGTAAATGGCACGTGGGAGGTTCCTACGCCGAAGTCCCTTGCCGCGCCTGCCCAATGGGCACTAGGAGGATGGGAACTGGGCCTGATTTTTACGGCCAGTGATGGAGTCCCATTCACCGCCACCTGGGGAACAGGATCAGACCCGGCGAATACCAACAGCGGTGACGATTGGGCATTTCCGAACCGGCTGAGTGGGCCCGGCTGCAAGACGCTTACGAATCCCGGAAATCCTACGAACTACATCAAGACTCAATGCTTCGCCATACCTACCGCTCCCGATGTGGCATTCTGGAACCAGTCTTGCAATCCGACGCCACCAAGCGTCGGGGGACCAGTTGCCTTCCCATTGTGTTTCAACCTGCGCGGCAATGCCGGCCGCAATATTCTGATCGGGCCGGGCGTCACGTCACTCGACTTCTCTCTGTTTAAGAACAACTACATCAAGAGGATTTCGGAAAGATTCAACGTGCAGTTCCGCGCAGAGATTTTCAATATTCTGAATCATGTCAACTTTGCTCCACCCACCACGCCCACAAATACAGACATCTTCGATGGTGCAGGAAACTTGAACCCCGTGGCGGGTGCGCTCACTACAACCACCACGACGGCGCGCGAGATTCAGTTCGCGGTTAAAGTCATGTTCTAGAACCGGTTCGGCGTCGCAAGGCTGCCGCGGCGGTTGTTCCGATGGCCAAATACCGCGGGTTTGTGATACTTCCCCTGACCCGCGGAGTCCAGGGGGCCGGGCAAGAGCCAGGCGTAACCGCTCATTGATGTTTGTAATATGGCACTAGTTTTCTTATCCAAGGGGAGAAGTGAATTCAGAAGATCGATGCGCAGACATGCTGCGTGCAACCCGCCGGCAACTCTGACCCGGCGTAGTTTGTTGCAGAACTCCGCCTGGATTGCCGCTGCCACAATGTTTCCACGCTTAGCGGCGGCTGTGGTCCATGACGTCAGCCCGGTCATGGAGAAGCTAAGCTCATACATGGCCCAGGCCCGCAACCGCGCATTGCCCGACAATGTAGAGCAGGAGACAAAGCATCACATTCTCGACACCATCGCTGCTATGGTTTCGGGATCCGAGCTGCCTCCGGGCCACATGGCGATCGAGTTTGCTCGTTCATACGGTGGCGAGAAAATTGCCACGGTAGTTGGCTCCCAGATCCTGTGTGGACCCATCGAGGCGGCATTTGCCAACGGCGAGCTCGCTCATTCCGACGAAACCGACGACGATTTCACCACGGGAGGAGCGCATCCTGGATGCGCCGTGGTACCTGCGGCGCTGGCTTCAGGAGAGCAATTCGGCATCAGTGGTGCACATTTCTTGCGTGCTGTCGCGCTTGGCTACGATATCGCGATGCGGGCGATGAAGACTGTCGGTCCCGGGATGAAAGAAACACACAACCTGGTGGGAACCATGGGCGCGACGGCTGCTGCCGGCTGCGCCGCGGGTCTAAATGCCCAGCAGATGCGCTGGCTGCTTGATTACGCCGCCCAACAGGCTGGCGCCGGCATCGGCGCGTGGCGGCGCGACACCGACCATATTGAGAAGGGTTTCCTGTTCGGCGCCATGGGGGCGCGCAACGGAGTCAACGCTGCCATGGTGGTTCATTCGGGTTGGACCGGTGTCGACGATATTCTGTTCGGGCCCAACAATTTCGTGGAGTCCTACAATCCCAAGGCCGATCCGGCGGGGCTGATCGATCAACTCGGCGAGGTCTTCGGGGTGACGCTGACGACCCTCAAGAAGTGGTCCACGGGAGGTCCCATCCAAGCGCCGCTGGACGCGTTAGAGAATCTGAACAAGCGCCAACCTTTCCAGGCGGACCAAGTGAAGCAGGTTGTGGCGCGTGTCGCCACCAGCGCCGCCTATACCGTCAACAACCGCGATATGCCCGATATCTGTCTTCAGCACTTAGTCGCGGTGATGCTGCTCGACAAGACGGTCTCCTTCCGCGCAGCCCACGATAAAGCACGCATGCAGGACCCAACAGTGCTCCGCGAGCGTGCTAAGGTGCGACTGGTCCCCGATGAGGAGTTGGAGAAGCTTATACCGGTGCGAGTGGCCGTCGTTGAAGTTACGCTGACCGACGGGACGCGCCTCAGCGAGCGTGTTGAGCACGTGCGCGGTACGCCTGAAAACTCGATGTCTCGCGACGAAGTCATTGCAAAAGCGCGAGAGCTCATGACGCCCGTCCTCGGTGGCACAATATGTTCGAAGCTGATCGAGCGCGTGCTCGAACTCCAGAATGTGAAGGACATCCGAGGACTTCGTCCCTTACTCCAAGGGACCTGATCGGGCGAAACACTCTGCCATTAACAAACGTCGCTGGGAGCAAAAAAGGTTAATTCGAGTCCTTGCGCAGGTAGAAAGCTGACCAGGTTGGAGCGAAGATGAAAAACATAACCACACTTTGTCTCGCAGCGTTGATTTGTGGATCTCTTGCCTTATCGCAGGATCAGCCGGGCGCGCCTGAAAAAGGCCCTTTACTTCTGGTCCAGGAAATTCCACTACCTAATGTTGGAGGACGGATCGATCATTTCACCTTCGACCCAAAACGCAAGCGCGTCATTGGTGCTGCTCTGGGCAACAACACGGTCGAGGTCGTCGATACATTCGCCGGTCGGGACGTACACAGCATCACCGGGGCTGCAGCACCGCAAGGTGTGGTTTATGTAAGCGAGCTCAATCGGCTCTTCGTCGCGAACGGCACAGATGGAAAGCTCAGGGTCTACGATGGAGACACTTTCAAGCTGTTGAACACGATTGACATTGGAGAGGATGCCGATAATGTGCGTTACGATCCGGCAGAAAAGCGAGTGTATGTCGCCTATGGCGGAGACGAGGAGGGTGGTATCGCAGTCATCGATGCCGCAATCGGCAAGCGCCTAGATGACGTCGCCAAGCTCGACGCGCATCCAGAATCGTTCCAGATTGCCGCCTCAAAACCAGTGATCTACGCCAATATTGCTACCAAAGCGAAGGTTGTGGTTATCGATCGGAATACCCATAAGGTCACGGATTGGCCTTTGAGGAACGGGAAGGCCAATTATCCTATGGCGCTGGATGAAGCTGATCACCGCCTCTTGGTGGTGACCCGAAAGCCGGCACAACTTGTAGTTCTCGACTCTGATAGCGGGGCGATGGTTGCCAGCGTTCCCTGTGTCAACGACTCCGACGATCTGTACTATGACACGGCCCGTAAACGTATCTATGCTCCTGGCGGCGAGGGCTTCATCTCTGTTGTCCAACAAATCGACCCCGATCATTATCAATCGCTGGCGAAAATCCCGACCACAATCGGAGCACGCACGGGCCTGTGGTATGAGAAACGAGACCGGTTCTATTTGGCTGTGCCCGCAAGCTCCAAGCAGGGTGCTGCATTGTGGGTGTACGCTCCCGAAGATTGAGAAAAACGATGAACAGGCTTTCTCACATCTGGTTGATCGCTGTCATCTTCCTTATTGGATACACCGGGACTACAGGTTCGCAAGAGGGTGGAAAGCAGCCGTTGCGGCTGGTCCAGACAATCTCACTGCCGAATGTGAAAGGCCGCCTGGACCACATGGATGTGGACGTCAAGCGCAAGCGTTTGTTTGTTGCGGGCTTGGAAAACGGCACGCTTGAGGTGGTAGATCTGCAGGCTGGCAAGTTTGCACGCAGCATCCCTGGATTCGAAAAGCCGCAAGGTGCATTGTACGTTCCGGAGCTCAACAAGCTATTTGTGGCAAGCGGGGATGACGGGATGCTCAGAGTCTTTTGGGGCGACACGCTCGATCTTCTTGACCCGATCCAGCTTGACCGTGGGCCCAACCGCGTCGTCTACGAACCTCATTCTAAACTTGTCTATGTCGGTTACGGTGGTAAGGACGCCGGAAAGGACTACGGGGAGATCGGAATCATCGACGCCAAGAATGACAAGCACATCGGCGATATCAAAGTTGTAGCCCACCCCTCTGAGCTCTTGTTGGACAAGTCGGGAACAACGCTTTTTGTGTTGGTTTCAGCTGCCAACCGAATCCAGGTAGTCGACACAAGCAAACGACAAGTGGTTTCGACTTGGCAAGTAAGCAGCCAACACCCAGGCGACGCGGCCTTCGATGAGTTGACCTCTCGCCTGTTCATCGGTACCCGCACTCCTCCCGAAATGATTGTCATGGACTCCAAGTCGAGCAAGGAAGTCGCCCACTTGCCAACTGCGGACGGCATGGACGGCGTCTATTTTGACCCCCCGCGAAAGCGGGTGTACGTCTCTGGAGGAAGAGAGTTGTCGTCGGGTTTCGTTTATGTCTATCAACAGACAGATGCTGACCACTACGAGATCGTGGGGAAGGTCACGACACGGGGAGGCGCTGGCACCTCTCTCTGGTCACCCGCACTCAATCGCTATTACGTCGCCGCTCCGGCGAATGAAGGAGCAGATGCGGCGATTCTGGTATACGCACCCCGAGATTGAAGGCTGAAGCCTCGCGCCTTCCCGCGCCCCGCGATCTCTGGAAATGCGCCGATGCCAGAATGCAGCAGATTTAAGCGGGCGATTCGCAATTCGATTGCCCCAAAAAGTACGAATGTTCCAGGAGATCTTGGGAATGGAGCGTCTAAGAAAAGCAAAGCCAGTATTGTTGGCCATCGCTGCTGTCTGTGGCTTGCTTGTAACGGTAGGAGGGGGAGCCGAAACGCCATCTGCCGCGCGACAAGCGACGATCGCGGCATCGCCTGCCCATGCCCATCAATCGGGGAAAAGCTCAGGGCCTGCACAGTCGTCTCTTGATTTTGAAACCTACCGAACTCGCATCGAACCTATTTTCCTCAAGCAACGGCAGGGCGGCGTGCGCTGCTACGATTGCCATTCGGTGTTAGCCACGCGTTTGCGGTTGGAGCCGCTGTCGCCAGGAAATTCCGTGTGGACAACAGAACAATCACGCCGGAACTTCGAAGTCATCTCTCAGTTAATTACGCCCTCCGACCCGCTGAAGAGCCGCCTGCTGCTGCACCCTTTGGCACAAGAGGCAGGCGGCGATTCCAGCCATACGGGAGGCAAGTTCTGGGCTTCGCAGAGTGATCCGGAGTGGAAAATACTTGCCGATTGGGTCCGCCACAGCACCGAAGCGCGACCGGCCACTCAAACAGTACCTCCTTCCAACGGAACTGACACCCTTAATTTCCAATTTTTTAAAACTAAAGTCGAGCCAATTTTCTTGCAAGAAAGACCAGGCCACGCGCGCTGTTACTGGTGTCACGTTCTCCCAAACCGGACGTTTCATTTGGAGACTCTGTCATTCGGAAGCGCCGCCTGGACCGACGAACAATCGCAACGCAATTTCCAAAGCGCGCTGCAACAGGTTGTTCCCGGCGAGCCGGCGTCAAGCAGGCTCTTGATCCATCCCCTTGCGCCCGAGGCGGGAGGAGATCTGTTTCATTCCGGTGGCCGGCAGTTTGCCTCTCAGAATGATCCCGACTGGCTTGTCCTGGCCGAATGGGTACGAAGCCTTTCTGAGCCTTCATCGGCTGCGACAGCGTGGATTTTTGTCACGAACAGTGCTGGCGACACTATAGATGTGATTGATGCGACCACCAATAACGTCGTGCAAGTAATCCGGGGCATAGAGTTGCCGCATGGCATCGCTTTCTCTCCCGATGGAACGCGCGTTTACGTCAGCAACGAATCTGAGAGCGTGCTCGATGTAGTCGATCGAAAAAGCGGAAAGATTGAAAAGAAAATCTCTCTCAGCGCTCGGCCGAATAACCTCGCCATCACTAAAGATGGCGGCCGCGTGCTGGTCGGCATACGGACGGATGCGGGCGTCATTGACGTGATCGACACAACTTCACTCACGCGCGTGAAGAGCATTCCCGTGGATGGCAGCGTGCATAACGTGTTCGTCACACCGGATGGCAAGTATGCGGTCAGCGGCTCGATAGAAAACAGAGCCGCCACAGTTATTGATCTCCACACTGAACAGACGATTTGGGAAATCAAATTCGACAGAGCAGTGCGTCCCATGGCTTTCGACACAAATCCTGATGGCTCGACAAACCGTATTTTCGTCCAGCTATCCGGGTTTAACGGATTTGCGGTCGTGGATTTCGCAAAGCGGTTGGAGGTGGCCAGAACCAAACTGCCCGATCAACCCGGCGGATTCGGAAAAGTCGAGGGCCGGGCCGGCACTCCCTCTCACGGCATCGGGGTGACGCCGGATGGGAAATCGCTGTGGGTCAATAGCACGGTCGCCAATGCCGTCTTCAAGTACTCGCTTCCTGAACTCAAGTTGCTGGGATATGCAACTCTCCCTGAGGTTCACCCGCTGGGACGATCACCAACCGGCTCCGTGCCTGAGTGGATCACGTTTACACCAGACAGTAAGGTTGTCTATGTTTCGAACTCGGGAGCGGGGTCGGTATCTGCCATTGACGCAAATACGCTGCAAGAAATCGCTGTGATTCCCGTAGGAGAAGTACCTAAGCGAATCAATACATTGCTCCTGCACTGAAATCACGCTCCCACGATCCTTTTCGATCCAATGGGCTGGGACGAACTAAAAATCACATTAGACACAATGCGATGAAGTTGAAGAACATAATCCGGGAAGCGG
>Ga0209238_1000293_pt1 | contig 16851 bp, 16 predicted proteins | sample GraSoi013_1_20cm_FD_185823 | JGI IMG/M metagenome (GOLD analysis project Ga0209238, IMG submission 185823) | Grasslands soil microbial communities from the Angelo Coastal Reserve, California, USA - Sample 10_02_2013_1_20cm (SPAdes) (version 2) | ecosystem: Environmental > Terrestrial > Soil >...
CGGAAATTGACCGGTTTTTGGAAGCCGATCGGGCCGCCCCACCGGCGGCCTGTCAGGTGCTTTTTGTGGGCTCATCGAGCATAGTTAAATGGAGGGGCAGTCTCGCAGCCGACATGGCGCCGATGCCGGTGATCGACCGCGGCTTCGGCGGCTCGCACATCGAGTATGTGAACCGCTGGTTCGACCAGATCATCGCTCCCTATCGACCGCGCGCCATTGTCTTTTACGCGGGCGAGAACGACATAGACGCGGGAAAATCGGTGGCCAGAGTCGTCGCCGATTTCGACGCCTTCATGGCGCGTAAGACACAGATGCTCGGCAGGACACCGGTCTATTTCATCTCGCTGAAGCCTTCGAAGCTGCGGTTTGCGCAATTTCCTCTTCAAAGCCAGGTCAACGGTGCGATACGAGCGCGCGCCGGCACGCGTTCCGATCTACATTACATCGACGTGGTCGCCCCGATGCTCGAAAACGGCAATTCCAAGGATATCTTCGAGCCCGACGGGCTACACATGACAGCAGCGGGTTACCGGATCTGGACACGGGCCGTTCGGGCGGCATTGGACCCGAACACCGAGGCTGACGAGCGCAGATGCCGTCACGCCAACCATCACTGACCCGCCTGCTGCCGAGGCATGGTCTGTTTCCATCCCCGCAGGCATTTCAGCTCAACGCCCCAACCTCATTCCCCAGTGCCAGGGAGAATTGGGCAGCTCCGGTGAGCTCAGCCAGCGCAGTCCCGCCTTCTCGGCCCACACGCGGCACTGCGCCGGTCGCGGGCGGATTTCAAGCGAAGGCCCGCGCGGTGTTTCAATGTCATGTCGCCAATGAATCACGCCGACAACGCCGCCGACGCGCACGACCCGATGGGCTTCGCGGAGCAACCCGATCGGGTCTTCGATGTGCAGAATGTTGAACAGCAAGACGAAGGTCGCCGAAGCATCGGGTCGCCCGCAGCCATCCGCTACGAAGTCCCGTGTTTCCACCACCACGCTGCGGATTCCTGCCTGTACCAGACGGTCGACCGTCGCGCGCACCATGGTCGGATCGATGTCCGATGCGTAGACGGTGCCGGAGATCCGGCGCGCCGCCGCAATAGTGAATGTGCCGTATCCGCAGCCGAACTCCACGACATCACCGGGCGCAGCGCCACATCCGAGCGCCTCCAGGATGCCATCGGGCTCAAAGAACCCCTCCCACAGCTCGGGGGGCGGCATGTCGCTTTCCCGACCCTTGGCCATCGGATCTCCCGGGAAGACCCGTCAGACTAACGCCTCGGGCAGTGTGCCGCACCACAGCGGCGCTCTCACCGGGATCGGTACGGGATCTTACAGGAACAGTGGAAATTTCTCGGAATGCTCCGAGGAGACGCGATCATGCACCGCCTCAGCGCGCCGCCGTAGGGATTGAATCCCCGTGCCGAGATGGCGCCGCCGTCCGGCCCTCGCTAGAGCAGCCCGTCCAGCCGGTCGAGGTCGTTGACGACGCGCCAGTGCCCGCCGCCCTTCTCGACCTTCACGCGCCACGCTTCGAGGCGTGACAGGTATTCGCGCGGGTCGAAATTGTCGGAGCGCAGCTTGGTCACGTTGAGCGCCACCACCTCGAAGCCCTTGAAATCGAGCGGAAGGTTGCGCACGTAACCCTTGTCCAGCTCCTCCTTCATGTCGGAGAAGATCAGGATCTCCTTGCGGCCGGGCTTCTTCTCGTTGAGAAACTCGATGGCCTGCAGCAAGCCGCCCGTGATGTCCGTATACTGCGCGGCCTTCGACTCATCGACGAACTTCTGGACGCGGCTGGCGAACGCTCGCTTCTGTTGATTTGCGGTACTGGGGCGGTCGTCGAACGTCGCCTTCGCGATGATGTTCTTCTCACTGAAACTCGCGGTGTCGATCCGCGCCACCGCGAAGGAATCCAGGGGCTGCAGCCGCGAGAGCGCGAACAGGATGATCTGCTCTGCCTTGCTCACCTGCCGGTTGTACGAACCCGAGGTGTCGACCAGCAGGTACACGCCCGTGTTATGCGGCACCGTGGACGAGCAGGCGCTGAGCAGCAGTGCCGCGCCCACGAAGAGCCGCCAGTTCATGGCCGCACCTCCTGCAATGACTCGTCCTCGATGGCCGGTGGCACCGCATGCGCAGCCGCGAACCGCGCCTCGATCCACAGTGGCACGAACAGCGGCAGATCATAGATCCGCTCCGCCAGTGTGCCGAGATGGCGCAAGCCGTTACCGAGAACGCGCAGGATGAGCGCGAGCGCCCGCAGCACTCCGATACCCGTGAGGCCCAGCACGGTACGCAGCGAGTGCACGAACGTCTCGAGCGGGATGGCGGCGAAGACGAGCGCGAACGGCAGGATGAAACCCATGCCCATCTGCGCCATCGTGGTGATCCACAGATGCGCGTTTACGAGCGCTCCGGTACTGTCGCTGCGGAGCAGCGCGTTGGTCGCCAGCTCGTCCTGCAACAGTACTTCGCGCATGTACGCGAGGCCCGCTTCGATACTCGCCATCAGCAGCAGGATCGCGAACGTAATCCCGATCATGCGCACGCGCATTTTGTCCGACAGAGCGCCGATCACGGGAAACAGACGTGTGATGCGCAACGACTCCATGAGAAACAGACCCATGGAGATCTCGACCATGATGATGACGAGCGCTGCGATATCGGCCGTGCGGAACACGCCGATGAAGTTCGTACCGCCGACCATCTCCGCCATCGGCCGCGCGATCAGCGTGAAGTTGACCGCGGCTCCGGCGGTCGCCACCCCGAGCACCAGCATTGAGACGAAAAAGTGCACGAGCGATGAGGACGACAGCACCGACAGCGCGCGGTCCTCTCCGTGCACGATCGTCTCGTAGTCCTGCATGTGGCGGTCGATGACCAGCGAGCGCTCGATGACGCTCGCCACGCTCTTGTTCACGCGGCCAAGGGTCTCCTGGATCAGACGCCAGTCGGGCATCATTTTTCGCAGCAGCGCATGGCGCTCGCCGCTCGCCTTGCGGTAGTCGACCATGGCTTCGGCATGCGCCTTGACCATCGATTTGTGAATGTCGGCGAGGATCTCGGCGCCGGCATTGCGCGCATCGAGCTTGGCGATGACTTCGACCGCCTTCGCCCAACCCGGCGCCTCCGGCGGCACCTCCACCGCTTTCTCCTGATCCTCCTCGATGCGGATGATCGCCTCACTCAGGCGGCGGTGCATGTCCGGATAGTTCGACAGATCCTTGCGCGTGGTATCCGCAATGCGCGCAAACTCGCGTTCCACCATTCGCTCCTTGGCGTCGCGTCCCGCAGCGAGCAGCACCTCGCGATTGCGTGCGGCGAGACGCTCCTCAGCATGCGCGACCGAATGCGAGGCCAGGCGAAACCCGCGCGCCAGCGCGCTCGTGACCGCGTGGATCGCCTGGTGAGCGGTGTGCCGCGCGAGGTACAGCGCGGCTATCAGCAGCACCAGCAGGATCGCTGCCGACAACACCGGCCAGGGCGTAATAGTCAATAGGCTCGTCATGAACATGTGAATGCTCGCTTGGGTTTGCGCGAACGCGTGGAAGACGGCGGATTCAGGCCGTCAGGTGCGGAAACTCAGGGCCGGTGCGGGCGATCGCCGCGATGAACGGATGACATCCAAGATGGCAACCCCGCTGTCATGGGAAAACCCTTTAGACCGGTGGCTTTGCGGCCCTTTCTTTCGAAAGGTGTGCCTTGAAACCGCGGTCAGGGTGCCGTACGAGGGTTCAGCTGTCTACGTATTACGTCACAACCGGTAGCGGGCATCTTATGTCACCCCGCGTCGCGCCTTGGCTCGCGGCATAGGCCCTGATCACCCGCTTCGTGTCCGCGCGAGTCGTTGAGATCCGCGGACCGTCGATTGGACAATCCCGTCAGCTTCGGTGGTTGCCTTGTCCCATGCGAACAACCTGAGGAAATTCCGCATCTCGTGAACTGTGCGCCAGGTCCGATTTGCGAGTGCGGTCGGCAAGCGGCGACACGCGCCACGGCCCTGCAAGGCCGCGATCCTTACGGGCGCCCGGGACGCTACAAGGAGCGCGCGACGTCGCTCCACACAATCGCAGCTCCGATATGGGATGACGCCTATGGATTCGGAGGGATATTGCATGCTGAAGCGTCCTGCGGTGGCCTGAGACGTGATCCGGCGCCCACGTCCATCTCGATCCGTGCTTTTCAGGATGCCCGGGGGCATTATCGTCGTCCAGCGAACGAGCCGAGCTCCTGGGTATGGTGCGATGAGTGCCATTCCTGGCACGCGGGGGGGTCCATGGATGAACGGGTGCCAATCGTGTATATCGTCGACGACGACGAGGTGACACGCAGCTACTACGACGCGGTGTTATCGAAGGCAAATGTGAGGTGCTGCCGGGTCGAGTCGGCATGGTCGTTTCTCGAAATGCACGATCCCGACCAACCCGGGTGCCTGTTGCTCGATGTTCAGATGCCCGGAATGACCGGTCCAGAACTGCAACATGAGCTCAATCTGCGGGGCGCGATCATTCCCGTGATCTTCATCAGCAGTCATGCCGGGGTCCCGGCGGCCGTCGAAGCCATGTTGCACGGCGCATTTGACTTTCTTCAGAAGCCGGTTTCCCACGAGGCCCTGCTGGCGCGCGTACGCAGTGCCCTCGATTACGACGCCGGCAATCGCACCGTTCTGCGCGAGCACGATCAGGTGACCAGACGCTTCGACACCCTCACGGCACGCGAGCGCGATGTGCTCTCATTGCTCATCATGGGGCGTTCAAACAAGGTCATGGCCAGCGAACTGGGCTTGAGCGAGCGCACCGTGGAGGTCTATCGCGCGCGTGTCATGAAAAAGACCGCCGCGCAGTCGCTCGCCCACCTTGTGCGCATGGCGCTGGAGGTGCAGAGCGCCTCCTCCTCAGCCCAGCGCACTACGGCGACTCGAACCAACAGGCGGACCGAACTCTGAGCCCGCGAAGCCGCCGATCTTGCGCGCCATGAATCCCACGCCGCTCGCCAGGCTCCTGATCGTGGATGATGAGAGCGCCCAGGTCACCGCCCTGAGCCGCACCTTGGCCGCCGCGGGCTATGCGACGACCGCAGCGGGTTCCGGCCCGGAAGCGCTCTGCGCCCTGCGCACGGCGGCAGCCGATCGCGCCGCCGCCTTCGACGTCCTGGTTACCGACCTCATGATGCCGGATATGGACGGCATCGCGCTGCTGCGCGCCGCACAGGACATTGACCCTGACCTGGTGGGCCTCGTCATGACCGGCCATGGCACGGTCGACACGGCGGTCGCGGCCATGAAGAGCGGCGCCCTCGACTACATTCTCAAGCCGTTTGACCTCAAGACGATCATCCCGGTGCTGTCGCGCGCGCTGGCTATGCGGCGCCTGCGCCTCGAGAACACCGCGCTTCTGCAGCGCCTGGCGAATCGCACGACCGAGCTCGAGGCGGGGAATCGTGAGCTGCAGAGGGCTAACAAGGAGCTCGAAGCGTTCACGTACTCGGTATCGCACGACTTGCGCCAGCCGCTCAACGGAATGATTGGCTTTACCGAATTCCTGGTGAGCGAAAAGCCCGGGCCGTTGAACGACAGGCAAAAGGAATTTCTCGGCAACATTCATCGCGGCGGACGGCAACTGCTGCGCCTCACGGACGAGCTGCTGAACTTCTCGCGTCTGGGCCAGCAGCCGCTCGAGCGGGAGACTGTGAATGTCGGGACCATGGTCCGGGAGATTCTCCATCAATTTCGCGACGCAGAACCGCGGCGTAACGTCGAGCTGCGCGTCAGCGCGCTGCCGGATGCCCGGGCGGACTCCGCGCTCGTGCGGCAAGTGTTGGTGAATCTCCTGTCCAACGCGTTCAAGTTCACCCGCCGCGTGCCCAATCCCGTGATCGAAGTCGATGGACGACAGCAAGCGGACGAATGCACCTACACCATCCGCGACAACGGCGCCGGATTCGATATGCACAGCGCACAGCGTCTGTTCGCCATCTTTCACAGATTGCACAGCGACCGGGACTTCGAGGGAAACGGCGTCGGGCTCTCGATCGCACAGCGCATCGTCGAGCGTCACGGGGGCCGAATCTGGGCCGAAGCCGCCGTCGGGCAGGGAGCTAAATTCACCTTCACGCTGCCGGGGTGAGCGGCGGGGCGGCAGCAAAATCAGTACAGTTATCGGCGTAAGTCCCGCCGTACCCCGCAGAGGACCTATGAAACTGGCTGTTGAAGTGATCGGGTGGGCGGGTGCCCTCCTGATTCTTGGAGCGTACGCGTTGCTGTCGGCGGGCAGGCTCAGGGCGAATTCCCTGGCCTATCACCTCATGAACATCCTGGGGGCGCTCGGGTTTGTGGTGAACAGCGGGTGGAATGGTGCCCTGCCCTCCGCGGCGCTGAACGTGATCTGGATAGGAATCGGCACGTATGCGCTGTTCCAACGCCGCAGGCGCCATGGCGGAGCTGAACTGGAGACCGAATGAACGCGGCGGCCTTTCCGCGCTATCGCTTGCTTGCGCTAGGCCTTCAGCGCCGCCAGGGCCGCGAGCAGGGCCTCGCCGTTCGGCGTGCCCAATCCCGTGCATGGATCCCAACCGGTCGCGGCCTGGTAGGCGCCGTTATTGCCTTGAGTGATGTCGCGGAAGGCCCGGGTGCCGATCTGGTAGAGCGCGGCGTGGACATCCCCGAGGGGCCTGCCGAGTTTCTGGTTGCAGCGGGCGATCAGAGCCGCCCACAGCGGCGCCACCGCACTGGTACCGCCGATCACCTCCGACACGCCGTCCACCAGCACCTGGTAGCCGGTGAGCGGGTCGGCATTGCCGGCCACGTCCGGAACGCCGCGCCCCGCGACGCCGTTGGGCGCCTTGGGTACGGCGATGCCCTGTTGCCAGGCAGGCAGCGGGAACACGGTGCTGACGCCCCCGCCAGTGGCGCCTTCATTGGCGCTCGTTTCGTTCCACACGACCTCGCTCGCAATCGATGCGCCGCTGGCGGTGAGCCTGGTGCCGCCACATGCCAGTGCGTAGGGGCTCGAAGCGGGAAAGTCGACGTGCGGCTGGCCGTCGCTCTCGCCGTCGCCCGAACCGCTGTCGCCGGCGGCCACCGTCACCGTGACGCCGAGCGCGGCCGCATCCTCGAGCGCGGTCTGCATCGCATCGCGCGCCGCTGCGGTCCAGCTGTCCTCCGGACCGCCCCAGCTGATCGATATCACGGAGGGTTTGCGTGCCGCATCGTGTGCCGCCTGCGAAATGGCTTCGTAGAACCCCTGGTCGGTGTTGGGCGCAAAGTACACCACGATGTTCGCGCCGGGGGCGAGCGCGCCGATCACCTCGATGTCGAGCATCACCTCACCGTCGGCATCGCCGCCGGGCTGATTCGCGCCTCCGACAACGCCGACTGCGGTGACCGTGGGAGCCCGTGCGATCCCAAGACTCCTGAAGTACTGCGCGAGATCGCCCGTGGTGAAGCCCCCGCCCAGTTCGATGATGGCGACGGTCTCGCCGCTGCCGTCGGTTCCTGCGGGGAAGCTGTACAGAGCCCCAAGCTGGATCGGCGTGTAAGTGACGCTCGGCGCCGCCCTGGGTCTGCGCGAGCGCACGCGCGCCACCGGTCGCCGATCCAGGCCCAGCACGGCGATCGCCTCCGGCGGCAGGGCCGGTGCGCGGTCGCAGCCGACGAACGGTCCGCGTCCATCGCTGAACTGGTACTTGCCGAGCGTCACGCCGAACGCGCGCTCCAACGCCTGCGGCGGGGCGCGCAGATGTAGTACCCGGCGATGCGCTTCGGCGCCGATCTCGCTGAGTCCGTGCCGGCCGGCGAAGCGGCGCAGACTGTCGAGGTCCGCAGGCTCGGCGCCACAATGCCGGCCGAATTCACCGCGTTGCCAGCGCGGTGCCCGCGGCCAGGAGGCGGCGTCGGGAGCATTGTCCGGGCGACGACGCAACACCAGGGTGATATCCATCGGCGCGATCGCCTGATGCGGACCCAGATATTTCATCCCCGCCGGTGTGCTCCAGTGCGAGGCAATCGACGGCGCTGGAACCTGACTCATGACGCGACTCCTTGCCTGATCCAAGTCTATCAGCTGCCGCCGCGCCCTCCGGCCCGGCCTACCGCATCGGCTACCCCTTCATCGGCGACCCCTTCAGTCAACCGGACGCGTGCCCCCGCGTTGCCTGGCATGGCGGGCGCCAACCGTTAGGCTCAAGATGCGCTCGCTCGAGGTCACGTTCATGGTCAAGCATTCGATCCGCGCCTGTATCATCGTTCCCGGCGTCGCCCTGCTGGCCTCGTGCACCTCCCTGTACGTGAGGTCCGACGTCAACCACGCCCTGATCGGCACCGTGCACTGCCGCACCTTCGCGTGGGCGGGTTCCTTCCACGGGGACAGTCCGCTGCGCAACGGCATCGCGAATCCGCTGAATGAGAATCGCTTGCGCAGTGCCATTGCCGCACATCTGGGCTCGGGTGGAATTTCCCCGACGGCCGCCGACGCCGACTGCCTGGTCGGCTACGGGATCGGCTCGAACAGCGTGGTCGACTGGGGCTATCCGTACGGCTGGGGCTGGGGCTGGGATCCTTACGTGTACCGCGAAGGCATCATCGCGGTGGATCTGTACGACGCGAAGAGCCGTAAGCCTCTGTGGCATGCGTCCGTGGAGCAGAGTCTCTACGGCGTGACCGGTTCGGAAGCCGAGAAGAGGATCGACGCGGCGGTCGCCGCGATCTTCACCAAGTATCCGGGTTGAGCCGCCGGGCTCAAAGCCGCCGACGCGGTTTCCTCGCTCGCGATGTTGTCTTGTCCGGCGAGCACGCGCGGGGCAAGATCGGCCGGTGGCGAGTCCCTTCAGCCTGGGTGTGGTGTTTCTCAACGTGCTGCTCGAGCAACTGGGAGTGCCCGTGCCAGCGGTCCCGACCCTGGTGGTCGCGGGCGCACTGGCCGCCGATCACAGACTGCCCGCGGCGTCCCTGTACGCACTCGCGGTTGCGGCCTGCGTGCTCTCCGACACCGCCTGGTACTTCGCGGGCCGGATCTACGGCGCCCGCGTCATGAATCTGCTGTGCCGCATTTCCCTGACACCGGACTCGTGCGTGAGCCAGACCCAGACGAGCTTCGAGCGCTGGGGCGCGAAGGCCCTGATTTTCGCCAAGTTCGTCCCCGGCCTGGCGATGATGGCGCCGCCGCTCGCCGGCGCCGTTGGCATGCGCTTTGCGCGATTTTCCGCCTTCAGCACCCTGGGTGGGGCGCTGTGGGTGGGCGCGGCGCTGCTCGCTGGCGTGCTGCTCAAGTCGCAGATCGAGCAGTTGCTGCCGCAGGTGGCCGGCATAGGCGGCGCGGCGATCGTCATGATTCTGGTGCTGCTTGGCGCGTACATCCTGTTCAAGTGGTGGGAGCGCCGCCGGTTCTTCCGCGCGCTGCGCATGGCGCGCATCAGCGTCGGGGAACTGCATGATCAGATGAGCCGCGGCCCCGCGCCCGTGGTCGTCGACGTGCGCTCGCCAACGGCCCAGGCGCTCGAATTGCGCCGCATCCCCGGTGCCCTGCACGTGCCGGTGCAGGAGGTCGAGCGCCAGATGGGCGGGTTCGCGCGCGACCGCGAGATCATCCTCTACTGCACCTGCCCGAATGAAGCCTCCGCCGCGCAGGCGGCCCGGCTCCTGATGAACAACGGCTTCAACCGCGTGCGGCCGCTGCATGGCGGACTGGCCGCGTGGATCGACGCCGGCTACTCGGTCGAGGACATTCAGGTGGCGAGCGCGGAGCCGCCGGCATTGGCCGCCGCGCCGACACCGTAAGGCGGGGAACTCACAGGCGGACGCGCTGCAGCGCCTCGTCACTCTGCGGGTAGTGGGTGGCGGCGGCGGCCGCCGGGGGTCGCGGCGCGCTCTCCAGGCGCTCGCGAATCTCTGCCCACAGCGCGCGGTAGATGCGTGCCGAGTCGCTCCTGGGAGCCCACGCGGGCAGGGGTGCGCGGCGCACGCTCATGCGCTCGATCTCGCTCGAGTACGGCACCTCGGTGGCGAGCAGGGTCGGGAACTGCTCGCGCGCACTGACGATGAGCTCCTGGTGCAACGCTCTGCGCCGGTCCACCATGGAGAAGAAAGGCAGCAGCGTGAGATCACTCCAGCCCTCGCCGACCACGAAGTCCTGCAGCTGGATGAGCATGCGAACCGACAACGGCGTCGGCACCAGCGGCACGATCACCACGTCAGCGGCGCGCAGCACATTCTCCGACAGCAGCGATATGCCGGACGGACAATCCAGGAACAGGACGGCGTAGATCTCGCGCAGCGGCCGGCTCATTCTCAGCAGCCGCTCGGTCGGATGCCGCCGCTCGGCGAGGTGCACCGCGAAGTTACGGTAGGAAGAGTCCGCCGGCAGCAGGTCCAGCCCCGGATGACCGGTCGGGAGAATCAACTCCGGCAACTCACGTTTGCCGGCCAGCAGCTTCTTCGCCGAAGCGCGCGCCTGGCGTTCGCCGCGCAGCGCGTAGGTCGCACCGCCCTGCGCATCGAGGTCCCACAACAGCGTGGCCCAGCCGCCCGCCGCGCACAGGTAGGAGAGATTGACCGCCGTGGTGGTCTTGCCGACACCGCCCTTGATATTGGTGACCGCGATGATCTTCACGGCGCGAGCATACGCCCGCGCGCAGACAAAGCGGAAACGGCCCGCGGCCGGATACCGGCGGCTGGCGCGCACGAGCCGCTGGTGCACCAGTACGCCCAGGTGGCCCACCAGCAGCAGCATTGCGCCGATCATCGATGACACGATCAATTCCATGAATGCAAGGTCCTCTCGAGTCTGTCGGGCGCGCAGTCTACACAGTTCGTTGTTGCGCGTGAGTGACCCGGAACACCTTATGGTGGCGCGTGACCCGCATTTCAATGCACTGCCGCTCCTTGTGGGCACCCATGCCTCATCCCTTAGGGAGAGGCCGAAGTCAGCTGATGGAACCGGGCTTGCGCAGCATCTTGCCGATCTCGGCGACATGAGCCTCCTCGGCGGCAATCTGCGCGCGCGCGTATTCTTCGAGCATCACGTTGCGGTCGGCCACCGCCGCCAGGAGCTTGCGGTACTCCTCGAGTCCTTCCTGCTCGTGCGTGAGCGCCTCGCGCAGAATCTCATCGACGTTGTGCTTGTGCGTCTCCAGCAGCGGGCCGATCTTCAGGGACGGGTGACCGGCGAGATTGGTGATGTGCTCGCCGGCAGTGACCGCGTGCGCCTGGGACTCGTCGGCCTGCGCGCGCAGCCACGCGACGATCGGGATGCGGTTGTGGCCGAAGATCATGAAACTGTAGTGCAGGTAGCGCACCAGTCCGGCAAGCTCGAGCTCGAGAATGCGGTTGAGGGTGGCGACCACCCTGGTGGTATCAGCGCTGCTGAGTTCAGAGGCCATGAGAGTCTCCGCGAAGGCGTGCACGCCGATGTTAAGCGATGCGCGGGTGTATGGTACATACACGCGGATCTGCACAGAGCACAGAGCACACATCATGAGCGGCTTCTACGATATTGCGATGCGTGGGATAGACGGCAGCGAGGACCTGTTGGGAAGACTGCGTGGCAAGGTAACTCTCGCGGTGAATGTCGCCAGTCGCTGCGGCCTGACGCCCCAGTATGCCGGCCTCGAGCAACTGCACCGTGATCTGCGGGGGGAGGACTTCACCGTGGTGGGTTTCCCATGCAACCAGTTCGCCGCGCAGGAACCGGGCAGCGAGGCGGAAATCGCCGCCTTCTGCCGCAGCCACTACGACGTGAGCTTCCCGCTGAGCGCGAAACTCGAGGTGAACGGCCCCAACCGCCATCCGCTCTACCGCTTCCTCACCTCCGGGGACCGGGGCATCGCCGGCGACATCAGCTGGAACTTCGAGAAATTCCTCATCGGCCGCGACGGGCGGGTACTGAAGCGCTACCCGCCGGAGACCAAACCCCAGGACAGCGGGCTCATGCTGGACATCGCCGAGGCGCTGTAGCGCTCCCCCCATGCCCGATTTCGACTTCGCCATTCTCGGCGCCGGCGCCATGGGCTCGATCATCGGGGGCCATCTGGCGCGCGCCGGTCATTCGGTGGTGATGCTGGCGCGCGGTGAGCGCGCGCAACAGCTCGAGCGGCACGGGCTCACCATCAAGGGGCTGGCGGCCTTTAGCACGCCGGTGACCACGCTGCGCGAGCCCGCGGCCCTCAAGAGCGCCGGCGCGCTGATCGTCGCCATGAAAACGCCCGCGACCGCCGCGGCGCTCGCCGCGCTGCGGCACGCGGACTTCGGGGTCACGCTGTCGATTCAGAACGGGCCGCTGAAGAACGAGTTGCTGGCGCAGGCGTTCGGCAAGGAGCGCGTGCTGGGCGCGCTCGCCGACACCAGCGGGGAGCTGCTGCCCGATGGTGCCGTGCTGTTCACGCGCAACGTGAGCATACTGGTGGGCGAGCTGAGCGGCGGCGACAGTGCGCGCGCGCAACGCCTGGCCCGCACGCTCGAGACTTCAGGCGTGCGCGCCGCCGCGACCCCCGAGATCCTGACACTCGAGTGGTCGAAGTTCTGTGCCTGGGCCGGACTCATGGCCTTGTCGGTGACCACGCGTGCGCTCACCTGGAAGTATCTGCTCGACCCGGACTGCGCCCTGGTGCTGGCACGCCTGGTGCGCGAGATGGCAGTGCTGGCGCGCACGCTCGGCATCGGCCTGAGTGACCGCTCGATCCTGCCGATCGCGAGCCTGTGCGCCGGCTCCGAGACGCAGGCGGTCGCGGCCATCATGAAGGCCGGGCGCGAATTTCGGGCCAGTGCGCCCGGCCACCGCATGTCCTCGCTCCAGGACCTGGAGGCGGGCCGTCCGCTCGAAGTGAACGAGACCCTCGGCTACGCGAGCGCCAAGGCCCGCGAGCTCGGGCTCGCGCTGCCCCTGCTCGAGGCTTTTGCGCTGCTCATCGCCGGCCTTGACCGCGCGCGGCGCGACGCGGCGGCCGCCGGCGCGGCCTAGGAACCGCCCGCGAGCCCGCGATACTCGAGCAGCGGAGCGATCTCGGGCGCGCGCCCATAGAAGTTGCGAAACAGCACCTGCGGGTCCTCGCTGCGGCCGCGCGACAGCACCTGTGTGCGCAGGTAATCGCCGTTGGCGCGCGTCAGTCCCCCGTGGATGTGGAACCACTGGCCGGTGTCACGCGCCAACACCTCGCTCCACAGGTAGGCGTAGTAGCCGGCCGAATAGCCGCTCTCGAAAATGTGCGAGAAATACGTCGAGTGATAGCGCGGCGGCACCGGGGCGTAGTCGAGGCCGCTGTCCCTGAGCGCGGCCTGCTCGAACGCCGGCACCTCGGCGGCGCTGGGCGCCTGGGCGGCGCTGATCTGGTGCCAGGCCTGGTCGAGCAGCGCCGCAGCGAGGTATTCGGTCGTGGCATAGCCCTGGTTGAACTTCTGCGCCGCCAGCACCTTCTCGAGCAGCTCGGGCGGCATCGGCTCCCCGCTCTGGTAGTGGCGCGCATAATGCGCGACCACGCTCGGCTCGCGCGCCCACATCTCGTTGTACTGCGAGGGGTACTCGACGAAGTCGCGCGGCACCGCCGTGCCGGCGAGCTTCGGGTAACGTACCCTGGAGAGCATGCCGTGCAGGGCGTGACCGAACTCGTGGAACATCGCCGTGACCTCATCGAAGGTCAGCAGCACCGGCTGGCCGGCCTGCGGCTTGGGGATGTTCAGGTGATTCGCCACCACCGGCTTGTGATGCAGCAGCTGCGACTGCGTCACGTAGGCGGCCATCCACGCCCCGCCCTGCTTGTTGTCGCGCGCGAAATAGTCGGCGAGGAACAGCGCGAGCGGCGCGCCATCGCCGTCGAATACCTCGAACACGCGCACGTCCGGCTGGTAGACGGGCAGGTCCCGGCGCTCCTTGAAGCTCAGGCCGTAGAGCTGGTGCGCGGCGTAGAACACACCGTCCTGCAGCACGTGATCGAGCTCGAAGTACGGCGCGACGCGCGCCTGATCGAAATCGTAGCGCGCCTTGCGCACCTGCTGCGCATAGAACGACCAGTCCCAGGGCTGCAGGGTGAAGGAGGGCGTGCCGCTCAGCCGCGCCTGCGTGTCGATCAGCGTCTGGATGTCGGCGGCTTCCGCGCGCGCCCGCGCAAGCGCCGCCGGGGCCACCTGGCTGATCATGTCGCGCACCGCGGCCGGGCTGCCGGCCGACTCGTCCTCGAGCTGATAAGCGGCGTGGTTCGCATAGCCCAGCAGCGCGGCACGCTCGGCGCGCAGCTTGACCAACTGCGCGATCACCGCGGTGTTGTCGGTCGCCCCGCGCGACGCCCTGGCGATCGACGCCTTGTAGATGCGCTCGCGCAGTGCGCGGTTCGTGAGCTGCGCCAGCAGCGGCTGGTTGGTGGTGTTCTGCAGCGTGATGAGCCACTTGCCGGTGAGCCCGCGTGCCGCCGCCGCTTGCGTCGCGGCGCCGATCTGCCCCTCCGACAGGCCGTCGAGATCCTTGAGGTCCTCGACCGCCACCGCGCCATCGGCGGTGGCTTTGAGCACGTTGTGCTTGAAGCGCGTCGTGAGGGAGGAGATCTCGGTGTTGAGCGCTCGCAGGCGCGTCTGCTCGGCCGCCGTCAGGCGCGCGCCGGCGCGCACGAACTCGGTGTGGTAGCGCGTGAGCAGCTGCAAGGACTCGGGCTCGAGGTGCAGGCTGGCGCGCTTTTCGTAGAGCGCGTCGACGCGCGCCCACAAGGCCGGATCGAGATGAATCGCGTCCTGCTGCGCGGTGAGCTTCGGAGCCATCTCGGTGTCGATCTCCTGCATCCGCGGGTTGGTGTTGCAGGCATTGAGCCGTCCGAAGGCCGCGTCGACGCGCTGCAGCAGCTGCCCGGCGCGCTCCAGCGCCACGATGGTGTTGTCGAAGGTGGCGGGTTGCGGGTTGTGAGCGATGCGGGCCACTTCCGTGAGCTGCTCGCGCATGCCGGCCTGGAAGGCGGGCAGGTAGTCGCTGTCGCGGATGCGGTCAAAGGGTGGCAGCTCGAAGGGCAGTGTGCTCGGCTGCATGAACGGGTTGTCGGCCATTGCGGAAGTCCTTGCGGTCTTTGGTCCGTGCCCGTCATCGCGGGCGAGGGCCAGGGCTGAGAAGCTGGCGGCGAGGACGCCCAGGTACGCGAGTCTCATGGTGGTGCCCCTGCTTTGTCCCGCGGACCTTCTTGGTTAGGCCGCCGGCAGGGCGCAATGGTATCCTTCGCGCCCTTTCCATGCGCGTCCGTTTGGCCAGGCGCTCGTTCCGGCGCGGCTTGGTGCGTGCGCGCATTCCCTGTCTGCACCGGACCCGTATGAGCATCACGCAGGATCAGGTCGTCAGCATTCACTACACCCTGAAGGATGACGCGGGCGAGATCATCGACAGCTCCCCCGAGGGCGAGCCACTCGCGTACCTGCACGGCCATGGCAACCTCATACCCGGTCTGGAGCGCGAGCTGACCGGCAAGCGCGCCGGGGACAAGCTGCAGGTGACGGTCGCGCCGGCCGATGGCTACGGCGAGTATGACCAAGCTCTCGTGCAGCGCGTGCCACGCCGCGCCCTCAAGGGCCTCGCGGACCTCACGGTGGGAATGCGGCTGCAGGCGCAAGCCGGGCACGGCGCGCGCGCGGTGACCGTCACCCGGATCGCCGGCGACCTGGTGACCCTCGATGGCAATCATCCGCTCGCCGGCAAGAACCTCCACTTCCAGGTCGAGGTTACCGGGGTGCGCGCAGCCACCCCGGCGGAGCTCTCGCACGGGCACGTGCATGGTCCCGGCGGCCACCATCAGTGAGTGTCCGGCACAGCGCCGCCCGCCTCTGCGGCCGCCAGGCGCGCGAATACCGCCTGCATGGCGTCGACCCGCCCGAGATAGGCGCGCGGATCCTGATCGCCGCAGCGCTGAGTGTCGGTGAAGCGAAATCCCTGGCTCACGTAGGTCGCCCCAAGCGCGGCGCCGCACAGATGCACGGCCGCAGCCAGGTGGCGCTGCTGTGCGGACGTGGCGCGGGTGACACGCAAGCGCCCGAGGATCGCGGCGACCTTCAGGTCGAGGTACGCCGAGGTGAGCTGCACCGCATGGCCTGGTACCACACGCCAGTACAGGGCGTTGAACCAGCACGCGCGCCAGTCGTTCCAGGCGCCCTCGCGCACCAGCGCGTGGCCGCGGATGCAATAATGCCGCGCCTCCGCGAAGGTGCCGTCGGTGATCTGGTACATCCCCACCGCGCTGGATGCCGGCCGGTACAGCTCGAACGGTTTGAGCGCCCATGACCAGCGCCAGTAGGTGCGCGCGAGCGGATTGCCCGACGCCTCCACCTGCGCGAGCGCGGCCAGCAGCTCCGGCGTGATGGTGCGGGTTGCGTAGCGGCGGAAGATGGGTGCGTAGACACGCCAGGTTTCCGAGGGGGTCTTGTAGAGCGTGCCGCTCACCGGAAAGAACAACTCCGTGGGCTTGCGCACGACCTGGTAGATGCCGTTCACGCCGAGCGTCAGGACGGCAACCAGCAGCACGCCGATCGAGACGCGCACGGGCGGCGGTGCCCGCCGCCAGCGCCGCAGCCAGCGGCGCCGCACGGCCGGCGCGGGCCAGAGCGGCAGGCGCCGCGAGCGCCGCGCCATCACCCGGGCCTTCGGTGCCTGAGCGGGCGCCGGTGCACTAACATGCGCCGCACGGGCATGAAGACAGCGGGGGTCGCACGTGTCAGGTGATGCAGTGGAAGTCGAAACCGGCCGCGATCCCGCGGGCGCCGTGATCTGGCTCCACGGCCTGGGGGCCGACGGCCACGACTTTGAGCCCCTCGTGCCCGAGCTCGTGCGCCCGCGAGAGCGGGCGCTGCGCTTCGTGTTTCCGCACGCGCCGATCCGGCCGGTGACGCTCAACGGTGGATTTG
>Ga0209238_1000302_pt1 | contig 16661 bp, 19 predicted proteins | sample GraSoi013_1_20cm_FD_185823 | JGI IMG/M metagenome (GOLD analysis project Ga0209238, IMG submission 185823) | Grasslands soil microbial communities from the Angelo Coastal Reserve, California, USA - Sample 10_02_2013_1_20cm (SPAdes) (version 2) | ecosystem: Environmental > Terrestrial > Soil >...
CGACGTCGCTCGCCCGATCTCAGAGGTGCCCGTCACCAATCCGCGCGAAGACCTCGTGGGATTGATTCAGCGCCTCGGTGCCGGCATGGATCAACGCGTGCTGGTGTTCGACAACGGGCAGCTGGTCGGCATCCTGTCGCCGGCTGACATCGCGCGCCTTCTCTCGGTCAGACAGACGCTCGCCGGGCGGGGTCGCGGCGCCTAGCGCTTCTTGACGGCTTTCTCGATCTCGTCGCTCAGGTCGCGAAACGTCTCGGCGACGGCCGAACCGAAGGAACGCGCGGTCTGCTTCGTCTTCTCGCGCACCTCGGGATCTCTGGTGGTCGTCTCGAGCGACTTGAAAACGCTTTCGGCCGCCTGGCGCAGCTGCTCGAGAGAACGGTTGAGCTCCGCGGTGTCCTTCTCGCTCCTCGCGTTTCGGTAGTGCCGCTTCAGGTCGCCGGCGAGACCCTGGATGTCGGACTCGAACTGGTTCCACGCTGATCTGGAGTCCTCGTTGCTCACGTCGTCCGGTCCCTCGGCCTGGCCTTGGTCCCGTGGTTGGTCGACCGCGCCGCTTCTGCCGACGCCGCCAGCGCGGCCGCCTTGTTCGGGGCCGGAGTGCCGGGCATGTGGAAGAGGCTTGTCACGCCCGTCACGCCCGGGACCTTGCGCACCGCCTCCTCGATGTGATGCATGTCGTCGGCGGAGTCCAGCTGGCCGCGCAGGATGATGTCCGTGCCCTCCACCTCGAACGTGACGCGTCCACGCGGAATCGACCTGTCGGCAAACACCTCGCTTTCGACGCGATCGAGCAGCGCCCGGTCCTCGGCCGGATCAGGCGAGTCGCCCGAGGCGAGATGACCGATGCGGCCGCGGATGGTGTGCCACGCGTATCGCGCTTGTCGAGTGGTGCCGCGCTCGACGTTGCGCGCCATGCGGCCCGAGCGTTCAATCACGCGAATCCGCCGCGCCTTTCCATTCTGCGGGTCGAGCAAGTACGCGGCTGCTGCGGACGCCGCCGCCACGAACGCCGCCCCGAACCACCATCGCTTGCTCATCGCGACCTCCTTCATCTGAGCGCTAGTCCCCCACCACGCCCGGCGTGGGCACGAGCGGCTGGGAACAGCCGCTTTAGACTTGAAGTTACTCCAACCATCATTTCCTGTCCTCCTGTCTGCCGGCATCGCCGCGGTCGCGACAGTGCTGACGACCAATCGCCCGAACATCTCGAAGCGGGGCTTCCGCTCTGAGCAAGGAGTCCGCGGGCCTTCTCGCCTATCGCCTGCGTGGCGACCAGCTCGAGGTGCTCCTCGTCCACCCCGGCGGCCCATTCTGGATGCGGAAGGACGAGGGGGCGTGGTCGATTCCGAAAGGCGAGATCGAGCCCGGCGAGCAGGCGATCGACGTCGCGCGTCGCGAGTTTCGGGAGGAGCTCGGCACGCCGGCACCTGACAGCGAGCTCATCCCGCTGGGCACAGTTCGCCAGGCCAGCGGCAAGTTGGTGCACGCGTGGGCCGCGGTGGGTGACCTCGACGTGGACAGGGTGAGCAGCGTCACCTTCGAGATGGAGTGGCCGCCGCGCTCAGGTCAGAAGGCGGCCTTTCCCGAGGTCGACCGCGCCGAGTGGTTTGACCTCGCTACCGCCCGGCGCAAGATCCTTCCCGCGCAGGCGATGTTCCTCGACCGGCTCGAACGAACGATCCGCTAGGTCGGCGTCGCCGCCTTGGCGTGATCGACGCGGCCGTCGGAGTCAAGGTACACGGCCATGATCACGTGACTTACCGGAGGGTTGTACAGCGCGGCTTCGACGCGGGCGTTGACCGTGAGGTCGAACATCGCGATGTTGTGGTCGGCGCCGAGGTAACGATAGTGGCTCCAGAGCGGAGCGACCAGGGCGAACACGTTGTCGCCCTGGCCCTGCAGGCGCGAATGAAAGCCCTCACTCAAGCAGTCCCAAACGCCCGGCGTCGCCTCCGAGCTGGTGATGGCGATGACAAAAATTTTGGCGCACTGGGGCGGATCAGGCGATGAGGTCGCCGCGACCTGCGGGCCTGACCGGCTGCACGTGGTGATCGCACCGGCGAGCAGCACGACGACAAGAAGACGGGCGAGGCGCATTCATTGAAAGAACGCGCCCGCCCGTGAATGAACTTTTCGAGCGCTAGCTCACCGCAGCCAGCGCGTTGACCTGCCCGTGGCCATACCAGGAGTTGTAGCCGGGGCCGCCCGTGCACTGCTCCGGGGCGCCATTGTTAACCGACGGAAAAAGCGCGTACTCCGCCAGTACCTCGGCCGACGGACAAGGCATGTTATCGGCCGTGTTGTCGATGCGTGCCTGCACCGCTCCGGGCCTCGTCACGCCGATGCTCTCGACCAGCGCCGCCACGCCCGCCACGTGCGGCGAGGCCATGGACGTTCCCTGCAGGTAGCAGTAGACCACGGTCGGATAGGTCGGGTCGGAATTCGGCTCCTTGACCGAGCGCGTGCACGCCTTGTAGGACGGCCACGTCGAAAGCACGCGGCCGTTTGGCGCCTCGGCGGTTTTCTGCAGGATGCTGTCGCCGCCGGGTGCTGTGACCTGCGTGACGCTCACGCCGTAGTTCGAGTAGAACGACTTCTGGCGCAGGTTGCCGTCCGCGGTGACACCGATCACTCCCGGGATCTCGACCGGGACAACCACACAGGCGTTGTTCACCGGACGCGCCGGCGGATTGGTCAGGGTGTCAGGGCTCTGCACGTCCTGCGTCGGGTGCGCGAGATCGTCGTCGAAGTTGCCTTCGGCCGCCACGACTGTCGTGCCGTTCTGCATCGCGAAGCGGATGGCGCGGTCTTCGGCCTTCCAGATCGCGAACTGCGTCGGGTCGTTCTTGCAGTTGAAGTAGAACGGGTCGGCGAAGTAGCTGTTGTTCGTCACGTTGATGTGGTGAGTGCCGGCCCACATGAAAGCGCAGACGACCGACTCCGGAAAGAAGAAGCCGTCCGCGTCGCCTGCCTTGATGACCGCCAGCTTCACGTTCGGCGCAACGCCGACGATGCCGAAACCATTCCGCGCGGCGGCGATGGTGCCGGCCGTATGGGTACCGTGACCGTTGTCGTCCTTCCACGCGGCGGGTGCCGGGTTCGGGGTGCCGCCGATGCAGGACACGCTGTTGGCGAAGTCGATGTTCTGGGCGAGGTCGGGGTGCAGGTAGTCCGCACCGGTGTCGATGTCACCCACGATCACCGACGGGCTGCCGCTCGTCACCGACTGCGCCTCGAAAGCGTGGATCTGGCGCATGTCCCACTGCAGCGCCGACAGGCTGTCTCCCGGCGCAGGCGTCACCGCCGGCGCGGTGTCCGAACCGTTGGCGTCGGGCTGGTCGTCTTTGACCCTCGCCACGCCCTGCGCCGTTGCCGTGACCGAATCGATGTTGGAGGCCGACTGTAGGTTGCTCGCGAAATCGCTGCGGTTGGACTTGGCGATGACGACGCCGATCTGCTCGTAGTTGTAGACGAGAGCACCCCCGGCGTCCTGCACCTGCGCGGCCGCGTCCTGTGATGACGCACCGGATTTGTAGAGGACCATGTACGACTGCACCGAGCCTACGGTCGCCGCGTGGACCGGGCCTGTGGCTACGCCGACCAGGGCCACCGAGCCCGCCGCGAGCAACGAGCCGAGGCGTGGCAACGCGCGTACGAACGAATGAGGACCGACCATTCACTTACCCCCTGCGCTACAAAACCCCCGACGAATGCCATGGCTGAGCTTATCAACCCACGGCGCCGGAAGAAATACTCCTACCAGGGAACCGGCCGGCCGTCGCGAAAAAACCCGCCGGTCGGCCCGCCGTCCGGCAGCTCGACCGCCCAGACGATCGATGCGCCGCCTGCGCGAGCCGGCCGGCCGCCGGGTCCGCCCATGTCGGTGGCGACCCACCCGGGGCTCACCGAGTTGACCAGGATGCGATCGCGCCTCAGCTCGGCAGCGAGCATGCGTGTCAACGCGTTCAAGGCAACCTTGCTCGTCGCATATGCGGGCGAGCCGCCGCCCATGTCTGCGAGCGAGCCGAGCTCGGACGAGACATTCACGATCCGACCGTGCCTGCTCTTGCCAAGAAGCGGTACGAATGCCTGGCACATCCGCCACGCGCCGAAGAGGTTGGTTTCGAGCGTCTGGCGCACAACGTCCAGGTCGACATCCGACGCGCGCCGATCCGGGTCGTAGTTGACGGCCGCGTTGTTGACGAGCACGTGCAGCGCGCCAAAGGATTCCGCGACCTCATCGCGCAGGCGCTCGATGTCGGCCTCATCTGTGACGTCGAGCTTGCGCACCAGAACGCTTTCGATCGACCGCAGCCCTTTGGCCGCGGCGTCCCCCTTGCTCCTGTCGCGCGAGCCGAGCACGACTGTGTAGCCCCGCTCGGCCAGCTGGCGCACGACCTCGAGTCCGATGCCGCGATTGGCCCCCGTCACGATCGCGACGCGGCTTTCCGGCACGAATAAAGGCTATGCGGATTCGGTTCCTCAATACGTATCGAGACGGTCTCGGCGACCTTTAGCTTTGGTGATGCCATGAACACGATTCGAATCGAGACTGTCGGAGCAGCCGACCTCGGACGCGTCTATTTATGGCTCACGCGCCACCGCGGGCAGGTTGTGAAGCTCGACGGTACGCGTAGGCTCGCGCTCGGCGTCCCCATCACCGGCGCGCGAGCGGTGATCATCGCGGCGGTGCTGCAGGACGATGGCGCGACCGGGCCCCAGCTCGGCGGCGTGTTGCGCGCGATCTCGAATCGCACGGTCGATGAGCCCGTGCGACTTGTTTTCGAGGGTCGCTCGCCTGCCGGCCTGACGGGGGACGAGGCAGAATCGGCGGCTTCCGAGCTGCTCGAGCGAGTCAACGAGCAGATCGCGTCCGGTGAGGTTGTCGCCAAAGTCGCCTGATCGTTCGTTTCCCTCTTATGGCGACGCCGAAGGCAGCGATTGAGACGATGGATGTGGGGTCCTCGCCCATAGAGCGCTACCAAAACGTTCTTGGCGCGGAAGCCTGGTCTGAGTTCAGCGACGCCTTTTCGCTCCTTGCCGAGCGCCTGCGTGGGCGGGTCGTGTGGAACGTCAACTCGACGCCACGCGGCGGAGGCGTGGCCGAGCTGCTCGCCTCACTCATCCCGTACTCACGTGGCGCAGGGATCGACGAGCGCTGGGTGGTGATCGAGGGCTCGCGTGAGTTCTTCGACTTCACCAAGAAGGCGCATACGTTGCTCCACGGCGTCGCGCCAGACGGCTCCGATGTCACACGCGAGGAGCGGCGTGTCTACGAAGAGACCATGCAGCGGAACACGGGACCGCTGCTCGAGATGATTCGTCCCGGCGACGTCGTGGTGCTCCACGACCCGCAGACCGCGGGCCTCGTGGCGGCGCTCGCGGCCCACGGTTGCCAGGTGATCTGGCGCTCCCACATCGGGGTCGATCAGCCGAACGAGATGGTGCGCAACGCGTGGCGCTGGCTGCGGCCATACCTCGTCGACGCGGCGGCCTACGTGTTTTCGCGCCGCGCCTATGTATGGGATGAGCTGGAGTCAGCGAAGGTCCACGTCATCGCACCATGCATCGACCCTTTCACGACGAAGAACGAGGATCTCGACGATGCCTCGGTGAACGCGATCCTGCGCGCCAGCCGAATTCTTCCGGGCCCGGACGGCGAAGCGACGTTTCTGCGCCAGGACGGCGCCGCGGGACGCGTGCGGCGCGCCGCGATCCTGAGCACGACGGTTCCGGCCGATGCACGGTTGGTTCTTCAAGTGTCGCGCTGGGACCGCCTGAAGGATCCTGCCGGTGTGCTGCAAGGATTTGCCGAGCATGTGGCGCCGCGCTCCGATGCCTGGCTCGTTCTCGCCGGCCCGAGCGTCCACGCTGTCGACGACGATCCCGAACAGCCCGGGATCCTCGCCCACCTCGAGGCGATTCGCAGCGCACTCGATCCTCCGATTCGCCAACGGATCGTCATCGCTCAGCTGCCGATGGAGGACATCGACGAGAATGCCGCCATCGTCAACGCGCTGCAGCGGCGCGCTTACGTCGTCGTGCAAAAGAGCCTGGCCGAGGGCTTCGGCCTCACGGTTGCCGAAGCCATGTGGAAGGCAAAGCCGGTCGTCGCCAGCCGAGTCGGTGGGATCGAGGATCAGATCGAAGATGGCCGGAGCGGAATCCTGATCGCGGATCCGCGTGACCTGCGGAGCTTTGGCGATGCCGTGCTGGGCGTTCTCGCCGACGAGGCGAAGGCAAGGTCGCTGGGCCAGGGCGCAAGACTTCGGGTCCTCCGCCAGTTCCTGGCTCCCCGCTACCTCAAGGAGCAGACCGAGCTGGTCTCGAGCCTCGTCGCCTAGACTCCCGTTCGAGGTTGGCTATTCGCGACCCGCACGATCCCGGCGTTGAGGTGGCGCGCCGCCGCGTCGAAGAGGCGGGCGCAGAAGCCCACCAGGGTCGGGAAGAGCGAAGTCCGGTTCGGGACCGCGAGCTGGACGGATCCGACGATGACGGCGCCGGGCGTCTTCTATCCCTCCGGCCTGAAGACCGCCGAGGAGCGACTCCGCTACTACGCGAGCCAGTTCCCGATGGTCGAGGTGGACGCCACCTACTACGCGCTGCCCAACAAGAGGACGGCCGAGGCCTGGGTCGAGCGCACGCCGAAGCATTTCGTGTTCGACATCAAGGCCCATGCCCTGATGACCGGGCAGCCGACCGAGGTGACGCGCCTGCCCAAGGCGATCAAGGAGGACCTGCCGGCCGAGCTGCAGGAGAAAAAACGCATCTACCGCAAGGACCTGCCGGGCGAGCTGCTGGATGCGGTGTATCAGCAGTTCCGGGACGCCCTCGAACCGCTGATCGAGGCGAACAAGCTCGGCGCCGTGTTCGTCCAGTTTCCGAAGTGGGTGTTCCCATCGAGCGAGGCGCGCGAGCTGATCCTCGAGACCAGGCAGCGCCTGGACCTTCCGATCGCGGTCGAGTTCCGCCATGGCAGCTGGTTCAACGAGAAGAATGCCGAGCGCACAGTTCGCTTCCTGCAGGACAACAAGATTCCTTACGTAGCGGTCGACGAGCCGCAGGGATTCAAGAGCTCGGTGCCTCCGGTCGTGTTCCCGACCAATGCCGAGCTGGCCGTTTTCCGTTTTCATGGGCGCAACAAGGAGAATTGGGAGAAGAAGGACATCCCGCCCTCAGAGCGATTCCGCTACCTGTACGACGAGGACGAGCTCGCGGACTGGACGCCGAAGATAGCCGCGATCGCCAAGCAAACCAAACAGACGCATGTCGTCTACAACAACTGCTACTCGAACTACGGCACCACCAATGCGAGAGAGGCTGCACGGCTGCTGGCAGATTTGCAGGCTTGACCAGCCCCTCCGGCGCCTTCGGCGCCACCTCCCCATAAATGGGGAGGACAACCTCCGGCGCCTGCGGCGCCACCTCCCCATAAATGGGGAGGACAGATTATCGATCCATGTGTTTGCGGCACCATGTTTCGAGTCCCGCGCCGTCGCGCCACGCCTGGGCCACGCGGTCGCGCGCCTTCGCAGTCGCGATCCACGGCCCGGCGGGCCATCGCTTCCAGTAGATGAGGCGCTTGTGCTTCAGGAGATCGGCGCGAGGATGGTCCTGCGGATATGGCGACGGCACACGCTTCAGCTCCTGCCCCTCGACGTCATATCCCTTCCGGCGCAGCTCGTCGACGATCCGTACGAGCTCCGTGCCTGACCCGTTGTCGGCCACGGCTGCCCGCAGGCGCTTGAGCTGCACGTCCTCGACCATGTAGCGCCCGCCTGCGGCGACCAAACCGTCGGCGTCGAGCGCGATGTAGCCGCCCTTTTCGCAATCGGCATAGATGTTCAGCTTGTACGGAGACTTGTCCGCCGAGAAACGGATGTCGCGGTTCGGCCGCGAGATGCGGCGCGGTGGCCCGAACTCGTCCTCCAGGTCGGCCAGCAGCGCGACCAGCGGCGACTTGACTTCATCCTCGTACTGGCGGCGGTGGGCCTCGAAGTAAGCCTTGTTGTTGTTCGTTCGCAGGCCGAGGAAGAACCCTCGGAAGTCGCCCTTCCAGCCCGTGAACCTGCCCGCCATGCGGGCTAGGTTAGGCGGTCGCCTTGGCCTGTCGCTTGCCGCCGGCGCGGCCGAGGAGCTCTGTCAGCTCGGCGATCTTGATCGAGTCGAGAGCGCCGACAGCCTGGGGAATTTCGCGGCCCAGGCCGGCGTCCAGGCCAGGGCCGGCGAGGCGCTCGAATTTCGCGAGTGCGGCCGCCCAATCCAGTGGGCGCGTGCGGGCAAAGCCGAAATAGTCCGTGGTCTCGGCCGTCAGCTCCGAGCCGTCGCGCATCACGACTTTGACCCTGCACGGCATCTGGTCTGGATAGCGCGTGCTCAGGTCGTCGCGCTGGCGCACGAAGACCCGCTGCAAGAGATCCTGCACGTCACTGCGCCTGACTCGCTCCTCGACGAGCTGCTCGGGCCAGACGTCTCCATCGAGCAAGGCCACGGCACATAGATAAGGAAGCGAATGGTCGGCCTGCTCCTTGCTGGCGACGAACGTGCGGTCGCCCGCCTCGCCTCCGCCGACGATATTGTGCACCTGCTTGAAAGCGTCGACCTCCACATGCGCCACGTTTTCGGCGTGGATGCCGTGCCGTGCACGAAGCTCGAGCAAGCACTCCAGGGCCGACTGCGTGTGCCCCTCGGCGTTGTAGCGCTTGATCGAGCTCTCCGTGAAGCGGCCGAGCGATTCTTTCGCCCAATCGACCTCGATTCGCTCACCGACCACCTCCTCCCAACCCTGGGGCCCTTCCATGAGGTTGAGCGGACCCGTGATGCCCCTGGTCGCGAGCAGTGTCATGTGCATGCAGGACATCGCGGCCTGGGCTGACGCAAATCCCTTCCAGTTCGACAGGCGGCCAGTCCGGATCACCCACAGAGTGTTGGTGGCGCAGGCGCTGAGGGCGATCGCGTTGGCGCCCTGGCGCCGGTCGAGGCCGAGCGCGTTGATGCAGCCGGCCGGGATGGAAAACGCCAGATGCGTGACGTGATCGAAACCCTTCTCCTGGAGGGGCGCGCGCTGGCTGACGATGGCATGGACCTGGTAGGCGGTGGCGACGGCGGTCAGAAACTGGCGACCGGACGCGCCGGCCATCTCTGCCGCGGCGAGCGTGGCGGCGAAGTTGTCGGACGGGTGGAAGCTCTGGCCCCGGACCATGAGGATGTCCATGAAGTCGAGGTAGCGGACGAGGGAGCCGTTGTAGAAGGCGGCGCGGTCCGGCGCCGAGCGCCCTCCTCCGACCAGAGTGCACCACCCGGAACCGCCCAGATCGTCGGTGAGGGACCGCGCCGCCTGGACCGGATCACGCCCGATGGCGCCGATCGCGCAGCCGATGGTGTCCAGGACGAGAACCTTCAGGTAAGGCAGCTTGTCGGCCGGGATGTCATCGAACGTGCGGCCGGCTGCCCACTCGGCCATCTGCTCGACCTTCTGCGGCTCGGGGGCTTCGTTTGGCGCCCGGACCGGCTCGCCCACAAATGGACAACGCCCCGGGCCGCGCGTTATCCCCGTATGCACGGGCTCAACTGGGCACAGCTTCGGGACCAGTGCCTGGTCGGGCTTTCGGTGGTCGCCTTTCTGTGGGTTGCGAGCCAGGTCATCGGGCGCGTCCTCCACATCGTGGTCGTCGTGCTGCTCGCTCTCGTTTTGGCCTATGCGCTGGAGCCCGCGCTGCGCATGGCCCAGCGCGTGCTGCCGCGCGCGCTCGCCGCCCTGCTCATCTACGCGCTCGCGCTGAGCCTCATCGCGCTGGGCATCCTGCTGATCGTGCCGCCGGCGATCCAGGAGTTCGCGTCGCTCGCGGAAAAGCTGCCCGCCTATCTGGACCAGCTCAATGGCTACCAGCCGCTCGCCGGCATCGACCTGTCAGGCTCGCTGCGCGGGATCGCCCAATCCGCGGTGTCCAGCGCCGTGGGCGTGGCCGAGGCGGTTGCCGGCGGAGTCGTCGACACCGCCCTCGTCCTGGTCCTCGGTTTCTGGTTCATGGTCGACGGTCGCCGCATGGTCGACATCGCCATGCGGGTGTTTCCCGACCGTCAGCGCGACAAGGCGCGCTTCGTTCAGGAGACCGTCAGCCAGGTCGTGGGCGCGTACATCCGAGGGCAGTTGATCATGGCCGCGATCATCGGACTGTCGGCGGGCTTCGGGTCGTGGCTGCTCGGGGTGCGCTACCCGATGCTGATCGGCATCCTGGCGTTCCTCTTCGAGCTGATCCCGATGGTCGGCCCGATCCTGGCGTCGCTGCCCGCCGTGATGATCAGCCTCACCCAGCCGTGGCCGCTGGTTGTCTACGTGATCGTCTTCTTCGTCGCCATGCAGGTCATCGAGAACAACGTGCTTGCCCCGCGCATCACAGGAGGTGCGGTCGGTCTACATCCTGTGGCGGCGCTGCTCGCCATCGTGGTTGGCGCCGATCTTGGCGGCGTCGTGGGCGCGCTGTTCGCGGTCCCGTTTGCAGGAGTCGCCTCGGTCCTGATCGCCGCCATCTGGAAGGGCTGGCGTGGCGAGCCGGTGGTGGTCGAGCGCGCGGGAATGCGGTTCCGGCTGCCGAAGAAGCGCGCGCCGGCATAGAAATGTCAAGCGGTATTGCTCCGCCCCGCCACGTTGCAAAAGCAGGAACTTCAAACAACGGGAGGAGACGTATGCCGATTACCAACTCGCAGGAGAAGTTCGTCCACGAGCTGGCCGACATGTACGACGCGGAGCATCAGTTCCTCGAAGCGATGGGAACGATGCGGGCACAGGCGACCGACGAGAAGCTGCAGACCATGCTCGAGGATCACATGCAGCAAACAGAGGAGCAGATCCGCAAGCTGGAAGACGTCTTTGCGGAAGCTGGCCAGGAGCCCGAGCGTCAGCAATGCATGGGCGCCAAGGGCCTGGTCGAGGAGGCTTCGAAGATGATGGAGGAGGCCGGCTCCGACGAGATCCGCGATGCGGTCATCGCCGGCGCCGCGACCAAGGCGGAGCACTACGAGATGGTGAGCTACGCCGACCTCATCGACGGCGCGGAGCTGCTCAAGCTGCGCAAGGCGGCCAAGCTGCTGACCGAGAATCGTGAGCAGGAGATCGCGACCGCACGCAAGCTGGAACGTCTCGCGCCAAAGCTGGGCAAAGCCGCGGCCTAAGCAAGAGAAAGGGCCGTCTCCCACTCGGGAGGCGGCCCTGCAATATGGCGCTTGAGCTCAGCTGGCGGCGATCCCTTCTTGATCGTCACCATCCGGGACGGAGGCGACCTGGATCCGGGTCAGCGACCCACCAGGACCGATGGCGAACACGTGGACCGTGCTGGACGCGCCGCTCTGGACGTAAAGAAACGCGCCGCCCGAGGCGGCCGAGTCGGTCGCGCCGGGGATGTTGTCCGCCGCGATCGGGTTGACGAGAATGGGCGTGCCGTTGCCGGCGATGCGGTACTCGCTCACGTCGCCGCTGCCGGTGTTCGAGGTGTACTCGTAACCGGCCGCAGAGGTCACCCAGCAGAGCGCGGCCTGCGTGTCGCTGACCGGGGCGCTCACGGGCGTGATGGTGTTGTCCGGGTTGACCGTGAAAGTCTCGAGCGAGCTGCTGCCCGCAAAGCTCAGCACCATGCGGCCTGCGTGGTCGAAGACCCACGCGAAGGGCACGGGGGCGGCGGGATTCTCAACCGGAGCGGCCGATGGCCGGCCGTCGTCGCCGATCGAAAACACGTCGACGGTGCTGTTGGTCTTGGTCGTCACGATCAGGTGTTCACCATCCGGCGTGAAGCCGACCTGCGCCGGGGAGCTCAAGAAGAACGGCGGGGTGGCGTTAGCCAGGCCCAGCGTGCGGGTCGATCCAGCGATTGGATCCAGCCGTCCACCTTCGACCCGGTACCCGGAGACGAATCCGGTGCCGCCCGCGTCGAGCACGTACACCAGGTCGCCGTGCACGGCGATGCCGCTGGGGAACGGCCCGCCTGAAGAAAGGACCTGCGTGAGGTGCAGGCGGTCACCCTCGACTCGGAACGCCGACACCGTGTTGCTGCCCGCATTGACCCCTATCAAGAGGTGCGCGTCGGGCACAAGCCGGAGCGAGCCCTGGCTCGCCAGCGGGTCTGAGCCCGCGCCCGTCTCGCGGCCGCCAAGTCCGCCTGTCGCATACGTCGTGAGATATCTCAGCGTGCCATCGCCGTTGCGGCGGTAGGCCGCGATGCCATTACCGTCGGTCGAGTTGTTCTGCACGAACACTGCATGTCCCGCAGAACCGTCGTCGCCTTCCGCCGCCTGGGCGGGCACCGCCGCAAATGCAGTGGCGGCCATGGCGGCCGCCACGCCGAACAACCGGATCGGATTCTTCACGCATTCGCCTCCTTCGCGATATGGATTGACAGACGCCACGCTGAAGGAGACGTATTGAGGGCCGGTGACGCGGCTTAACGCCCCCGACACAAATCGCCGAGCGCTTATGCGGCGGGCAGGCTGAACCAGAAGCGCGTTGTGTGGTCCGTCGACTCCGCGCCCACCTTGCCACCGGACGCCTCGACGATCTGCTTGACGATGGCCAGCCCGATGCCGGCGCCGCCACGCCCCGCGTCCCTTGACTTCTCGACGCGGTAGAAGCGCTCGAAAACATGCGGCAGATCCTCCGCAGGAATGCCCTCGCCGCTGTTGGCGATGGCGACCACGACCTGCGTGCGGCGCGCCTCGGTCCAAATGGAGGCCGCCCCTCCGGCCGGGGTGTAGCGCGATGCGTTCTGCAGAAGGTTGGCCAGCACCTGGGCCACAGCGTCGGGGTCGGCACGAGCCATGAGGCGCTCTGCGATCGCGACCTCGATGTTGATCGCCTTCGCGTCGAACGCGGGCCGCGCCACCTCCAACGCCGATCGCACCGCCTGCCCGAGGTCCATCGCCTCGCGCGAGCCGGCCGCGTCGCGCTGGCGGTTCTCGACGAGCGCGTCGAGCGAGCGCGAGAGGCGAACCAGCCGCTGGGCCTCTTCGTGCAGTGAGCCGAACTGCTCCGGGGTCGGCGCGATGACACCGTCGCGCAGCGCTTCGAGATAACCCTGCAGGTTGGTCAGCGGTGTGCGCAGCTCGTGTGCGGCGTTGACGATGAAGTCGTTCCTTTCGCGTTCCTGCTCGGCCAGGCTGCGCGCCATCTGATTGAAGGAATCGGCCAGCGAGGCCAGCTCCTCGGGGCCGCCGCCGGATACGCGCGCCTCATAGTCGCCACCTGCAATCCGCTCCGCCGCCCGCGCCATCTGCCGGAGTGGCGCGGTGAGCCGGCGCGCCAGGTACGCGGCGAGCACCACGCTGACCGCGATGGCGATCACGACCGCGATGAGGAAGATGGTGGTGATGCCATGGTCGAACATCGCCTGCGCCTCGGAGGCGGGTGTCCCGGCCTGGGTCATGAGCTGGTTGAATGTCGACTGCGCGACCACCAGCACTCCGACGGCGATCACCGCGATCGCAATCACGGAGACCAGGATCGATACGACCGTGAACCCCATCGCGAGGCTGCGCAGTCGGCGCATCACGCCTACGCGACGGCTCGGTAGCCGAGTCCGCGGACGGTGATTATGTAGCGCGGCGCGCCGATCTCCTCGCCGAGCTTGTCGCGCAGGCGGCCGATGTGCACGTCGACCGTGCGCTCGAGAGCATCGCCCTGCGAGTGCCCGTACAGGGAGTCGAGAAGCGCCTGTCGCGTCAACACGCGGCCACGCGCCTGCACAAGCGCGACCAGCAGCCGGAATTCCGCCGGGGTGAGGGACACCGCCTCCCCCGCCTGCCGCACCTCGACGCGATCGAGGTCGATGAGCAGGTCGATGTGCTCCAGGACTCCGCGAGCGGTATGGGCTCCGTTCGATTCACTCGACCGGCGCAGCACCGCCTTGACGCGGACGATCAGCTCGGCCGGCGAGAACGGCTTGGCAAGGTAGTCGTCGGCGCCCTCATGGATGCCGTACACGCGGTCGGCGACCGCCCCGCGGGCGGACAGCATGACGATGGGGACTGAGGAGCGCTCGCGGATGATGCGCATCAGGGCGAGGCCATCAAGCTCGGGCAGCATGAGGTCGAGCACGATCAGCCTGGGATGGAACTCGTTGAATGCCTGCAGCGCAGCTCTGCCCTCGCCTGCTGTGATCACGCGGAAGCCTTCGCGCTCGAGGTATGTCTTGACGAGGGACACGATCTTGGGATCGTCGTCCACGACCAGGATCGGGGCCACGATGTCGGAATCCATCGTAAGCGGCAGGCTATTCCGGAAATGTGACGCGGAGTTGAAGCTGAAGTCGAACACGCCGGCCACCTATCGCCGGAACAGCCGGTCGTACTCCGGGAAGTAGCGCTGAATGACCGCCAGGTCGAACTCGCGAAGTATGGAGCTCGCCGGCTCTCGTTCCAGCAGGAACTCGAAGCTCCTTCGAACCAGGTCTTCGACGTCCGACCCCGAGCTTCCGCGCGCCCACCGCGCCACCTCAGCCGGCGTCACGGTGACGCGGTGATGCGTCCTGTCGCCCTCGTCAGTGACCTCGACCTCGCACAGCCACCCTCCGGCCTGGCTCTCCGCACGCACCGCCACCGATTCCTTCATTAGTCGAGTAAACCGTTAAGCAGACGCACATAATTGGCCCGCGTGGAAGGCCAATGGAACCTGGACGGCTTCCCCGTCGCTGTCCTCGTGTATGACGACGCAGGCACCGTAATCGACGCCAACGATGCCGCGTGCGCGCTGCTTGGCGCCGACCGAAGAGACGTTGTCGGCTCGAGCGCCGAGCAGTCTGACTGGCTCGTGGTGGACTCGGGCGATGGACCCATCACCGTCCATCCTGTGATTGTCGCCCTCAGGACGGGACAGCCTGTCCGCGCTGTCCTGCTGAGAGTGCGGCGCCCCGACGGGACCGATGTCTGGCTGCAGGTTGATGCGGTCCCCGAGGGCTCGCGCGTCGTGGCCGGCCTGACCGACGTGACGTACCTGATCGCGCGCAGCAGGATAACGTCGCGCTCGGCGGGCGACCACATCGTGGACGAGGTGACAGACAGCCTGGCGTACGCGCGCCTCGAGCCGAGGGCCGTCCTCGACACGGTGACGCGTGCGCTCGCGCGTCTCCGGCCCGGCATCTGGGTCGCCTCTCTCATGGGCAAGGACCCCTCGGACATGCAGATCGTGGCCACCAATGAGGATGCCGACTACGCCTCCGACTACGTCGAGGCGATGAAGGCCTCGGGCAACCTGAAATCGACGCCGATATCTTCACGGGTCATCGAATCCGGCGAGCCGCTGCTGATTCCCAATATCACGGTCGAGGACCTCAAGGACTACATGAACGACGAGGTGCGCGCCTATCTGGCCGGGCATCCATGGATGTCCGCGGCTTCGCACCTCGGCATCGTCGTGGTGCCGATGCGCGCCCGCGGCGCGATCATCGGCACGCTCGGGCTTTTCGAGCGCCGCACGTCCAATCCCCTGACGCCGAAAGACACGGTGTGGGTCCAGGCCATCGCGGACCGCACCGCGCTGGCGGTCGAGAACGCGCAGCTGTACGAAGATGCGGTGAAGCGACTCGACCGCCTGGCCGCCCTGCAGGGCGTGAGCCTGGCAGTGAGCGCGAGCCCTGACCTGCGGCTGACCCTCAAGGTGATCCTCGACCACGTGACCGCTCAGCTCAAGGTGGATGCTGCGGACGTGATGCTGCTGGACGAGACGGACAACACGCTGAGCCTGGCGGCCAGCACTGGTTTTCTCGCCACCGCCGTGCCGGACTACCGGCTGCCCGCGGATGAAGGCATGCCGGGCCAATCGCTGATGAGCCGGCGGATCGAGACTGTGACCGCGCTCAGCGCCTTTTCCCAGTTCCGGCGCCGCTCGCTCTTCGCACGGGAAGGCTTCAAGTCCTACGGCGCCGTGCCCCTGAGCAGCCGGGGCAGGCTCCTCGGTGCGCTGGAGGTGTTTCAGCGTTCGCCCCTCAACCCAGACCAGGAGTGGCTCTCCTTCCTCGACGCCCTGGGCAGCGTGGCGGCGGTGGCCATCGACAGCGCCACCATGCAGGAGCGCCTGCGTCAGGGGCGCTTCGGCGCCCAAACGAGGCCGACTCGGGCCGCCCCGGACATCAGCCGGCTGGAGCGGGAGATCATGCGGCTGGTCGTCGAGGGCAAGACCAACCGCGAGGTCGCCGCCGAGGTGCACCTGAGCCAGAACACCGTCAAGTTCCACATGCGCCAGATCCTCCAGAAGTCCGGCGCCTCCAACCGGACCGACCTGGCCCATCAGGCCGCCAAGGAAGGCTGGCTTTAATCAATTGGATTAACAAAACTACCCACCTGGGTAGTTAATTGGCCCTTCGGAGCGTGAGCCGGTAAGCAATTGGTTCTTAGGCTCACTTCAAAGGAAGGGCGGGTCAAGTGGAGCTTGTCGCCAGTCGGGTGGTTGAGTCACGCGCTGCCCTGGAATCGGACGGGGCGGGCTACTACCTCGCGGCCTGGGCCGTGCTCCTGACCAGCCTGGGCATGCTGCTGTTGCCGGCCGCCGTCGGACTGTTCGTGCTGCTGGGCCTTCTGGGATGAACGTCCGCGAAGGCGTCACCCTGGGCCCGTACCGCGTGATGGAGCGCATCGGCCGCGGCGGCATGGCCGCCGTCTACCGGGCCTATCACCCC
>Ga0209238_1000304_pt1 | contig 16636 bp, 26 predicted proteins | sample GraSoi013_1_20cm_FD_185823 | JGI IMG/M metagenome (GOLD analysis project Ga0209238, IMG submission 185823) | Grasslands soil microbial communities from the Angelo Coastal Reserve, California, USA - Sample 10_02_2013_1_20cm (SPAdes) (version 2) | ecosystem: Environmental > Terrestrial > Soil >...
TCTTTCGACGAGGCAGTCACAGCGTTTAATGACCGCCTCTCCATCCTTCTGCCGGATCCCGATCACTCGGCCGGCGAAGAGCGTTATCTTGTGATGGGACTTTCAACCCGCGCTCGCCTCCTGGTTGTTGCCTTTGTCGAGCGCCCGCCACGAACCCGACTCATCACTGCAAGACTCGCTACCAAACGCGAGCGCCATGACTATGAAGAAGGCCAAAGGTAAACAGCAAGTACGAGAAGCGGATCGAGACACGATGCGTCCGGAGTATGACTTTTCAAAAGGCGCTCGCGGGGTCACGGGAGCTCGTTATCGTGAGGGGACCAACATCATCGTTCTCGATCCAGAGTTGATGGATGTATTTCCCGATTCCGAAGCTGTGAATGAAGCGTTACGCGCTCTTGCACCTGTCCTCCGTCGGCGAAAACGGGTTTCGTGATTGCGGCGAAGCGCCTAACAAGCGCTTGAAGCTGACGGCGCGCGTAAATTGTGGAATGAATCTTTCTTCAGCGCGCCGCAGCTTAAGCGCCATCCGTTAGGCCGCCCCCGAGCTAGCTTGGAGGAAAAATGAAACGATCTTCGGTCACCAGCTTGCTTGCCGCCTTCCTTACCCTTCCAAGCGTCCTGGTGAGTCAAACTGGCACGCTAAAGACGCCCGTCACGAGAATCAGCGGAGTAGAGACCGTCCTGATCGCCCTCGAGGGGACGTGGCACTTCGATTTGTATTCACGTGGCAATACGCTTCCTATCGCTTCCGGTGAGCGCGAAATGCGGCTGCTGAGCGACTCTACCAAACTCGCCTGGACAGAGACTCCTGTCGATCGGCCACACGGCGGCACCAGCGTTCCGGGATCCTGGACGGCGACCAATGTTGGTCAGTCGCACGCTGGCAGCGGCTTTCTCGGGTATAACGGGGCGACGGATGCTTGGTACGTCTTGGGAACGTACGCGCACGAACCCAATCCCCTCGTTCTGGTTGGGCGGGCCGACCGCTCAGGGCGCATCCTCATGTTCGCTCCACTGGAGATCACAAGCCGTCCAGGAACCTATGTGTCTTCCGAGCTCCGGCTCGTTGATGCCGAGCATTTCGAGTGGGTCGCATCGGACGGACGGTGGCGCGCAGTCTTCACGCGGGTCGGCCACTCATAACACAGGCGGCGGTCTAACAAGCAGTTGCCGCTGCGGGCGGCCCGGTTTTGGGAAGAATTTCGTTTGTGCGCCAGCGCGCTCTGTCCTAGTCTCAACTGTCGCGGCGTCCCCGCAGGTGGCGCCGCAGCTTACGCGCTTCCGTTAGGCCGCACCACCATGCAGGAGGAGATTATGTCCAAAGCCCCCATCTTTCGAATTGCTCTTCCGTTGATGTTTGTGATTCCTTGCGCGATGGCCGCGCAGGTACCGGCCGCCCTCGCCAACGCCATAGGGACCCGAGATCGCGCCGAAATGCTGCTCGACCCTGTGACGTGGAACCGACTGACCGCTGACGACTTCACGATCGTCCTCGCAGACGGCACCCTCATGACCAAGGCGCAGCGGCTCGCTCAACTCACGAGTCAAGGACGCGTTCGCTGCGAAGCCTGTGTTCTGCGCCCCGTCTTTTACATCGACGGCATGCCAGTGTCCGAAGGTGTTGAGCTTTTGGAGCTGCTTCCCCGTGCTGAAGGGCGGGTTTCGGGCTACCCCCAAGTGCAAATCGCGCGACGCGGCAGCGTCTTCGTGCGCAGGTTCCATCGCGAGGGTAACTGGATTCTCGAGATTTGGGTCAAGGATCATGGAGAGTGGCGCGTTCAGATGGCGCAGATCACGTCTGCCGAGAGTTAACATCTCGGGGTTGCGGCCTAACATGCGCTTGAAGCTGGCGGCGCGCGCGCAAATTAAGGAATGAATCTTTCTTCAGCGCGCCGCAGCTTAAGCGCGATTCGTTAGGCAGCAACGCACGTACCTAGATCCTCTATCCCCGCGCTCTCATCCATGATGGGAACTAAGCGATGGAGCGAATCGAACTGCCAGAGGCTGGACAGCATCGTGTCCTCGAGACCCTTCAGATTTGGAAGCATGAACTTCCCGATACACGAAGTGCTGTGCTTCCGCCGAACACCCAAAACCCCAATCCACTCGTGATTGCTGATTCCGTCGTGGCCTCTGTATTCTCTCCAGGCGCCATCTGTTCCGTTGACAAAGAGTCAGGGCGGCTGCAATGGGTACACAGACTCGACGGATATGGCGGGTCGTGTCTCTCGCACGCCGGTGGCAGGATCTACGCGAAATCAAGTCGGACCGTCTACTGCCTTGATGCGGCGTCGGGACATCCGTATTGGCAGTTCTCCCCCAGTTCCACGGGTAGAGAAACCACCTATTCGTTCCCAATAATTCATGGCGAGAGGGTCTTTTTTGGAGATCGAGCTGGAGTGTTTCACTGCCTTGATGCCCGTTCCGGTGCGCAGATTTGGGCTCAACAGGTTTCTACCGGGAAAAACAATCAGGTAAACTCAACAGCGGCAATCTACAGTGACCTGGTGGTTGTTAGCTCTAACGATGCTGTTGTCGCCGCCTACGATACCCAAACAGGTCGCGGAGTTTGGAGGCAGTCGACCGATGGACCGTGCATAACGGAGCTGCTAATGCAGGACGGGAAGATCTTTGTGGCAACCGCGGCATCAATCTATACCCTCGACGGGTCAACAGGAGAGACTCTTTTCAAGAAGAACTGGCAGAACCTGGATGTTCACTCATTCACCCGCTGCCCCGCGTCCCTAGTCGTCGTGCTCAAGGGGGCCGGTACACGTCAACCAAGTAGCCACGGTTCGAGCGGTCCGCCGCAACTGATCGCGTTGAGCGGCACTACCGAGATCTTCCGAGTCGCGGCGGCCGAGTTTATCGTCGGCATTCGCTTCGATAACGATTCTGGTCTCATCTTTGAGTCTCGTCTTGACGGAATCGGAATTGTTGACCCGTCCACCGGCCAACGGCTGCATAATATCTACTCTGAAAATGAGGTGGTCGGGTTTGGTCTGGTGGACGTAGATGATGGCCGTATCTATGCCATGGATATGGACAGAAACATGTACTGCTTGCGTAGCCCGACAAACCAGGTCGGCGTTGCTGCCTAACAAGCGCTTGAAGCTGGCGGGCGCTCTCGTTTTAGAGGAAGTCGTTGGGTCGTGCCGGACACGGGACCTTCGTCCACCACTCTTGCGCCGGCGGGCCGGTCGCCCGCAGCTTAAGCGCGATCCGTTAGGCAGCGCTATCGAGATGTCGTACGTCGTGGCGATTGTCGCACATCCAGACTTCGAGCCGTTGATACCGCTGGCGGAGCGAGTCCACGTATGGTTGGCCGACACGTCCGCAAATCGAACGCGCGCCCAAAACTACTGGCGGGCCCATCCCCAGAACTCGATAGAGCAGGGAGTCACGACTTTCAAGGTTGGTGTGCGCGATACTGCAGAGCAGATGGTCATTGGCGTTCTGGGCCCGGTTGATCTGCACCATGGTGAGCACGCGCACACGCCCCCCTGGGATACGCTGGAGATCTACGGAGCAGCGCCAACCCCGTTGTTACGGAAGGCATTGACGGATTTTGGCATCAGCGATGTGCTTCCGATACCTGGTGGGTTTCGCGCGACTCGGGATCGTGGGAGCGCTGTCTAACAAGCGCTTGAAGCTGGCGGCGCGCTGTAGATTATGGAATGAATCTTTTTTCAGCGCGCCGCGGCTTAAGCGCACCCCGTTAGGCGGCACCCGCCGCACGAGATCCGATGGCGTGAGAATCCTGGTCCTCGGCGGCACCCTCTTCCTCGGTCGGCACATTGTCGAAGCTGCGCTCGCCCGCGGCCATGATGTCGTTCTCTTCAACCGCGGCAAGCACAACCCGCATCTTTTCTCGCACATCGAAAAGCTGCGCGGCGATCGCGACGGGGACCTCGTTGCGCTTCGCGGCCGCCGCTTCGAGACAGTCATCGATCCATCCGGGTACCGACCGGAACACGTTCGGGCGGTGACAGACGTGCTGGGCGGCGCCATTGCTCACTACCTGTTCATCTCAAGCATCTCTGTGTACAGAGACTTCCCTCCACACCGCTCGTTCGACGAGGACGCCCCGCTCGCAGAAGGCGACCAGGGTTACGGAGCGCTTAAGGCACGGTGCGAGGACATGCTCGAAGAGGCGCTGCCGGGTCGAGTCGCGCGCGTGAGACCCGGCCTCATCGTGGGGCCGCACGATCCGACCGACCGCTTCACGTACTGGCCCCGCCGGGTTGCACGCGGCGGCAGCGTGCTTGCACCCGGTCGTCCGGAACGGCCGGTTCAACTCGTCGACGTGCGTGATCTCGCCGAATGGTGCGTGCGGGGAGCCGAGCAGTGCCGTGTCGGAGTCTTCAACGCCGTCGGCCCTCGATCCACGCTGACGATGGGCCAGGTGCTCGAGGGCTGCGCCACGGTTACGGAGAGCGTCGCCCGTTTCAAGTGGGTGCCGGATGAGGATCTACTTGCGGCCGGCGTCAAGCCTTGGACGGAGCTCCCCCTCTGGATTCCGGAGAGCGACTCTCGGGTGGGCGGGATGCTGCTAGCTGACAACCGGCGGGCGGTGGCGGCAGGCTTGACCTTCCGGCCGCTCGCTGACACGATCCGCGCGACGCTCCAGTGGGACCGCCGTGAAGGTGCGGCCGGACACGATCTCCCGATTCGGGTCACGCCGATCCCTCCGGAGCGCGAGGCCGAGCTCCTTGCACACTGTGTATGAACGGCCCGCGCGCAACCTGGTGCCGCCTAACAAGCGCTTGAAGCTGGCGGCGCGCGTAGATTAGGGAATGAATCTTTCTTCAGCGCGCCGCAGCTTAAGCGCGATTCGTTAGGCGGCAACACAGCATTCGAGATCTAACGGTGCCCTCCATCGATGAGGTCCTGCAGATCGTCGATCCCACGCGTTTTTCCATCGCGCTTAGCGAGCTTATTGCCCGGAGTCCTCGCAGCTTTGCCGAATCGCGGCCGGCAGAACGTGTGGCCTGGTGTGTTTCAGAACTCGAGGCAGAGGTCAACAACGGCGGCTTCTCCCTTTTCTTTATGAATTCCACGGGGGATCTTGCCGCCGAGACGGTGGACGCACTCGGTAGAATCGGCGCGTACAAGACCATGGCGCTCGTGAAGGAGGCGATGTCAGTGTTTCCCCCTCCTGGACCGGCCGCGGCGCGTCAGTCACGGGAGGCACAGTTGAAAGCGTTGCCGGCGTCTGCCCGGGCCACCTGGGATCGGCTCGATAAAGCATTCTTTGCGTACCCGGACGACCTTCCCACGTTGATGCGCTCCTTTGTGACCGCACATGCGGCGGACTTTCGGTGAGGTTGCCGCCTAACACGCGCCTGAAGCTGACGGCCCGGCGTCTGTGGTAGAATTCCATTTGTGATTATTTCAGTTAGGCGCCGCAGCTTAGGCGCGATCCGTTAGGCGGCGGCTCGCCGGTCTAGTAAGTCCCAGCCATTCTTAACGCGTGTACTTCCGGATCCTCGGTGAAATCACCGACGTCGAGACGATTGCCACCGGGTCACGCATTCGTGAACTGGCGCGGCTGCGGCGGCGCCATGGCCGAGGCCGCTGGCGCAAACGGAAGGGAACAGCGCAGGTGGAGCTGGCTGGCGGCGTGATACGGATTGCCGAGCTGCACTGGTATGAGGCGGCGGGCATAGGTCAACGCGAATTCAAGATCAAGCGTTATCTTGATTGATATGGCAACGCGTGCGCGGCAACTCGTCCTCTGTCTGCGGAACCGGGGCTACGAGGCTTCCCTCGAGCGTCGGAAGCTGTACCAGGTTATTCCCGATCGGGACGCCGAGAAGCTTGGCCAGTTTCGGGTGATCGATGAGTCCGGTGAGGATTATCTCTATCCGGCCACCTTCTTTGCCGTTGTCAAACTCCCGCCCCGCATTCGGCGTCGCGTTCTCGCCGCCGCCTAACAAGCGCTTGAAGCTGCCGGCGCCCGTCCTCAACGAGTGCGGTGACGGGCCCGCGTTCGGTGTTGTAGAATTCCGTTTGTGAACCTTCTAATTCGGCGCCGCAGCTTCAAGCGCCATCCGTTAGGCGGCGCCGCGCTGACGGCAGCCACACCCGAGCGTAGGAGAGGAGCGAGTTGGTGGTCACCGATGAGATGAATTGGCAGCGATTTTATTCTGGCACACGCGCAGACCTGAAACCGGGAGACCAATTCTACCACGGTACACGGGCTGACCTGACGCCGGGCGACCTCATCAAGCCTGGCCATCGCGCCAACTTTGGCAAGTTGGATAGGGTTACAACCTACGTGTACTTCAGCGCCACCTTGGACGCCGGTATCTGGGGAGCGGAGCTCGCAGGCGGCGAGGGCCCCGGTAGAATCTACCTAGTGGAACCGACCGGGCCGTTTACCGATGATCCCAATCTCACGGACAAGAGATTTCCGGGAAACCGCACTAAGTCGTACCGCTCCCGAGAACCGCTGCGAGTCCTGGGCGAGTGCACGGGTTGGCAGGGGCACCCACCCGAAGTGCTTCAGGCCATGAAGGACCACCTTGCGCAACTCAAACAGCTTGGTGTTGAGCCAATCGATGACTGATGCCGGAGTCGTTGGCGGGTCCAGCGAGATCGGGCGCCGCCTAACAAGCGCTTGAAGCTGGCTGCGCGCGTAGATTAGGGAATGAATCTTTCTTCAGCGCGCCGCAGCTTAAGTGCGATCCGTTAGGCGCCCGCGCAGCATGCTAACAACGTTCCTCTTCCCGCTTGTTATGCTCGCGGCTCAAACCCCCGCTCAGGATTCCATCACGCACATGGTTCTGACGCTCGAAGCGCAGCGCCGGGCGGCTCACCTCAGCGGCAACGCCGATCAGCTCGCCAGTATTCTGGCCGACGATTTCGTGGATATCGGCGCCAATGGTGGACGCCGGACGAAACAGCAGAATGTGGAAGAGACGCGAGCGCATGTGATTCAGTGGACCACCTTAGTTGCCACGAATGAACGGGTTCAGGTATTTGATTCAACCACGGCGGTGGTAACGGGTGAACAAGAGGGGGCTGGTACCTATAATGGTCAGCCATTTAGGCGAAAGACGCGGTACATACGAGTGTATCTCAAACGTCGCGGGCATTGGCAGAACGTGGCGGCTCAATCGGCGTTGATCACGCCATGAGCGCGGCGCCTAACACGCGCCTGAAGCTGCCGGCGCCCGTCGTCTGTGGTAGAATTGCAATTGTGATTATTTCAGCTCGGCGCCGCAGCTTAGGCGCACCCCGTTAGGCGCCACGTCTCTCCACCAAGAATGGCTGAACAAAAGAATCCGCGCTTCCAGCAGGCCGTCCGCGATAGCTTCGCCGCACAGCAATTGATGGCGACGATCGGCGCACGGCTTACTCGCGTTGGCCCTGGGGAGATCGAGATCCGCGTGCCCTTTCGGCACGATCTGATGCAGCAGCACGGGTTCCTCCACGCTGGGGTCGTGACCTCCGCGCTCGATAGCGCGTGCGGATACGCCGCATTCAGCTTGATGCAGGAGGGTGCCGGAGTACTCACGTTGGAATTTAAGACGAATTTCCTGGCTCCTGCTCGGGGAGAGGAGCTGATCGCGCGCGGACGTGTCGTGCGGGCAGGTCGCACGATCAATGGTGTGTCAGGGAGAGGCCTCAATGCTTACTGACGGTGCGGAGAACCCAGTGGCTACCATGCTTGCCACGATTATGACGGTTCGTGATCGTCCGGATGTCGTCGGCTGAACGGGGGCGTATTGTGCGGTTCGGATGCGCGTGGCGCCTAACAAGCGCTTGAAGCTGACGGCGCGCGTAGGATATTGAATGACACCTTTTTCTTCAGCGCGCCGCAGCTTAAGTGCGATCCGTTAGGCGCCCGCGTTCCTTCCATCCATGACAATCCCGATGCTTTCCCCGTGTGCCCGCTGCGGGACCTCATTAGACCGAGCAACAGCCGAGCATTGCGGCGTTTGCGATTATACTGTCTGCCCGAGCTGTCGCGCGACGACCGGCCCTATCTGTCCACGCTGCGGTGGCCTCGTGGCTGGACACATCTATGTAGGGATTATCGACGTCGTTCCCGCAAAGCGTGTCGATACTATTCTCGACGCAACGTTTGGGGCGTCGTTATTGGCCGATGGGTTCGCGCAAATCAGACACCGCGTCTGGGCGCGTGCACGCGTGCCGGATATCACCGACGTTTTCAACATCCAGGCGCTAAAGGGCGCGTCACTATCCGCAACCTGGGGCTTCTCGATCGCTTTCGTACCGCACGTCTCGGCCGGCAAGGTCAAGTGGCATCGCACGCTCAAGTCGGCCCGGTTAGACGTCCGTTACGACCCGAGGAACTTCCCAACACGCAAGGAGAGCCCGGACCTCCAGCTCGACACGCTGTATGGCGAAAGCGAGCTACGAGATCAAGGATCGGCGCTCGCCGCCCTTGCCATTCCCCAAGCGTTGCGTTTCTGGGGTGGCGTCAACCGAGTCGTCGATTTGCGCGACGTATTGGAAGGCTTGCGACAAAAGGACAAGGACGCCGTTGCTTTCGGTTTCTACAACTATATCCAGCACCCCCTCGCTCTGGCGTTCACCCACGCGAGACTAGGCGACCGTGTCGCCGCCTTTGACGAGTTGTCTCGCAGTGCATGGTTTCAGAACGATCCTGCGGATCTCAAGGCTGCCCTTATTCAGGCGCTGGAGGCCGAACTGGCGGAACGCGGCGCCTAACAAGCGCTTGAAGCTGGCGGCGCGCGTAGATTAAGGAATGAATCTCTTGTCAGCGCGCCGCAGCTTAAGCGCGCTCCGTTAGACCGCGCAACTCCTCTCCCCTGTAGCGTACATACGTAGTATGTACATTGATCGGTGGCTGATCTTCGCTTCGAGTGGGATCCGGCCAAGGAGCAGGCCAATCGGCGCAAGCATAGGGTCTCGTTTCAGGAGGCCGAGAGTGTGTTCGCCGATGAACATGCGCGCTTACTTGACGATCCTGACCACTCGGAGGCCGAGGATCGGTTCGTACTCTTGGGCTTGAGTTCACGGGTCCGCGTGCTGGTGGTGGGTGCACACATATAGAGGGAATGAGGACGCGATTCGGATCATTTCGGCGCGCGGAGCGACGAGGACGGAACGCGCGTACTACGACGCGAGGTGGCAACGATGAGACGTGAATACGATTTCTCCAAGTCCCGGCCGAACCCTTATGCCGAGCGCCTCAAGGAGTCGGTGACGATCCGCTTGGACACGCGGGCGCTGAAATATTTCAGAGAGCTGTCAGCGACCAGTGGAATTCCTTACCAGACGCTGATCAATCTTTATCTACGCGACTGTGCAACGACGGGACGCAAGTTGGATCTGCAATGGAAAGCGCCGAAGCGAGCGCGGTCTAACAAGCGCTTGAAGCTGACGGCGCGCGTAGATTGAGGAATGAATCTTTCTGTAGCGCGCCGCAGCTTAAGCGCATTTCGCTAGACCGCCGAATCGATTTCCCTGAGTCTTGGAGCATGAAGGTCGCAATTCGACGAGCGAAGGCTGAGGACGCGGCCGCGATCGCTGTCTGTCTTTCCGCACTTGGTTACGGTACATCGGCAACACTCGTGGCGGACAAACTGTCTGTGCTGAGGGACAGCTCTGCGGATACCGTGCTGGTTGCCGAGCATCCCTCTGCTGCGATCGTGGGCGTGGTAAGTGTGCACGTACTTCCACTATTCCACGCGCCCGGGAATCTTGCACGCCTAACTGCCTTGGCGGTCCCTCTCAATCATCAGCGGCAGGGTGTCGGTCGCGCTCTGGTCGCGGCCGCGGAAGCCTTCGCTTGGCAGCACGATTGCAGGCGAGTGGAGATCACAAGTGGAGATCATAGAGAGGATGCGCACGCTTTCTACCGAGCCTTAGGGTATGAAGTGGATGAGCGACGCTTTATCAAGCACCGTTCGTCGGCGGTCTAACAAGCGCTTGAAGCTGGCGGCGCGCGTAGAATATAGTATGACTACTTTTTCTTCAGCGTGCCGCAGCTTAAACGCGATCCGTTAGGCTGCCCTCACTGCTTCCATGAACTCTGAGGCCACTCTGAATCAAGTTGAAGGGCCTACCCGGGCGGAGGCTCTCGGAAAGACGCTGGAATAAATGCGCAGCATTCGTGGTCTAGGCAACCGGGAGGGACGACTCCATGGTTGCTTCGACGGCAGTACCTCAGCTCCTTGCGCGCTGGGCGCACTTCTACGGCCACACGCCCGTGACCGCCGCGGTGACCTATCTCCACCTTGTCGGTATCCTGGTGGGCGGCGGCGTGGCGGTCGCAGCCGATCGGGCGGCGCTGCGGCTCTCACCCGCGACGCCCGACTGGCCCCAGGAGCTGGCCCGCCTTGCCAGCGTGCACCGCTGGGTGATCGCAGGCCTCGCGCTCATTTTCGCCACCGGTCTGTTGATGATGTTCGCGGAGCTCGACCGCGTTGCGACCTCCGTCGTGTTCTGGACCAAGATGTGGCTCATCGCCCTGCTGCTCGGCAATGGCTACATCCGGATGCGCGCAGAGCACGCGCTCGGACAGAACCGCGCCGCCGGATGGGGTCGGTTCCGGCGGGCATCGCTTGCCAGCCTCGTGTTGTGGTTCGCCGTCCTGCTGGCCGGCACGTTGCTCCACCTCACCACCTGATGAACGCATCCGATGCATGAAAGCCTCCGCGACATTCGTTCGTGCTCTGGACCACGCCCGGGTGTTGCCGTCTGGCTAACGGTGCGCGTGCAGCCTAACAAGCGCCTGAAGCTGCCGGCGCCCGGGTGTCTGTGGTACAATTCCATTTGTGAATTGCACAGGACGGCGCCGCAGCTTAGGCGCATCCCGTTAGGCATCACAAATGCTCCGAGTGCTCGCAGGCATCCTAGCTGTCGGCTTCGGTGCCGCTCTCAAGGCATCTGCGCCTGAGCCGAAGGCCGCTATCGCCGGCGTCGTGATCGATAGTGCCAGCATGCGCCCGGTCTACCCTTCTCGCGTGGACATGATTGGGACAAACATCTTTGTGTTAGGCGACACTCTTGGGCGCTTCTTGCTTCCCGATGTCTCACCTGGGACGCATCAGCTGCGGGTTCGCGCCCTCCTGCATTTTCCTGACAGTCTGACGGTCACCGTCGGGACGGACACGGTGCGACTGAAGCCCATTCGATTGCGGCTCGACGTTCGCATGGATTCGATCTTGCGATCGGTCACGATTGTTGCCCCAGGCGAGCCACGGTGATGGTGATGCCTAACAAGCTCTTGAAGCTGGCGGCGCGCGTAGATTATGGAATGAGTCTTTCGTCAGCGCGCCGCAGCTTAAGCGCGATCCGTTAGGCCGCAGGGACAACTGCCTGAATCAAGGTCAGGGTATTGGCTTCAAGAGGGAGGGAAGGAGAAATGATCAAGGTCAGCGTGCTATATCCAGGTGGTGCTGGCACTACGTTCGATATGAGTTACTACCTTAACCGCCACATCCCGATGGTGCGAGCAAAGCTTGGCGCGGCCTGCAAGAGTGCAGCTGTGGAACAAGGCTTGGGCGGTGCCACGCCTGGCGCACCACCAGCGTTTAGCGCCATGGGCCATTTGTACTTTGATTCCGTGGAGGCCTTTCAGTCTGCGTTCGGCCCACACGCCGGCGCGATCATGGATGACATTCCTAACTACACCAACGTCCAACCGACGATTCAGGTGAGTGAGGTGAAGCTATAATTCGGTTGGAGTTACTGCTCCTTTTTACAGCCTGCGGCCTAACACGCGCCTGAAGCTGCCGGCGCGCGTCATCTGTCGTAGAATTGCGTTTGTGAAAGTGAAGACTTGGCGCCGCAGCTTAGGCGCACTCCGTTAGGCCGCCGCAGGCATTCGGGCACTGGCCGGCCCCTATTTCGAGCAAGCCTACCTCAAACGAGCGGCATTACGCACTACGAGCGGCGCCAGCGGCCTTATTCTTGCGCGGAACTCACACAGCTGCTCGAGGCTGCGGCCTGCGTGTGTCGTATTTGGTCCTCCTGCGAGAATCGCAGCCAGTACTACCTGCCGTAGGGAGTTAGCGCGATGGTAATCGTACAGGTCGTAGAAATGGCGTTTGCCCTTGTGCTTGGCGGCTTGATTGTTCACTGGGCAGTCGAGCGCCAGCGGCTTCGTCGGTTTGTTCAGAGCTTCGGTGTTCTCCCTGCCGACCCTCGTCGCCTTGCCCTTGAAGTGGCCGGCCGCCTCTTTACGCGACCGCATGGCGGTTCTGATCCTCCCTACTTGCTCAAGGCACTCGGTCCCCTTGGGGCTACTCCGAGCGCTCTGATTGACCGAGGCGGGTGCTGCTCCGGTACGTCCCGGCTCTACATTCTCTGCTTGTCGCAGCTCGAAATCCGAGCCCATCAAATAACCCTATACCATCGCACGGGACTCGCTCGGCACTGCCTCGTCGAGGTTCGCCTCCCAGACGGTCCGCTGATCGCCGACCCATTTTACGGTCTGTACTACACTGACGAGACCGGACGGCCAATAGACCTCGACCGCTTGCAGAGTGGCGCTACGCCCCGCTTCGCCTCGCTGCCACACAGCGACCGCACCGCTTACCCACCCCACGAGTACTACGATTTCGTTTTCACCCTTTCCAAGACGGCCAACTGGACCATGAGTTGGTGCAGGCACCAAGCCTACCGCTTTCTAACCGCGGTCACTCGAGGTGGCATAGATCGACTACGTTTGCCAGTGATCTTTGAGTGGCCACAGGTCTTGCTCGGTACCATCCTGACGATAACGATCGGTGCCATGCAGGTCTTGGTGTGGGTGTTGCGGTGACCAAGCGCCGCCGAACTTGCGTTTGAAGGCGGCGGCCTAACGCGCGCCTGAAGGTGACGGCGCCCGTCATCTGCGGTAGAATTGCATTTGTGATCATTCCGGTCAGGCGCCGCAGCTTAGGCGCATCTCGTTAGGCCGCGCTCGTAAGAGGAGGGTGAAATGCCTCTCGATGGCAAACACGCCTTGATCACTGGAAGCTCCCGTGGCATTGGCCGGGGAATCGCGCTGAAGCTCGCGGAGCATCGCGTGGGGATCGCCGTCCACTACTACCAAAACGAGCGTGCTGCCAACGACACGCTCGCTGAAGTCCGCAAACGCGGTTCTGACGGTTTCGTGGTCCAAGCCGATGTGTCGCGTCCAGACGAGATCAAGCAGATGTTCCGCAAGGTCCAGACGCAATTCAGGAAGCTCGACGTTTTCGTGAGCAACGCGCGACCGGAGGTACCCGCCTTTTTCCAGGCACCCTTGGACATCACCCTAGCGCAGTGGGACACGGCCTTCGATTCCCAGGCGAAGGCGTTCTTGGTCGGGGTGCGCGAAGCGATTCCACTCATGAGCGGCGGAGGAAGAATTATCGCCCTCACCTACGCTGAGGGGAGCCGCACAGGTGGACTCCAACCTTGGGTAGGCATGGGCTCAGCCAAGGCGGCGCTCGAGTCGCTAGTGCGCTACTTCGCCGTGGCACTCGCCAAACGCGGCATCACGGTGAACGCGATCAGCCCCGGCTGGACCGAGAACAGCGTATTGAACACGCTGCCACCACAGGCCCAGGATCTCATCAGGAATTGGCACGTGCGCGGTTGGACGCCCATGGGACGTTTGGGAACGCCGGAAGATGTCGGCAACGTGGTGACGCTCTTCTGTTCGGAGCAAGCCGGCTGGATCACCGGACAAGTGATCTACGCGGATGGCGGTGCCTCGTTGATGAATCCCGAGGTCCCCCCGGAGATACAACTGGGATAACAGCGCACCAGCAGCCAGCAACGAGCAGGAGCAGTGCGCGGCCTAACATGCGCCTGAAGCTGGCGGCGCCCGGTCTCTGAGGTAGCATTCTGTTTGTGAACTGCACGGCACGGCGCCGCAGCTTAGGCGCACCCCGTTAGGCCGCCGAATCGAGTGCCTGCGGTCGTCTAGGAACCCAGCGTGAGCCTGACTTCGCAAGAAACCGTGATCGCCTTCGCCGGCAAGCTCGTCGATATTGACACGCGTCTAACGCGGCTCCCAATCTGGAGAGCCATTAGCACGTACCGCGCCGCTGCAAAGGCTCGCACGGAGCTGGATGAATTGGCGCCTCAATACTACGAAACGATCCGCGTATTCCAGAACACGCTCCGTTCTGGTGTTAGCGGTCCTGCCATTGCGGTGCCCCAGGTCGCGGTGGAAGCGACAGCAGCGGGGTTGAGCAGTATCCTTCTCGTCCAGCAGCGGTGGGCGAGTGTCAATGGCTTGGTCGATCGGAAACAGACATTAGCCCTTGGAGTTATCGGATTGCTGGTTGCTGTTATCGCGCTTGTCGTGAGTGTCATCCCTCTACTGACACAATGGCTTTTCTAAGTCGGCGGCCTAACAAGCGCTTGAAGCTGCCGGCGCGCGTAGGATGTTGAATGACTACTTTTTCTTCAGCGCGCCGCAGCTTAAGCGCGATCCGTTAGGCATCCGCACGAACTCATCCTGATACAAGCACTGTCATGAAAGAACTCCACGCCAATTCGTTGCTTCCGTTCGTGCCGAGCGGCAAGGATTACGAGGCCAGTCGCCGCCTGTTCGCTGACCTCGGTTTTGAGGAGGTTTGGGAGAGCGATGGTTACGCGGGATTCCGGAATGGTGGCGCCGAATTCATTCTCCAACGCTTCGATGACGAGCACTTCGCGCAGAATTTCATGGTTCGGCTCAACGTCGACGATCTGGACCGGTGGTGGGGCACCGTTGCCCACAAAGGCCTCGATCGGGCCTATCCGGGTGTTCGGTTCAGCGGCCCGACCAACCATCCCTGGGGGCGCGAAGTCAATTTGATCGATCTCGCAGGCGTCTGTTGGCACATTGGTCAGCGCGAGTAGGGTCTCGTGCAGCGGATGCCTAACAAGCGCCTGAAACTGACGGCGCCCGTCGTCTATGGTAGAATTGCGTTTGTGAACCGTACAGTGTGGCGCCGCAGCTTAGGCGCATCCCGTTAGGCTGCGCCCGGCGAAAAACTGCAACCATTTGTTTTCAAGAACCCCACCTAGTGGGGCGGCGCCGAAACCTCCGCATCTGTCGGGCGAGCTCATTGACTTGGCTGGTTCAAGGCAACAGAAGGTCTCGTGGGCCGGGGGTCCGGCACTGGTGGTGAGATCCGAGCAGAGGTCCTGCCGGCGTCGGGGCGGCGGTGCACGGTGGCATGCGGTGGGTGCCCCTCGAGTGCCGAGCCAGGGAAGGATCCGAGCGACCATTGTCGGTGCGCAGCCTAACAAGCGGCTGGAGCTGGCGCCGCCCCTCGTAGTAGAATTGCATTTGTGAACTACACAGCACGGCGGCGCAGCTCAGCCGCACCCCGTTAGGCGGCGGTGGAGGTGACAACCTGATGACGTCCGTCCACAGGTGGCTCATTCTTCTTTGCTCATTCTGTTTTGCGTGCGCGCATCCGGGTACATCCACGACACCGGTTGCCTTGACGCGCTGTCCCATCGCGGGCGTGGGCCCGGTCGACTCTTCTTGGCACCAAGTGCGGGCGTCCGGCTTTACGTTCTGTGTTCCGGGCGCGTGGCGGCCAAGCCGATCGGGGTCGGACACCTTGGATCCTCGGGCATGGAGCGGGAAGGAAGGGAGCCTTGTCTGGGGCCTTGGCCGGCCAGACTCTCTGGGCGCGCACGCACGGCGAGCGGCCGAGATCAGGGTACAGATCGTGCCCGGCGGCACGGTGGGTCCGGGGACCGTGCCGTCCTCAGGGCGGGTGTCTGCGCCATGCTTGGAGCCCACAACCACTCCCTACACAGTCGATAGTGTGGTCGTGGTAGTGACCCAAACAGCGTGTCACGGCACTTGGATGACGACGGCGTGGAGTTCAACACCAGCGATGTATGTTCAGGGGGAGGCCCACTCTCCTGAGCAGGCCCAGCTGCTCAATGCCATCGTGGTGACGATCCGTTTCTCATCGCCGGCGCGCTAAGCCTATAGCGCTCGTCGCACCGCCGCCTAACAAGCGCCTGAAGCTGACGGCGCCACGTCTTCTGCGGTAATCTTCTGTTTGTGAACGTTCTAGCTCGGCGCCGCAGCTTAGGCGCACCCCGTTAGGCAGCACACATCTCGCAGGGTGATCCTAACAGACTGATGAGGATCCGCCTTGGATACATCGCAATGGCACTCCTCCTTCTCACCGGCATCGCAGCCTCGGTCGCCGTTACTCACATGAACACTCTGCCCGCCTTCATCGCGATAGCCCCGGGATACCTGGTTCAGGCCTGGCTGTTCGAGACCCACCGTGCCCTCGGCGGTTTTGGTTATCAGGTTACGATGGTTGGGGTGTCTGCGGTTGTGTGGACGCTGATCATCTTCAGCGCAGCCGTGGCAGTGCGGCTGCTGCGACGCCTTGTGCGCCTCGCTCGTGCTGCCTAACACGCGCCTGAAGCTGACGGCGCCCGGCATCTGCGGTAGAATTGCGTTTGTGAACCGTCCAGTGTGGCGCCGCAGCTTAGGCGCACTCCGTTAGGCTGCACGAGAACGCACGATGCCTCCGAGAAATACAGCTGAAAGCGATGCTGAGTGTGAACGGTTCAAGCGCTTCGCTGTTGCGTTCGCGGAGTTTCTCGACGCCGAAGCCCTCGCGGATCCCGGCCCTAGTGTTATTGGCGAGCCCGGGCCCGATGGTGAGATAGTCTATTCCGAGTTCCA
>Ga0209238_1000307_pt1 | contig 16600 bp, 12 predicted proteins | sample GraSoi013_1_20cm_FD_185823 | JGI IMG/M metagenome (GOLD analysis project Ga0209238, IMG submission 185823) | Grasslands soil microbial communities from the Angelo Coastal Reserve, California, USA - Sample 10_02_2013_1_20cm (SPAdes) (version 2) | ecosystem: Environmental > Terrestrial > Soil >...
CTCCCGCTCTATTCTGTTCGGCTACGCGATTCCCTTCTCACACACGGGAGCGCGGCTCACCTATGCCGCATCCGATCAGGTAACCGTCATCGTCGGCGTCAACAACGGCTGGGATCAGTTGCAGGATGCGAATAAACAGAAGACCGCCGAGCTCGGCGTATCGTTCACCCCCAACAAGGTGTTCTCCCTGGCAGTCCAGGGCTACAGCGGCGTTGAGCAGCTCTCCGGGGGCACCTTCATCGGCGCCGGCACACACGGAGTTCGCAGCCTGGTCGATGCGGTGGGCACCTACAACGCGACCAGCCAGCTCACGTTCATTCTGAACGTCGATTGGGGCCGACAGGAGAATTTTACCTCTCTCGTGGATGGAACCTCGATCAAGGCGCAGTGGGATGGCGCGGCGGGCTACGTCAATTATCAGGTCAATGATCTATGGCGGCTCTCGGTGCGCGCCGAGTACTTCGACGACCAGGACGGCTATCGCACCGGCGTCATTCAAAAATGGAAGGAGGCAACGCTGACGCTCGCGTACCTGCCCACAAAATTCATCGAACTGCGCGCTGAGGTGCGCGGTGATAAATCCGACTCCAGCGTCTTCGTCAAGGACGCTACGTTCCTTACGGGAGCGCCCGGCGCCGGCATGACCGACAATCAGTTTTCCACAGGCCTCGAGGCCGTGTACAGGTTTTGAGGCGAGGGCCCACGGCCGCAGTGCTCACGCAACCCGGGCATCCGAGCATCGCGCCAGCGCCTCGCGCAGCTCGCGCAGCTTCGGTGGCTTGCTCAGAACCCGGTCCACATGCGGCGGGATCTCCCCATCGGCGACCAGTCGCTGTCCCCACCCGGTCAACAACAAGACGCTCGTCCCCGGAGCGGCAGTCTTCACGGCGTTGGACACTTTGCGCCCATCGACGTAGGGCATACCGAGATCGGTAATCACGACGGGGAACGGATCGCCTTGTGCGCGCGCCGCAAGAAAGGCATCGATGCCGGCTTGACCACCATCCGCCGTTGCCACCCTGTGGCCATCCGCCTCCAAGGCATCGCGCAGCGATCTGAGCACCAGCGGATCATCATCCACGAGCAGGATACGCAGCGGCGCCACCGCACTGACGGTGGTGGACGGAGCCGCACCAACCGCGGGCATGGCCGGTATCGCAAAATTCAGGCGCATGGTGGTGCCTTGGCCGACTGCACTCTCGATTTCGATATCCGCACTGTGTCGTTGCACAGCGCCATAGACCATCGCAAGTCCGAGCCCCGTGCCACGCTCGCCTTTGGTGCTGAAGAATGGCTCCAGACAGCGGCGTCGCGTGTCCTCATCCATCCCCATGCCGCTATCGATCACCTCGACCTGAACGGATCGGCGCACCGCCCCCTCCTCCGCACGGGATCCGGTCTGCTGTGCGACTCGGGTTCGCAACGTCAGCGGGCCGCCGTTGGGCATGGCATCGACGGCATTGAAGATCAGGTTGGTGAGCGCTTCCCGGATTTCATTGTCGGCGCCCATGATCGCCGGCAGGTCCGGGGCGAGCTCGGTGCGCATCGCGATGGCAATGCCGCGCTGCTGCGCCATGTCGCTCCAGCGGGCACGCGTCAGGTCCACGACCTGCTGCACTATGGCGTTCAGGTCAACGGGAGCCAGCGTCAACTGCGGTTCACGGGGGCGATAGAACTCGCGCATCCGCGCGACGGTTTGCGCGACGTCATCGATGGCGCGCTGGATGGTTTCGAGCTGACCGCGGGCGCCCGGGCTCAAGCCCGGCTCCCGCTCCAGCAGCGATTCGGTATAGAGCGCCACCGGGGAAATGGCATTGTTGATATCGTGCGCGATGCCGCTCGCCATTTGACCCAGAGCAAGCAGGCGCTCCTGCTGCATCACCGCCTTCTGCGTCTGCCGCAAGTCGTCGTACGCCTGTTGCAGCGCGCTGTAGAGCTGCGTCTGGTGAGCCGCCAATGCGACGTGCTCGCTCGCTTGCTTCAGGAATTCGCATTCGCCACTGCTGAAACTGTGCGCTTGCTGGCGGGCGGCGATCAGGACGCCGAATACCTTGCTTTCCACCAGCAGGGGAGCCGCGACCATCGAGCGCAAAGCCCCGCTCGCCAGGCGCCGGGGAAACGCGAATGGGACTTGACTGATATCCGGTTCGTAGACGAGCCGCCCCTTCACGCAATGCGACAAGCCGTTCTGATCGATCTCGATGCGAGCCTGAGCCGTCATCGCAAGCTCCATCGACAGCGCTTCGCTGCGCGAGCCGACGCTCGTGACGATCAGGCAATTCTCGGCCGGGTCATACACACAGATGCAGCAGAAATCCACCGGCAGCTGCTCTTCGAGCGTGCGGATGACGACCTGAAAGATGCTCTGGATGTCCTGCCGCTCGGCGATCGCGCGGGTGATCTGGTGGAGCAGGTGCAGGCGTGCGAGCTGGGCCTGCACCTTGACTTGCGCGAGCTTGCGGTCGGTGATGTCCCGGGCGATCTTGGACGCGCCGATGATGCGGCCCTGGCCGTCCCGGAGGGGGGAGATGGTGACGGAAACATCGATCTTCTGCCCGTCCTTGCCAACCCGTACCGTCTCGAAGTGATCGGTCGTCTCACCGCGCGCAATTCGCGCCAGGATAGTCGGCTCCTCGCTCGCACGCTCCGGCGGGACCAGCATGGCCATCGGCTGGCCCACGGCCTCCTGTGCGGAATAGCCGAACAGCCGTTCGGCCCCAAGGTTCCAGCTGGTGATGATGCCCTCCAGACTCTTGCTGGCAATCGCATCGTCGGAGGATTCGATGATGGACGCCAGCCGTGCCTTCGTCTCTCCGGCCTTCTCCAGCTCCGCGGTGCGCTGCCGGACGCGCAATTCGAGCTGATCTCTCGCGTCGCGCAACGCCCGCTCGGCGCGGGTTCGGCCGGCAAAGTCCCGGCGGATCGCCCACAGCGCCAGAGCGACGAGTCCGCAGGCGAGTAGCCCGCCTCCGATGATGACCAATTTAGCGATGGTGGAGCTGCGGCGGGCCAGTTGCTCGCGCTGCTTGAGCAAGGACGTCTCGCTATCCTCCATCTGACCGATGAGGCGGCGAATCCGATCGTGAAACCGTTTACCTTCCCCCGCGAGAATCTCGGCTTGTGCCGCCGCGAAGCCCTGGTCTTTCCGCAATTCGATGCCCGCGCGTAAAATGGCAAGTCGCTCGGTCACGAGCGCCACCACCGAGTCGAGCCGCTGCTGTTGAGCACGGTCGTCCGCCGTCAGCTGGCGCAGTTGCCTCATCCGGCCGTCGATGACCGCGCCAGCCTCTCGGTAGGGTTCCAGATAGCTCTCATCGCCCGTGATGACGTATCCGCGCTCAGCGGTCTCGGAGTCGGTTGCGGCTGCCAGCAGCAATTCGAGGCTGCCCAGCACCTCGTGGGTGTGCTCGACCCACGCCGCATTCTCGTTCAGGCGCACGACACTGAGATAGGAGACTATCCCGATTACACCCAGACAGATGAGCGCAAACCCGAAGCCGACCCGGACTTTCCACTCAGTGGATGCCGATAAGGGTGCGGCGACTCGGTCATCGGCGGCTTCGCTCATGAGCTCCCCGTGAGACTTCCAGTGCGCACCACTGATCGGCGTGCGCCGGAAACGGGCGATGCTAGCAGTTACCGGCATCCCCGACCCGGACCGGGCTCGCACAATGGCCAGGCTATTTATCCGGCAGCTACCCGCGCGGGACCGGGCGGCGCTGTCCTTCAGTGCCCCCCCGCCGAGTGCTCGTCGTTACCGCCGGCCCGCGCAAGCGGGCGAGCCCCGGCGGTGTCGGCGACCTCGTCGTGATGCACGAACAGCTCATCGCTGAGGGTCTGCTCGAGAACCGCCCGCGCGCGGCTCTGGGTGAAGGTGTGATCGGCGCTGTCGACGATGTGCACGTGGCAGCGATCACCGAGCCGCCTGACCGCCGATCCGCCCTGGATCCTCAGCAGCTCGACGCCCGGATCACCGCGCGCGAACACGAATACCACTCTGATGCCGCGCGCGGCGATCTCCTCCAGCTCCGAGCCCAGATCGTGCGGCAGCCGAATGTGCAGGGCGCGCGCGGCATTGCGCGCGGCGGACTCCACGGCGATACGCACCCGGTGCAGGTAGACGCGCACGATGCGCCAGACGTTCACCTGACCCCCCAGCAACCGCTTCCAGGCCGCCGCGGAGAACACGCGCTCGCGATACCCGCCGACGTCGCGCACCACCTCTGCCGGGGGCAGGTCACTGCTCATCTGGTCCTCGTCCCAGACGAAATTCTGCGGATTCACCATCAGGAGGCGGTGCACCGGCAGCCCCGCTACCGCTGCGCGCAGAGCGTGGTAGGCGGCCGAGCACAGCCCCCCCAGCGCGACCTCGCGAGCGTCGTAGTGGCGGGCCACGAAGTCCAGCGCGGTACGCACGTCCTCGAGCGCGGCCGGCGGAAAGACTTCGTTATCCGGCTGTCCGGGCCGCGTCGCGCTGTCACCCAGGCCGGCCAGATCCATGCGCAGCACGACATCCCCTCGGCGGGCCCAGCGTCGCGCGAGCGACACGTACACGCGGCCCGAGCCGATGTGATAAGTGGCCCCAGCGTTGAGCAGAATCACTGCGCGGCGACGCAGCTCGTCCGCTGGCGGCTCGGTGACTATGCCGAACAGGCTGCGCTCCGCGCCGAGCAGGACGGGGCGCTCGCTCGGCGCCAGATCGGACGGGTACCCGTTGCCCCCAAGGTGCAGGAGCGGCGCGGGCAGCCGCGGCTGCGCTCGCCCGAGATGCGCCGCGTCATCGCCTGGCGGGGGCGCAGAGCTGGCGCCCGGGAGCGAGGGCAGCCAGTCCCGCATCGCCGCGAGCATGGATTGCGGGGTGACCGCAGCATGGGGCGCCGTCATGATCATCTCGACGAAACCGGACAGCGCGACATAGCGCGTGCGGACTCCGAGCCCGGCGAGCGACTCGCTCCAGCCGCGGGCGCCCGGCAGATCATCGCGATCGATGACGAGCACGTCGGAAGCCGGCGGTTGCGCCGGCGCCGACAGATCCAGCTGCGCCAGGTGCGCAACCGTGGCTGCGGACAGGGAGAAGCCGCTGACTTCCATCGAGCCGACGCCAGGCGCCTGGGGGTCCTTGCGGATGAGCGTGCCCGGCTCGGCCGCGGCAAGCTGTGTGGTGCGCAGCTCGCGCAGGTAGCGGCGGCCGCTGAGCACGGGTGCGACGACCATCACTGCATTTACCGCCTCGGATGCGCCCCCCAGCAGCGCAAGCAGTGCACCCAGCCGAAATCCGAGCAGGCACACGCGCTGCACGCCCGTCTGGCGGCGCAGCTCGCTGACCGCGGCCGCCACGTCCTGCCGCCAGACATCGATCTGATCGGCCGCGGGCTCTATATCCGCGGAATCACCGGTGCCGCGGTAGTCGAAGCGCAGCGTGGGCACACCGAGCTCCACCGCCGCCTCGGCGAATGCACGCACACTGCGGTGCGCACAGAGCGCCTCGTAGCCGAAGGGCTTGCAGATCACCAACCCCAGCCCCGGCGCTGCCGGGACGGCGGGCCGATGCAACCAGGCGAACAGCCGGTGCGCCGCCGAGTCGAAATACAGCGGCACGGCCGACCCGGCGCCAGTGGCGAGGCGGGGTAGATCGGTCGGCTCAGCGCTCATAGTCCAGGCAGTCACCCGATCGATGCACGGTCGGACCTGGCCGCCGCGATCGCCCGTGTTTCAGGGTCTTGAGGATCAATACGGCACGAAGTACTCGGTGTAGGAGAGGATGCGACCGGCACGCACTTCGATCAGATCGATGAGCTCGGTGGACACGACGGCGCCGGTGATCCGGGAATGAATGTCGGCGCGCCAATGCACGGCGCTGCGGGCGCCGTCGATCATGCTGCACAGCTCTTCGCGGCGGTTGAGCTTGAACGTCTTCACCATCATCGCGAGCCAGGAACGTATCTCGCCGATCCCGCGGGCCGCCACCGCGATCGGCTTGCCGTCGCTGGTGCCGGCGATCCTGAAGTGCGCGTCGTCGGCAAACAGCGCGCACAGCTCGTCCAGCCGCCCGCCGACGCGCGCCGCATACAGCTGTTGCAGCAGCTGCTCTACCTGAAGGCGATCCACCATCGGGCCCGTCGCTGGCGTCAGGTGTCAGGCGAGCAGCGAGCGCAGGTCCTCGCCGATGAGCCTGTAGGCCGTGGCTGCATAGGGAATCAGTCTCCCCATCCCGTAGAAGAGATGGATCATACCGGAGTGACATCGGTAGGTGGTCTTCGCGCCGGCGAGCCGCAGCCGCTCGGCGTAGGCCGCACCCTCATCGCGCAGCGGATCGAACTCCGCGGTGTGAATGCAGGTCGGTGGCAGCCTCTGCAGCTGTGCCGCGCGCAGCGGTGACACCCGCGCATCCGTGCGATCGATGTCCGCAGCGAGGTAGTGCGCGAGATCGTGATCCAGGGTCGCCTGATCGAGCAGGTGGCCTTCGGCAAAGGCGCGGCGCGAATCCGTGACGGCGCAGGCGTCCATGATGGGACAGATCAGCAGCTGCGCCGCCAGGGGCGGCCGGCCGGCCGTGGCGGCCATCTGGCATACGACGGCGGCGAGCGTGGCGCCGGCAGAGTCTCCGCCCAGCACGATCCGGTCCGCGTCGATGCCGAGCTCGCGCGGGTGGGCAGCCACCCAGGCCAGCGCCGCGTCGCCGTCCGCGAGGGCCGCCGGAAAAGGATGCTCGGGGGCCAGGCGGTAGTCGACGGAAATCAGCCGACAGGCGCTGGCGTTGGTGAGGGAGCGGCAGATCGCGTCGTGCGAATCGAGACTGCCGGCGACGAGCCCACCGCCGTGGAAGTAGATGAGCGCGGGCAGAGGCTTGCGCGGCGCGCCGGTGGGCGTGTACACCCGCACCGGCAGCGGGGCCTGCGCCGCGGGCAGGGTGCGATTCTCCACACACGCCACTTCCTCGCGCAGGCCGGCGAAAGCGAGCAGCTGCTGCAGCGCGCTGCGGCGCGCGCCGATCGTCAGGCTGCGAGCGCTCGGGGGATTGGTGGCGGCGAGCCGCTCCAACAGGCGCTTGGCGTGGGGGTCGAGTGGCATGTTGCTTCGAGCAAGGGGGCGCGCAGCGTGCGCTCGATCACAGCGCGAGCGCGGCGCGCACCGAGCCCGGCCAGCGCGCGAGCTCGAGCCCGTGGACGCAGAACAGCGCGACGGCCAGGCGGTCCATGCCAAAGGCGACGCAGCCGGTGTGCGCGGTGGCACCGGCTTCGTCCTTCAGGCCCCAGATCACGCCGAACTGGTCGCGATGGTAGTTGAAGCTCATGCAGGCGGTAGGCTTCGCCCCCGGGTAGTACGGGATCAACAGCTCGAACTTCAGTGACTGCTGCAGCTGACTCACCGCCATCACCTGCCCGACGCGCCCGAAGAAAGGGTCGCTGGCCGCATCGAGCTTGCATGGCAGCTCGAGCTGCGCGACGAGAGCCTGCGCGCGCTCCATCCAATGCTGCCGAAACGCCAGGACCTCCTCGGGCGGGCCGATGCGCACGAACTCGCGCATGCGAAATGACTGCAGGCGGTCCAGGGCGCGCGAGGGCTCGCGACGAAAGCAGTCGGCCGCCACGTCGAACAGCAGTCCATCGGATGGAACGGCTCCGCGGCGCGCGATGAGCGGATAGACCGGGTAGCACGCCGCGGGCGAGAGCACCAGGTCCGCGGGCGCGAGCGCCGCGGTCCACTCTGCGCCGGCCTCGTAGCGCTCGGCCGCCGCGCGGATCTCGGCCTCCGTGCCCTGCAGCGCGCACACGCACCCGAGCAGATTGGGAAAGCTCTTGAGATACCCGGACTTCTCCAGCTGCTCACGGCTCATGAGCGGCGGGAAACGCAGGATTTCCGCGCGCCGGTCGCGCTGGCGCGAGATGAAGGCGGTGAGCCGCTCCACCAGGTCCTCGTACAGAGCCGTGCGCGCGTACACGCCCTCGACCCCGAGCGGCCTGAACAGCGCAGCGCGGATGTGCTGCAGGGGATCGGGCGCCTCGGCGGTGGACAACGGCTCGAAGGGACTCATCAGAGAAACAGCGTGGTCAATCGCCGATCGAGGCCGCAATCGGCGTGAGGAGCGAGGAGCTCCCGAGGTTGGTCAGTATCCGATCGTTGTTGATCATGATCGGCGCGGAGAGTACGTCGCGCAGATGCCGCTCGATGCTGAACTCGCTGTCGCAGCGATATCCCGACAGCCCGCAGGCCCGCATCGCCGACAGCACGATCGACACCGCGAGCTCGGAGGCCTCGACCTTCGTCAGCGTGATCATGGTCTGGAATTCGAGCGACGCCAGCGCCTTGGGGTCGTCCATCGAGCGCTGGTAGGCGCGCAGCGAGCTCGCCAGCATTCCGCGCAGGGTCCGCAGCGAGGCGAGCGCCCGGGTGTACTGCGGCGCCCCGGGTGGAGTCTGCCCGCCACTCTGGCGCACCACCTGGCGGATGAACGCCTGGGCGCGCGCGGTCGCATCCGCAGCGACACCGGTCCAAACCGAGCCCCACAGCAGGTGGGCGCACGGCACCATGGTCTGCGGGTGGATGATCTCGTACGGGTCCGGCACGATCTGATCCGCCGCGCCCGAGGCCTTGAGCGTGTAACCCTCGCTGCAGGTCCCGCGCATCCCTAACGTGTTCCAGCCCTGCAGCCGGGTGAGGGTGTAGTCGTCCTTCAGGAAAGCGATCAGCACCTGATCGGAGGCCGCCGCATCGGATGAGCGCCGTGCGGTCGTCACGATGCCGTCGGCGTACGCGCCGTAGGAGATGACGCTCGCGCGCCGCTCCAGACTGATACGGCCGTCGCGGTACTCGACCGGTGCCTCGCTGGCGCGGACGTTCCCGCCGCCCTGGCCCTCGGTCGTCGAGGACGCCAGCAGCAGCTGTTCCGCACACAAGCGGCGCAGCAGACGCCCGAGCGCCTGGCTGTCGCGCATGTGCCGCAGGATGCAGGCCGTCTTGATCTGGTGCATCGCGTAGATCATGCCGGTCGAGGCGCACGCCTGAGCCAGCTGGTAGCACACGTCCGCAACCTGCGCGAGGTCTGCGCCTTCGCCCCCGAGCCTCTGCGGCACCAGGATACCGAGCAGGCGCTGCGACTTGACGGCCGCGAACGCTTCCTCGGGGAAGCGCACGGCGCTGTCGACGGATGCGGCGTGCTGCGCGGCGACCGCGGTGACCGCCTGCACGCGAGCCTTGAAGTCGGCCGGCGTGCCGGCCGCAGTGACCGATGGTGCTGTGTTCATTCTACCTACCGACGCCGCAATGGACTCTCGCCGCCTATTTAGCCGCTTCGATAAGCTCAAGCTGGTGATCAAAGCCTAGTCTACTTGGCTCATCATGGAAGCTCGGCGCCAGTAGAGTTAACAGGCCCTGACAAGTACCCTACCTGTTGCAGGATGAGGATCACGGTAAGGGGCGAGCTCTGATGCCGCTGTACGTACAGCCAGCGCGATCCGCAACGCCGTCCGCGCACGGCGGCTACGATCACCGCGCCGACTCGCACACCCTCGTCATCGGCGTGCTCAACAATATGCCGGACCCCGCCCTCGAGGCAACCGAGCGCCAGTTCAGCGCCCTGCTGGATGCGGCGGGGGGCTCCCATCCGGTGCGGCTGCGCTTCTCCTGCCTCCCGGGAGTGCCGCGCGGACCGGCCGCCCGCGAGCGCATCGAGCGTACCTATTGGAGCCTCGAGGAGCTGCTGCGGCAGGCGCCGGATGCGCTCATCGTCACCGGAACGGAGCCGCGCGCGGCCTGCTTGAGCGATGAGCCCTATTGGGAGCAGCTCGTGGAGGTGCTCCGCTGGGCCGAAGAGCACACCGTCTCGAGCATCTGGTCGTGTCTCGCCGCGCACGCCGCCGTCGAGGTGCTCGACGGGGTTCGCCGCCAGCGCCTCGGGCAGAAGCGCTTCGGCGTCTTTGAGCACACCGTTCTCGCCGGCCACCCGCTCGTGCGTGGTGTCTCGGCCCCGCTGCGCATGCCGCATTCCCGCTGGAACGAGCTGCCGGTGGGAGAGCTGCGCGCCGCCGGATATGCGATCCTCAGCTGCTCACCCGAGTCGGGTGCGGACTTGTTCGTGAAGCAGCGCCGCAGCCTGCACCTGTTCCTCCAGGGTCATCCGGAGTACGAGCGCACCACGCTGTTCAAGGAGTACCGGCGCGATGTCGGCCGGTTCCTGAGCGGGGAGCAGTCGAGCTACCCCCCGCTCCCCTGCCGCTACTTTTCCGCGGAAGGCGTGGCGGCGCTGCGCGGGTTCCAGGAGCGCGCGCTGTCGCAGCGCACGGTGGAGTTGCTCGCCGACTTCCCGGCCGCCGCCGCAGCCGGCGCGTACTGCAGCTGGCGGCCCGCGGCGCTCACGATGTACCGCAACTGGCTGTCGCTGCTCGCGCATGCGAAGGCCGACGCAGGCGCGCGCGTCCAGGCGCAGGTATGATGGTGCGGGCCATGAGCGAGCTCAGCACCGAGGGCCTCTCCGACAGCACCCCGCGTGAGCGCCTGATCGGCTTGATCAGGCAGATCCTCGGCCCGCCGGCCGCCTCCCGACCTCTGCCGATCGATGCGCGCCTGAGCGAGCTCGGGATGAGCTCCATCAAAATGGTGAACCTCATGCTCGCCATCGAGGTCGAGTTCGGTCTCACCATCCCGCAGGCCGAGATTACCCCGGAGAATTTCGAGTCCATTGTCTCGGTCGAGCGGCTGGTGCGGCGGCTGCCCGCCGCCTCAAGCGGCGGCGGTTAGCGCGGCGACGAGCTCCTCGACGTCGGCGAGACTCGTCTCCCCGTGCGTTGCACAGACCCTCAGGACCTCGCGCCCCTCGAAGGTCGCACACGCGGCCCAGGCGCGCCCGCAAGCACGCACCCGGCGCACGATCTCCCCGACTGCCGGGTACCCCGGCGGCGGGAGGGTGCACAGCACCGCCAGCGGCGAGTCATTCACCACCGACCAACCGCGCGTGAGCAGCCGCGCCTTGACCTGTTCGATCACCTCCACGGAGCGCTCCACGTGTGCGGCATAGCCCTGCCAGCCCGCCGCGGCGAGCGCCAGAAACAGGCGCAGGCCCATGAAGCGCCGCGACCACTGGACGCTGTTGAGGTAAGGATCGAGGCTGTGCGCAGTGGAGGGCATGAAGTCGGCTCTGACGCGAAATGCCTCGCTCAACAGCGCCGGGTGTCTGGTGATGAACATGCCGCAGCCCATGGTGGTGGCCAGCCACTTGTGCGCATCGATGGTGAGCGAGTCCGCCAGCTCGATGCCTGCGAGGAGCCCGCGCAGCCGATCCGAGCACAGCGCCGCCCCACCCCAGGCGGCATCGACGTGGCACCACAGGCCGTGCTCGCGCGCGATCTGCGCACACTGCGCCAGCGGATCGACCATGCCGGCGCCGGTGGTGCCGGCCGTGGCTGAGATGAGCACCGGCACCAGCCCCTGCTGGCGATCCTGAGCCACGCGCTGCGCGAGCGCGCGCGCGTCCATGCGGCCCTGGCCATCGGTGGCAATGAGCCGCAGCGCGGCGCGCCCGACACCCGCCTGGTGCACGATCTTGAACCAGGCGGGATGACATTCGCACGAGGTGTACATCGCGACCGGAGCGGCAAATGCCCGCACCCCGTCCTCGCCAAAGCGCGCTTCCGCGCGCGTCAGCGCGCACACGAGCGCGGTGTAGTTCGCCTCCGAGCCGCTGGTGGTGAAATGTCCCGACGCGTCCGCCGGCAAGCCGGCGCGCCGTGCGAAGGCACGGATGACGTGTGCTTCGATCTCCACCGGCGCCGGGGATGAGCCCGAGCTCGCCAGCTGCGGATTGAAGGCGCCGGCAATGCGATCGGCGCACTGCGAGGGGAAGCTGGCGGGGGGATTGAACAGACCGAAATAGCGCGGGTGCGTCATGTGAGTGACGCCGTGCTCGAGCTGCGCGATCGTCCATTCGAGCAGCGGCTCGAGGGGACGGGGGTCGCGGAAATCAAAGCCGGCCAGCTCGCGGCGAAATCCCGCCATGTCCAGGGTGGGCATGACGGAGCCGCGGGCGATGCGCTCGGCGGCCCCCGCGAGCTCGCGCGTCAGCCGATCATCCAGGCGCTCGCGCAGGGCGCGAGCGGGGAATAGCGCGGGCACCGGCGGCGGCAGTTCCTCGCTCACGCGCAAGCCCTCAGCCGCGCGTGGCGGCGGCGAGTGCCTGGTCGAGGTCGGCGATGATGTCATCGATGTGCTCGATGCCGACGCTCAGGCGCAGGGTCTCGGGCCCTATGCCCGCGAGGCGCTGCTCCTGCGGGGACATCTGCCGGTGCGTGGTCGAGGCGGGATGACAGGCGAGGGACTTCGCGTCCCCCAGATTCACCAGCCGCTTGAACAGGCGCAGGGCGTCGTAGAAGCGGGTGCCGGCATCGTAGCCGCCGCGAATCGCGAAGGTCAGCAGCGAGCAGGCGCGCCCGCCGAGATATTTCTGCACCAGTGCATAGTACGGGCTGTCCGGGAAGCCGGCATAGCTCACCGAAGCCACGCGCCGGTCGGCACGCAGGAATTCCGCGACCCGGCGCGCATTCTCGACGTGCCGCTCCACGCGCAGAGCCACGGTCTCGATGCCTTGCAGCAGCAAAAAGGCGCTGAGCGGCGGCAACACCGCGCCCATGGTCCTTTGATAGACGCTGCGACAGCGGCCGATGTAGGCTTGCGGCCCGTAGTGCTCGGTGTAGACGAGTCCATGATAGGAATCGTCCGGCTGCGTCAGCATCGGGAATCGTGCGCCGTACTTCTGCCAGGGGAACTTGCCGGCATCCACGATGATGCCGCCCAAGGTAGTACCGTGGCCGCCGAGGAACTTGGTGAGCGAGTGCACGACGACGTCCGCGCCGTAGTCGATGGGGCGAATCAGTATCGGGGTTGGAACCGTGTTATCGACGATCAGCGGCACCCCCGAGCGATGCGCCACTTCGGCGATCGCCTCCAGGTCGCAGACGTTGCCGGCGGGATTGCCCACCGTCTCGCAGAACACGGCACTGGTGCTCTCATCGATGAGGGCCGCGAGATCCTCGGGCTTATCGGAGCTGGCGAACCTGGTCTTCACTCCGAGCTTGGGCAGAATGTGCGCGAGCAGCGTGTGCGTGGTCCCGTAGAGCTGCGGCACCGAGACGATAGTCCGGCCCGCTTCCGTCACGGCCAGGACGGCGAAGTGCACCGCCGCCTGCCCGGTACTCACGCTCAGGGCATCCGCACCCCCCTCCAGATCGGCGACGCGCCGCTCGAGCACCGCGTTGGTCGGGTTGGAGATGCGCGTATAGCGGTAGCCCTCGACCTCGAGGTTGAACAGAGCCGCGCCATGCTCGGCGCTGTCGAAGGAGTAGGCAACCGTCTGGTAGATGGGCACGGCAACGGACCTGGTGGTCGGGTCGCAGTCGAAGCCGCTGTGCAAAGCGATAGTCTCTGGTCTCATTGCCTCGCATCACCTGTTGGGTTGCATCCGCTGCCAAGACCGCGCCTGCGTATCAAATGGGCGCACGCCACCGGCACCGTTCACGCATTACATTATGAGCGCTCCCCGTCCTGAAAACATGAGATCACCTGCGAAGGCTTGGCTGCGCGCGCTCGAGGCGACAGCTCCCATCGAGCGCGGCCAGGCGCCGATCCTGCCGCTGCTCATCGACACTCTGGCCGAGCGATTCGAGACCGCGCCGGCGCTGCTCGGGCGCGAGGTCTCTCTGAGCTACCGCGCCCTTGCGCAGGCGGTGAGTCGCTACGCGCGCTGGGGCCTGGCGCAGGGTCTGACCGCCGGGGACGTCGTGTGCCTGCTGATGGGTAACTGCCCCGACTACCTGGCCATCTGGCTCGGCCTGACGCGCATCGGCGTCACCGTGTCGCTTCTCAACACGAACCTGACCGGTGAGCTGCTCGCCCACGCCATCCGGGTCGTGGCCCCGCGCTGCGTGCTCGTCGGGGCCGCCCTCGCCGCCGCGCTCGAGGGCGCGCGCCTGCCGAGCACGGTGAGCTGCTGGGCACACGGCGCAGGAGAAGCGGACCTGCCGCGGCTAGACCTCGAGGCCGCGCGCCTGCCGGCAGATCGGTTGAGCGAGGCGGAGGCGCCGGCGCCCTCGCTCGAGCAGCGCGCCCTCTTCATCTACACCTCGGGCACGACCGGGCTCCCCAAGGCGGCGAATGTCAGCCATTTTCGTCTCATGCAGTGGACTCACTGGTTTGCCGGCCTGATGGACGCCGCGCCCTCCGATCGCATGTACAACTGCCTGCCGATGTACCACAGCATCGGCGGCGTGGTGGCGAGCGCCGCGCCGCTCGTGGGTGGCGCAGCCGTGGTGCTGCGCGAGCGCTTCTCGGCGCGCGAGTTCTGGCAGGACATCGTGCAGGAGCGCTGCACGCTCTTTCAGTACATCGGTGAGCTGTGCCGGTATCTGCTGGCGAGCCCGCCGCAGGCGCAGGAGACGCGGCACGCGCTCAGGCTGTGCTGCGGCAACGGCCTGCGCTCGGATGTCTGGGAGCAGTTCCAGAAGCGCTTCCGCATTCCGCAGATCCTGGAGTATTACGCTGCGACCGAAGGCAGCTTCTCCCTGTACAACTGCGAAGGGCGCGTCGGGGCGATCGGCAGGATTCCGGCGTTCCTGGCGCATCGCGTGCCCGTCGCCCTGGTCAGATTCGACACCGAAGCGGGCGCTCCCGTGCGGGACGAGGCCGGGCACTGCCTGCGGTGCGCACCCGATGAAGTCGGCGAGGCCATCGGCGCGCTGTCGAGGCCAGGGGCTCGGGACGGCGGGCGCTTCGAGGGCTACGCCGATCCTGAGGCGTCGCAGCAGAAAGTCCTCCGCGATGTCTTTGCCGAGGGGGATGCCTGGTACCGCACCGGCGATCTGATGCGCCAGGACGATCAGGGGTTTTTCTATTTCGTCGATCGCGTGGGCGACACCTTCCGCTGGAAGGGCGAGAACGTCTCCACCGGCGAGGTCACCGCCGTCCTCGGCGCCTGCCCGGGCGTGAGCGATGCGGTGGTCTACGCAGTTCCCGTGCCGGGGACCGAGGGGCGTGCGGGCATGGCGGCCGTCGTGGTTGCCGCGCAGTTCGAGCTGGCGGCGTTGCGGCGCCACCTGCAGGCGCTACCCGCCTACGCGCGTCCGCTGTTCATTCGAATCGTGCCCGCGATCGAGCTCACCGGCACATTCAGGCTCAAGAAAGGCGAGCTGGCGCGGCAAGGTTACGATCCGGCGCGGGTCAGCGACCCGGTGTATTTCGATGACCGCTCGCTCGAGGCTTACGTGAGAGTCGATGCGGCCCTGTACGAGCGCCTGCGGGCGGGGAGCCTGCGCCTGTAGCGCGCGCCGCGCGGCTCGCGGGGTTGCAGGCGCTACGGCCGCAATGCCGCGGTCTTGGGCTGAGCCTCAGGCGGTTGGGTCAGCGCGAGGACCGCGTAGGCGGTCGCCGCATCGCTCATGAACAGGCCGACGTTGCTCGAGGGATTGCGGCGCTTGTTCAGGGAATGCGTGACCCAGAAGTCCTCCGGCCCACGGACCCAGAGCCCTCCGTGCCCGCGCTGGTTGCGCATCAGCCAGGACCGGCCGCGTCGCACTGCCTCGAGCGCGCGGGGCATACCCGCCTGCTCGAGCGCGAGCGTGGCGAGGCCCGTCGCATAGCCGTCGCTCACCGCGTCGCGCAGCAGCTCACCGCGCCGGCTCGAGGGCGAAATGAGCGCGGACAGACTCCAGCCTCCGTCCGGATTCTGCGCGCGCAGCGCCGCTTCGATGAGCGCCTCGCGTTGGCCGCAGGCCAGGAGCCCCTCGAGTCTCGTCGAGGCCCACAGCAGCACCAGGCGATGGTGCAAGGACTGCGCCGGGTAATGGCGCGCCAGGTAGTCGCGCAACCGCTGCAGAGGGTCCTGGATCTGCGGGATCGATCGATAGTCCTGCGGGGCGACTCCGACCGCCAGGGCAGCGAGGGCGGCTCCATAGTACTGCGCGTCCGGAACTTCCCAGGGCGCCAGATTGAAGTCGAGCCACGCCCACGCTCCGCTGCCAGGTCCGCTCGAGAGCTGCACGGCCCACAGGTGCTCGAGCGCCGCGCGGGTCTCGGCGCTGAGGCGAGCGCTGCGCTGGTCATCCCAGGCGAGCATCAGCGCGCTCAGGACCGCTTCGGTGCCGCGGGATTGGGCGCTCTTGCCCGGCCCGTGGCGCTCATCGGTGTAGAAGGGGCGGGTCGCGCTCCACAGCCGCACGCGTTGTCTGACGTCCTCCATGAGCTGGCGCTCGGCGGGGCCGGGAGCCGTCTCGGCGAGCGCCGTGCGAAGACTCGGGCGCGCGAGCGCATAGGGCACCGCCGTATGGCAGGAGAAGCAGAACGTCCCGTGATCGCGGGCCGCGCCCGACCATCCCATCCACCACTGGATTCTGTGGTCAAGGTACGCGGCCGCTGCCTGCGGATCCCAGGGGTCTGCGGGTACGCTCCTGTGCGAGCAGGCGGCGACGCCGATCGCAACGCAGGAGAACACGGCGCCACGAGTCACCCACGCGCACATGGCTAGACCGTGTTGCCGGCGTCCACCGTGAGTGTGATGCCGGTGATGTTCCGGGCGCGCTCGCTCAGCAGGAACTCGACGCCAGCGGCGACGTCGGCG
>Ga0209238_1000308_pt1 | contig 16599 bp, 13 predicted proteins | sample GraSoi013_1_20cm_FD_185823 | JGI IMG/M metagenome (GOLD analysis project Ga0209238, IMG submission 185823) | Grasslands soil microbial communities from the Angelo Coastal Reserve, California, USA - Sample 10_02_2013_1_20cm (SPAdes) (version 2) | ecosystem: Environmental > Terrestrial > Soil >...
GAGCAGATGGCCGAACCCCGGAAGCGCGCTTGGCAGACGGGGCACTTCGGAGGTACATCGTTTGCGGTCAACGCCCCTCCACGAAGAACAGCAGCTCGCGCAGCTCCGCGCTAGCCTTACTCAGTGCCTCGGCGTCGTTCGAGCGGATCGCTCGATCGATTCTTTCGTGCAGTTCGATCGCTTCTTCTTGATCCTCTGAGTGCAGCGCGCCTAGCTGGCGCTTCGATTGCTCGACGAGATCACAAGCTTCCTTGACCATCTCCAGGGCGTGCGGCAGATCGGTAGTGGCTTTTTCCTCCGGCTCGCTCGCCGCCTCCTGACTCACCCCGTGGGCGTCTTCCAAGATGAGCTCATTTTCATCCATCTCCGAGCCCCCGTCGGCACGAGATGAATAAAGCGCTTTCATACGCTCTCGGGCAGAGGCGATCTCCGCAGGGCTCATCTCCCGCAGTGCTCGAGTAATAGTGACGTGCTTGGACTTGCCCGTCTCCTTTTCAATGGCCGTGACGTGCAGGATGCCGTCCACGTCGAGCCTCATGCGGCAGAGCACCTCGTTGGGCTCTCGCGTGGGGCGCAAACCTTCAACCGAGAAATCGCCCACCAGGAGATTCTTGAGCGCATCGTCGTCCTCGCCCTGATAGATCTCGATTCGCACGGAGGTTTGATACGGATGGGCGGTTGCGTAGCTTTCCGTCCGAGTGACCGGCAACGGGGTGTTGCGATAAATGATGGGGTGATAGCAATGCCCATAAGGAAAGCCCCCGCGTTCTCCCAGGTAGGACGGGCCGAAGGAAAAGGGTGAGACATCCACTAGCACCCGCTGCACATCGTGGCCGGCCAGCCGAGAAGCCAGGACTCCCGCACCGAGGGCCACGCACAAATCAGGATGTACGTCCTGGCGGGGCGCCAGTCCGGTCAGTTCCTGGAGTCTGCGGTAGATCAGTGGCGTGCGGGTTGAGCCGCCGACCAGCAAGATGGCGTCGATATCGCTCGGACCTTTGCGCGCATCGCTGAGCGCTCTCGAAACGCTGTCGAGGGTGGACTCGATCAGCGGCCGGACCATCTCTTCGTACTCCAGACGGGAAAGTTCAACATCAAGGTTCAAAGGTTTACCGTTCTCACTAACCAGCGCTTCTTCCCGCACGCGGACGTAGGGCTCGAAACTCAGCTTCTTCTTGGCTTCCTCGGCGGCCCACCATAACCGGGCGCGCGCGACCGGGTGGCCGTGCTCGAGGTCAATTCCATACTGGCTTTGGAATTCCCGTTCCAAGCGCGCGAGCAAAAGATTGTCAAAATCGTCTCCTCCGAGTTGGTTGTTTCCGTGGCTGGCAAGGACTTCGGTGACATCGCCTTCGACGCTTACGATCGAGACGTCAAACGTTCCGCCGCCAAGGTCGTAAACCAAGGCGGTGTGATGCGCGGCATCGCCGAAACCGTACGCCAGACTGGCGGCCGTCGGCTCATTGAGGATGCGCACGACCTCCAATCCGGCGAGCTCCCCGGCTTCCCGCGTGGCGTTGCGCTGGGCGTCAGAGAAGTAGGCCGGAACGGTAATGACCGCCTTTCCGATAGGTTGATGCAGTTCGTTTTGCGCCCATTCCACCAGTCGGCGAAGAATCAGCGAGGAGATCTCCTGGGGCGTGAACTCCTTGTCTCCGAGCTTCACCGCCTCGGTCGAACCCATCTTTCGCTTGATGCTCCGGACGGTCAGATGCGGATAGAGGAGTTGCTGATGGCGCGCCTCCTGGCCCACGAGCAGCGCGCCGGCCGGGGAGAGGCCCACACAAGATGGCAGCATCCTGTCGGCCTCAGGGCCAAGAACTTCCACTTTGCCATTGACGAAAGCGGCGATCTCCGAGTTGGTGGTTCCGAGATCGATACCCGCGACCAGATCACTCATTTTTTCCATTCCCTCCTGCGAAGATTGGTGTAGGTCTGCGCGCTACCTTTACTTGTGCCGGGCGATGAACTTCCCCCTTCCACTCATAGCCCGCTCGGTACACTTCGAGCACCGTTCCTTCGGCTTCTTGATCGGTCTCTTCTACATCCACGGCGTGCATCGACTTGGGATCAAAGGGCTGTCCGTCGCAAGCAATCTTCCGAACATCGAATTGCGCCAGGGCGTCCTCTAGGCGCTCCATGCACATCTGGTAGCCTTCTTCGAGCGCCTCTAGGTTCTCGCTGGCTTGGCGGAAAATGCGATGCCGCGCCAGGAGTCTCGCCGTCCAACGGGACCGCCGGGAATCCTCCTGGCTTGTGCGGACCCGCTCAAGGCCCCCGGCCAGGCGGTCGCGTAGATCGAGAAGTACATCCAGCATTTCCCGGCGAGCACCTTCTTGGGCCTCACGGTGCATTTGAGGAAGCTGCGGGGCTAGCGTGGCGATCGGAGCGAGGGACTCGCTGAGCTGCTTGAAGCTCCGCCCTTGCAATCTCACTTCCTGGGTCAGAGCGGTCACTGCCGCCCACATCGAATAGAGGTCCGACCGGCCGTCGTTATCCGGTTGCGGTTCCGCCATAACGGAGGAGAGCAGTTCGGCAGGAAGTCCTTGCGGGGGATCCTCGGCCCCCAACACGGAGTCCAGCCAAGCTGCAAAGCGGCGCAGAATTTCTTCGCGATCGAGGCTCACTTCTCCCTCAAGACTGCCAACCAGGGGTCCGGTCCGGTGAACTTTCTTTCTTGGCTGCTTGCTGGCAGCAAAGAAACGAGAGGAGCATGGGGATCGGCGGAAAGAAACACGTGCTGGGCGCGACGACGCGGATCGCGCAAGGCTTCGTATGCGTCGCGGATGCGTTCAAACTCGGCCGGCTCGCGGTCGGGCGGATGCTCCTTGACCTTCTGAAGGTACGCGTCGCGGATCCGCTCATCGCCGGCATCGGGTGAAACGCCGAGAATCTCTCGCGGATCTTCTTGCAATTGGATGTTAGGCTGTCGGTTGGTTTTCAAAACAAGTCTCCTTGCCCCGGCAAATCGCGGTGGACCCGCTTCGGTCGTTTCCCTCTGGGCTGGCCCATTTCCGGTACCAGCTGGTTAGTGTCGTCTAGGGCGGATGGCTCATCGTCATTCTCCAGCTCAGGGTCATCGAGAAATACAGTTTCCCGAAAAGGAACGTGCAAGCGAGCAGGTCGATCCTTGGGAAATGCGCGCGCGTGCTTCTCGCGTTGGAGCACGGCGTGGATCTGCTCAGTGGTCATAGAGAAGTCGTGCCAATCATCGGAATCGAGCCAGTCGAAAAAGCCGCCGTTGCGGCGGCCCCGCCGTAGCTCGATCGCCTCGTTGATGATGGACATGTCTCGCCGCCGCCGCCCAAGCTCGACAGTCGCCGCGATACAGTCGTCGCGGCGCTCGAACTCCCATTCCGGCAGGGCTCGGGCGCGCAGCAGCAGAAACCGTGCTTCTTGGTCTGCTCCCAGTTCGAGGCCCGCGGCAGAAGCTGCGTAGGCCAGCTCCTTTTGGTTGGTCCGCAGGGCCGCCTTTCCGAGCATCTCTACTTGCCGGCTTTCCAGCTTACCGCGGGCGTTTGCTAACTCTTGCCAGAGCCGTGCGTGCCACGCCGTCGGGATGGTGAAGGGCACGCCCACGTCATCACCGAGAACGCAGACACGCGCTGTAGCCGCAACCAGCGACTCCGGAGGATCTAGGGATACTTGCGGAACATGACGATCGAAATCCGCCCTCGCCAATCCGCCGAAGGCGCCTGCATTTTCGCACAGAAGAATCGCCGCCGCGGAACTCCCCAGCAGGCGGCCGATCTGGGCGAAAAAGCGGGAAGCCAGTTCGGCATCGCCGCCCATGACCGCCGAAGCCCAGCGCAGGGCGACCACAAATGCCGGGCGATCGGCTAGCTGAGCTTGCGGCAATGCTTCAAGAGCTGCCACGTCCTGTTCAGCCAGGTGCGGCTTCGACTGCCGGAGGTGACGACCGGTCTGGGCGACCAACAGGCGAAGCGCAGCTCGGCGAACCTCGGGGTTTACCGCATCGAGCTTCTGCGCCTCCGCCAGAAAGGCGGTCGCTTTGTTGAGCGCCCCTCTCTTTTCCGCCGATTCCATCAGGTACAGCAGGGGCTGGCTGTTGAGCGGCAGCGCTCGGTGCCAACGCTCGGCCACGTAGTCAGCGGCCCTACCATCGCATTCCTGCCTGGCCCAGTTCAGCCATTGTTCGAACGCTTCCCGATGTGGGTCCATGGTACAAGCGCGCTCGAAGAGATGGCTTGGTGAGAGAAAGTAAAAATCAACCTTTTTGTACTTCGCCTCTACCTCCCGAATGACCGGAGGCTGATCCTCATAGAAGGCTCGGAAACCTGAGAAGTGCTCCGCGAACTTGCTCGACAGCGATTCGAGCAGCTCACCGGGTAGCTCTAGCAGCCGCTCGGCCATATGCAAGTAGAGCGCGGCCGCTTCTGGGCTCCTCTCCCTAAACCAACCCTCGGCGACCGCATGTCGGCGAAATTGCTCCCATTGGGCGCATATGATCGGTTCGATTGGTTCGCGGGAACTCTCGACCGACCGTGCATAAAGGCGCCAGAAGTAAGCGTTCTTCAGCGACGCACCGCCAAGTGCGGCCCGGACTTTTCGCGTGGGCAGGTCAAGTTCTAAAGCACGAACGGAGATGTGCTGTCGCAAGCGCTCCAGCAGCTCGGGATAGGCGAGGTCACAAGCAGTCATGACGCGCTGGATTTCCGTCAGGATCTTCTCTTGGACCCTCGTTTCAAACGCGGCGTCCAGCGCCTGGAGCGCTCTTCTGAAGGACACTCTGCTTCCGCACACCTGGGACACCAGGGACTCCGCAGCGGGAGCCAGGCGCTTGTCGGCACTCGTACGAAGCATGGTCCGCAGGGCCGGAATCAGCCGTGCGGGAGCGGAATGGGGATCGATGATCCCGAGGCACCGTTCGCAGGCCGCGTCATCTTGCTGGTAGAAATAGGCGATGGCGCGCACCAGGATTTTCCACGAGGCCAACGGACCGCGATGAGAGACTTCCGGCAACACCAGAGCGGACTCTTCAGCAGGGCTAGCCGTAACCGCGGCAAAGGCCCTCAGGAGCGCGGCAGCAGCGGTACGAAGGGGGTGGTCAGCAGAGAGCGACCGACACTCGGCGAGGGCCGAGAGATCGCACACCTGACTCTTGATGACGTCTTCGATGGCCCTTCGTATTTCTGGTAGAAGAGCGGGGTCGTTAAGGGGCCTCAGCAATTCCTCAAGGTTTCCGCTCGAAGCGCTGACAAGAACGCCGACGTCCGCAAGCCTGGCCGCCGCCGACGAGTAGCGCTCGCGCACCAGTCCCAACAGCGCTTTAGCTTCTTCCTTCAGGCCGGTTTTCACTAGGGAACGAATGCGCGCCGCATAGGCATCCACTAACAAGGCTTCTGATTCTGGCCAACCGCAGCGCTTATGAATCTCTCTGGCCAGCTCCACGGCAGGTTTCGTTTTGCCTTTGGCGAGGAGGGCGCGCACGTCTTCCTCCTGTGGAATTGGCACGCTTGCACCCGTGCCGTGAACGGACGGACGGGGCAGCTTGGTCTCCCGTTTGTATTTCACACCCACTCTGGAGCTTCCCTCATTTTCTTTCTCGAAGCGACTAAGCTAACCAATCTTGCGAGGAATGACAAGATCCGACCTGTCCCGCCATTGTGAATTGCTGTGGAGAACAAGCAGCCAGCGAGGACCGGTCCAGGAGGGGTTGAGTGAATAAGGATGTGAAAAACGAGGAGCATCGGGAAATCAGTAGTTAATGGGCGTGGCGCTGAACGATCTGCCACTTGATCTCCACCGACCCTTGGCGGATCGAAAATTTGTTCGGTTGGCATCCGGCGACGCCAGATCTAGACGAGGACCACGATAAATGGTGCGTTCCTCTGTAAAGGACACCAGCAGCGACACTTAGAGTCTTGTACTGCGTACCTCTAAGCAGAGGTTCGGGAGTTCGAGTCTCTCCGGGCGCGCCACTTCCTTCAAGCCTTAGTCCTCGATGATTTGGAGGAGTAGTCTTTCGTGGATTTAGAACTTTCGCTCGGCAAGTCAATGGACCGGCGTTTCAAATACGTTTCCAGGTCCTTGAATTGAGCACCCTCGCTGACAGCCATCCAGTTGCGTACAGCGCTGGAGAAGGCACACAGTCTACGAAGGTTTCACCAAAGGCGCCGCACGCCATAGCTTTCGAAGGATACCTCATTGCTGATGATTGGCATATTGTCTGCCTGAGCTTGAGCAATGAGCATACGGTCAAATGGATCCTTGTGAGGGCCAGGCAAAAGTCCGGCGCGAATACCATGCTCTGCGGAAATGGCTAAAAGGTGAAAACCTTCGCGTTCGACTTGGCCAGAGAAATCCGCTGCCAGGTCAGTAGCGGTCGGCAGTTTTCCCAGCCTGACCTTGATAGCGATTTCCCAAGCCGAAGCAGCACTTACTATCAGCGTGTTTCTGGTTTCTGCAATAATCTTTCGAGCGGCCCGTGTTAGTGCTGGGTCATCCGAGAGCCACCAGAGCAAAGCATGCGTATCGAGGAGCGCGCGCAATTGGACTACTCCCAGCCCGACACCTCGCTCACCGGGAGGGGCTCAAAAAACTCTGGTCCAACCTGCAATTTGCCTTTCAACGACCCTGGCTGGCGTCTACCCTTTACTTCTCCGACCGGAACGAGCCGGGCTACGGGTTTTGACCCACGCGCAATGATCACTTCCTCGCCTTCGGAAGCCTTCTCAATTAGTCGAGAAAGATTTGTTTTGGCTTGGTGAATGGTGACAATGCTCATGGCAGCTCCTTAGCTAACCTATGTTAGCTTACCAAGCAGCGCTGGGCAACTCCCTTATGCTATTAACGTGTAGCGGAGGAAATTATGGTCAGTACCAAACGGGAATAGAGAAACTCAATAGGGATCATTGGCGTTCCTCCTGGCTGAAAAAGGTGACATGGCTGGAGCACTGCGGATCGCACAAATGCGCAAGGAGCCGCAAGGTCGCTTCTCAATTCTCCTCGAAATTGCCCAACAGAAGGCTCGAACGGAAAGATTCCGCGCAGCACGCAAAATCCTTAAACAAGTGATTCAGATTGGTAACGAGCTCGTTCAAGAGAACGCTTCTAAGGCTACAATTCTCCTAGGCATAGCAGCCGATCAATGTATCGTCTCCGGCCCGCCGTCATCATCGTCCTCGGATTGATCCTCGAACCAGGGTCCGATCGGTTTCGCTCCGGGCGGTGGCGGCGAGTACCGGATCCAGGTTGCAAGTTCCGAGACGTTTTTGATCCACTCATCGAAGGTAGCCTTGAACGTCCGCGCGAGACTGCCAAGTTCTTTTTCTGAGCCCCTCTCCGCCTCGCGGCGACCGGGATCGTCCCAGACGCGGGGCACACGAACTACCCGGAATCCGGAGATCGATACACCACTCAGGGAAGCGAGGCCATCGGGTTTGAAGTGCACTTTCACGTCGAGATCCCCGTGCCCGCCGAGGACGGCCACGATGCGCCCGTTCCTTTCCTCGATCTCACTGAAGGCCGCATGAACTCTTTCTTCAATAGAAGCGGTCCAGGCACCGAACACGCGGGGCTCCGGCATCGGCGTCGTCGAACCATAAGGGAGACTTGCGTGGAGCGAGAGGTCTACGCGCTTCCACCGCTGCTCAGTCCTAGCCGGGCGCTTCCTACTGCCAAGAAGCTCCGTAAGGAGGTCTTCTTCGCAAGTGTGTGCTCGAGCCGCGTCGGTGGGGGTCCAATAGAAGCTGATCTCAGCCGAAACGTGGAATGGTTCGGCGCTCCGAAGTGCGGCTCTGAAGATATAGACCTTCCAACGCCGCGCCGTGTCCGCGAGGTCGATAGTCTCAACGGGCCTATCGACGCCATGGAAGAAGAGGCCAGCCTCCTGAAGAGCATCTTCAAGTTGGTTTCGGAACTCCGCGTAGCGCATGTTGCCTCCCGAGCGATTCGCTAACCTAGCATACGCGCACGTCCTCACAACAGACGCGGTGCGAATTCCGGTCCGGCCATGGACGCATCAATGAACTTCTGGGAAGAGCCCAGAGCGGACAGCGTTCAACCGTTTTTGAAGACGCACAATGGTGTTCAGGACGTTGCCACTTGGCACGATGACAAGTGCTTCTTCCTTCTGGATAACAACATAGTTGCTGAGCTTACGTTGTGCAGGGTGTGTTGCAGCGCGCGTGAGGAGCAGAGGAGCACCAGGCTCTTGACCAGAGAGCCCGTTCTGAACTAAACTAACCGAACTAAGTTCTATGGGGGGGTCGTGATTACGGTCAACATCCATAAAGCCAAAACGCAACTGTCCCGTTTGGTGGACGAGGCGGCGGGCGGAAAGCCGTTTATCATTGCTAAGGCAGGAAGGCCGATGGTCAAGGTCACAGCCCTGGACACGCCGACTGGAAAACAGGTACGGAGGCTGGGGTTTCTTCGCGGCCTGTTTTCGGTACCCGATGACTTTAACACGATGGGCGGCTCTGAAATCGCGCGGATGTTCCAAGGTGAAAAATGAAGCTGCTGCTGGATACGCATCTGCTGCTATGGGCAGCTCATGATCCCAAACGGCTGACAAAGGCGGCGCGTGCGCTTCTCGAGAATTCCGACAGTGAGCTCGTCTTCAGTGCTGCGAGCCTTTGGGAACTTACCATTAAACAGAGCTTGGGACGCCAGGATTTCCGTGTGGACGCAAGGCGGTTGCGCCGTGGGCTGCTGGATAATGGCTATGCCGAACTCCCGATCACTAGCGAACACGCGATCAACACGGACCAGTTGGCACACACACAGAAGGATCCCTTTGATCGGATTCTGCTGGCTCAGGCAATGGTTGAGGGAATGACACTGGTCACCAACGACCGCAAACTCGCGACATATCCAGGCCCGGTGCGCAACGTGTAAAGAACGAGTCGTCTGGAACTAGCTGAACGAAAACGGATTGGCTCCCGGACACACGTATACTCAGCTGCGAAGACTGGCAAGACTGTGAAGTTGTAGCCGAGCCCGGAACGAATCGAGCGCAACGCTTGAATGGCTGAGGGACTCAGGATTGCAGAGAAAAGGCGGGGTGGAACACCCTTCCACTCCAAGCCACCTTCATACCATCCCTTTGCCTTCGACAATATGGACATACCGGTTTCGGGCAAGATTGGTGAGCTTCTCGATACGTTTACTCGGCGCCGGCCAGTGGATCTCGAGTTCATCGATCTGTGTGGCAGCGCCAATGCCTAAGACTTCTCGCACATCATGCGAAGAGAGATAACTGCCGCCGTTGTTCTTTAAGCGATGACGCAGTTTGCCGCCCCCTTTCCAAAGAATGCGCGCCCCGATGGCATCGCGGTTACACTCCACGCCTTCCAGCTTGAGTCCCAGCCAATTGTTGCCCTTGGCAGCGTTGTTTTTCAACAACACTGGAGCTCCTCCGTTGGTCGCAATGAGCACGTCGATCGCACCGTCGTTGTCATAGTCGCCCACAGCCAGACCCCGCGCAGCAAAATATCTCTGAAACGCCGAACCCGCGCTCTCGCTAATGTCGTGGAGCTTGCGGTCTTCACCTTGATGGAACAAAAGCAGTGGCTCTTTGTATTTCACTTGCATCGAATAGTTATCAATCATGTCGTCAGGATGGCCATTGGCCAGCAAGAGATCGACAGAGCCATCGTTGTCGTAATCGAAATACTTCAGCCCCCATCCGCTCAGCAATCTTGTAGCGCGCGCCACGCCATGCGCTTGAGCGGCGTCGCGAAAAGTCTCATCTCTGTTGTTTTCGTAAACCGAAAACATCTCGTGATCAACATTGGCGACAAACAGGTCCTGCCAACCGCCTCCATGGAGATCTGCTGCATCCACTCCCATGCCTGAACGGGGCCGCCCGCTCTCGCTGAATCCAACACCCGCTTGCAATGCAATTTCCTCCCAATTCCAGCGGCCATTGGGGCCGGGGCCGCGATTCACAAACAGAAAATTCTGCACCGTGTCATTAGCGACGAAGAGATCCATCCACCCATCATTGTTTATGTCGGTGGCCACCACACCCAAGCCCTTTCCCAAAGCTTTGGCAATAGCCGTACCCTTGCTCACTTCAGTGAATGTGCCATCGCCGTTGTTGTGATAGAGGAAACTTGCGGTGGGCTTGAAAACGCGCGGCACGCAGTAATAGTTCCTACCTATTTGGTTATTCCCGCATTCGAGTTTGCGCACGCCCGAGTAATCCACGAAGCTGCAGACGAACAGATCCAGCCTGCCGTCATTGTCATAATCTAACCAAACGGCACTGGTGGTCCAGCCTGGAGTGGCGACGCCGGCTTTTTCGGTAACGTCGGTGAACGTTCCGTCGTGATTGTTTTTGTACAAAATGCATTTCCCATACGCGGTGACGAAAATGTCGGGACTCCCATCGTTGTCGTAGTCCCCCACCGCGGCTCCCATCCCGAAATACGCTCCGGCTACGCCGGCTTTTTCCGTGACGTCGGTGAACGTCCCATCCCGATTGTTCCTATACAACGCATTACGGACAGGCTTTGACGGCTTCCAAAAGTCGCTGGGACCGCTGTTCACCAGAAAAATGTCCATCCACCCGTCGTTGTCGTAGTCCAGAAAGGCGCAACCGGGTCCCACCGCCTCGGGCAGGTAGCGGCTGGGAGACATTGCGTTTTCGTGGACCCACTCAATGCCGCTTGATGACGGTGGCACATCGAGAAACAAGGGTGCTCCGGAGGTTTCCGACCCCAGTCCAGAAATTCGGAGTGCCTTCGCAGCGCCCAGAGCCAAACCAGATCGCAAAAACCCGCGTCGCGAAGAATTCATTCATTGATCCTGTGGCAAAACAAACGTCACCAGTTCCTCGGCCGGCTCGGGGTCTGCTATTTCCTTGAAAACGGATCGTGTGCACATCGGGCTTGAACTCGGACCGTGCAATGAGCTCTCGTCACTGAATGATCTGCCAAAAACGATCTGCCGGGACCTAACCCGGATATTCTTGATTTGGCCTCACGATTCGAATTCGATGATCCGAGAACTTGTAGCGTGCTCCCGGCAAGTCCAGTTTTGGCATGTGGCAGGTCACGCATTTGCCTGTAGACACCCGGCAGGCTTTTGCCCCAGGCTTCCCGCCAACTTCGTTCCGGCCTCGCAGCCTCAAGAATATCTCGTCACGTCGGTCTTCCAGTCGGTTTTGCGTAGGCGGTCCCCGGCTGGTTCGAACGTCTCCAGTGAAATCACTGCGCCTTAGCTCCAGGCTGGCTGGCTTGCGCTTCCGCCGTCAGTTTCTGAACAATCTCCCGCTCTCTGTTCCCGTCAGCAGGTCGTTTCAACCGATAGTAAACAAGCGATAAGGAAACATGCGCCTCGGTAAACTGGGGCGATTCTATTACCAGAGTTTCGAGCATCTGCCGGGCCTCCTCGGGCTTGCCTTCGTCGAGGGCTATGAGCGCCAGTTGATAGCGGACGCCGGGGTCCCCCGGTCTGCTCTTTAGCGCCCGGGCAAAGTATCGGTGAGCCTCCTCATAGTTCTGCTCCTGCCTGGAAGTTGCACCCAGTTGCAAGTTTGCATCGAAGTTGTACGGATCCACCGCAAGTTCAGCCTTGAATTCTTTCGAAGATTGATCGGAGTCTCCTGTAAGCGCCAGCGCCTGGGCGTAGAGGACGTGCACTTCCGCAAGATTCGGATTCAGCATGACGGCTTTGGCGAATTCATCCCGCGCGCCGGCAAAATCGGAAACATTCATTTTGGCGCTGCCCAGCATCAGGTGCGCCTCGGCAGAGTCGCCGTTACGCAGAATTCGGTCTACCAGGACCTGTCCCTTCTCGACTTGATGGTCACGAATCCACGCCGTTCCAAGCATGTAGGCGATGGCTGCATCATCTGGATGCTTCCGCTCCTCCGGCTCCAGCACGCGAATGACGTCTTTCTCCCGTCCCATTCGCAAATAGCAGTCGCCCAGCAACAGCACAGCCTGTTCGTTCGCAGGGTCCTTGGCGTGGACCCTGGCCAATTCCCGCGCTGCTTCCGTGATGCGACCCATTTTGAAGTACACCAAGGCGAGGTTGAGCCTGGCTGCCGCCAGAGAAGGGGACTGCTTCAGGGCGGTCTTATATTCAGGGACAGCCTCTTCAAACCGGCCCAGCCCGGCCAAAGCAGCTCCCAGGTTGGAATGGATAGCAGTGGCCTCAGGGTGCAGCTTCAGAAATTGCTTGTATTCGGCAACCGCGCCATCGAGATTGCCCGCTTGTTGCTTCTGGATCGCGTCCTGAACCAGTTCCTGAGGAGTCTGTGCCCAAGTGATCGCGCCAAGGCTGAAAGTAAGAAAGAGAATGGGTCTCCACATACCAGTAAGTGCATCCCAAATCAGTGTACAAGAAAAATGGGATGGCCGAAGCCATCCCATTTTTCTTGTACGCCGTGCAGGGTCGGCAGCTGGCGGGTGGAAGTCCCGTCCCAACCTGATGGAGGTGAAGGGTAGCGAAGCGCAAGGGCGTCGTCGTGAGGCGGGGCCTGAAGGAAGCGTGGAGCAAAGATGCGGGCCGATGTACAAGAACCGGATCAGAGGCCTCACGCTGATCCTGCAGCAGAAGTCAGCAGCGGGCGTAATACTCACGGAAGTGAGGAAGGCCCAAACAGTGAGAGCGAGTAGTAGAGCGAGTAGTAGAACGTCGAACTCATGGGTGGCACTGCGCCAGCCAATCAGCTTCGGCTGAGTTTTGCAGGTTCAGAAGACGGTGCAGCCGAAACGGAAACCTGCAGAGCGGCGAAGCCCTTGTGGCGAACGACGACTCGAACCTCACGGCCCGTTAGGGCTCAACTCACTGAACCGACGTATGCGGACCCGCATGTACGGTGGTGTGGCAGGGGAGAGCGACCGCTCCCCCTATGCCAATTGAAGCGCATTTGTTTGGTCTAGAAGAAGAACTTCACGGCAAACTCCATGACGCGAGCTCCCTGCTTTTGGGTCGCTGTGCCGAAGTTCGTAGTGGTCTGAGTTAACGTCTGAGTTATGGGATCTTGGACGAAGTTGAGATTCAGGTTGCTGCCGGTAAACGAGTACAAAGGATGGTTCAGGAAGTTATACGCTTGCACCCGGAACTGGAGTTTCTTCGATTCCGTGATGGAAAAGTTCTTGAACAACGCCAAGTCGGAGTCGAAGTACTTCGGTCCGTAGGCCACAGGGAGCATCGTCGGGCCATTCTGGCCAACCACCGTTGGCGCAGCAAAGCAATTTCCGTTGATGTACTGATGCGGGGCCAAGTTGGCTAGCGGATTGCACGTCACGATGGGGTTCAACTGCACGGCATTTGTTCCCAAGATGGATTTGTTGTTGATGGGAATGCCCTGCGGGTTAGCCGCGCTGATCGAGCCCGGAATGATCGCAGCATTCAGATTCATGCTGAAATTGGTGCCTGGGGGATTGTTTGGGTTGGTATTGCCCCCATAAGTGAGATTGGCGCCGCTTTCGAGCTGCGTGATACCGGAAACTTGCCACCCGTTGGCGGCCCCGTTCACGAGGTGGTTTGAATGCACTAGTGTGCCCAGGTCAACTGAGTAGGCGATGTTGAAGAGCTGCCTGCGGTCTGACGGCAGGACACCGTAATTGCTTGCGAGATTGAAGGGGTTATAAGTGGGGGCAACGATCCCCAAGGCCTTCTGATAGGTGTAGTTGGCTTGGACGGTATAGTGGCCAGCGTGGCGAATCCAGGACAACTGCATGGAGTTGTAGTTGGCATAGAGATTGTTGGTGGCCTGGTTGATATCTCCATAGCCCTGCAGAGGTCTGTAAAGGTCTGCATTAGCGGTACCCGGGTTGGTTGCGCCAAGCATCGCCCCGAGCGGAACCAAGTTGATGTTGCTGCCGGCACCACCGGAAGTATTTCCCAGGTCCCGGCTGCGGTTCCCGACATACGCAGCTTCAAAATAGCCTCGCCACGGAGTTTGCTGCCCGATGGTGAAGCTATAACTATCGGTAAAAGGCTGCCCGTCTTCCTTGGAGTCGACCGCCGCAGGTGAAGCAGGTGTGGCGGCGAGGTTGAGGCAAGAAAGGTTGGACGCAAATAGAGCTGACCCAGCCGTAGGATTCGTCGGGCAACCAGTCCCTCCAACCCAGTTGCTGGGAGACAAGCCGGCGGTCGCTACGCCTGCCGAAGCGTCCAAGCCGCTCGTGAACTGCCCGGAGTGATAGTAGAAGCGTCCCCAGCCCCCGCGAAGAACGGTTTTGCCTTTTCCGAAAAGGTCATAGGCGGCACCGAAACGAGGCTGGTAAAACTCCGCCCTCGTCGGGAATCCACCTACCGGAACGGCGCTGTCTTTGGCGTGCCATTTGAATCCGCAGAACGTCGGTGCACCCGTGCAGGCTGCACCACCTCCGGCCGTATAGGCGGCCGGGTCGAAGATGGAGTAGCCGAAGCCCTTACCGTCAATCCATGGCGAGAAATGGGTAAACCGCATCCCCACATCGAGCGTCAACCTTCTGGTGACCTTCCACGAATCTTGCAGAAAGAACTCAACCGTCGTGTAGTTGATATCATTGATGCGGTTGAAGTTGGTTTCGGTATAATTGCTCAGGTTGCCGGTCAGCAGGTCGGCATACTCATTGCCGTAGCTGAAACTATTGCCCACGGAGACCTGCAAAAGGCCGTTGGTGTCGTTGCTGGCTGGCTGCGCGTTCCGAATCCACTCGTAGAAAAAGCCCGCCTTCAAAGTGTGATTCCTGAGCACTTTCGTGAGCGTATCGCTCACGCTGGGCATGTACTTATTGGCGTAAAGACCCTGCGACGGTCCGCCGGCTTCGAATCCGCCGGGATTGAACACCAGTGCGGCTTCACTGGGTCCAAATTGGCCGAACGAGGGAATCTGCTTGACGCCATTCTTGAACAGACCCGCGTAGCCATAGCCCACAGTGGAGCGGTCTGCCACGCTGGGATTCGCAAGCACGTTGGGAAAGCCGACAAAGGTATAGGCGATGACGGTTTCGTTTGTCATCGTCGGACTGAAGACATGCGTAATCGTTCCAGCCCATGAGTTGGACTTATTCCTGCCCTCAATCGGTGTTGGGTAGGGAACCTGGTCGGTATTGCGCCACCAGAGACCGACAGGGAACTGCTGGACTTCGCGCTGATAGTTGTAGCGAACAAAGACCTTGGTATTGTCGCTGATGTCGTAATCCCCTCGTATCACCCACTGCCTGTTGTTTTGGCTGAAGATTTCGGACTGGACGTAGTTGAAGCCCCCGGTCGCGTTCGGATCAGCGTTAGCCGCGGGAAACAATTTCATCAAGGCTTGCATATTCGGGTCAATGCATCCGGTTTGACCAGCGCTGGTGCAGGCAGGGATCTGTCCTCCGGCGAAATTCTGCAGGCATTTATTCTTGGTAATGTCTATAGACGAACAACCTGGAGCTTTGCCGGATGCCGTAATAGTCCCTTCCTTCGCCACTTCGGTGGGTGAGAAGTTGCCCGTAATCTCGCCAGCTGTTGGCACCGTCGCCCTAAGCAACCCGGTGTCAAGAGTTTGTTTGTAGTATTCAAATCCGGTCCAGAAGAACAACTTCTGGCGGCTCTTGTTGAAGTTTGTTCCGGGGATCAGCACGGGGCCGCCGATCGTGCCACCGGGGTAATAGTAGGAGTTCGCAGGTTGCTTTACTCCGCTCGCGTTATTCAACCAGTCATTTGCATTGAGAACGTGGTTCCGTGCGGAGAGAAACCCGCTGCCATGGAACTGCGTGCCCCCGGCCTTGGTTACCGAGGTAATGAGGATGGGCCCCTTCTGGTTTTCAGCGCTGAAGTTCGACGTCAGGACCTTGAACTCCTGGACGAAATCTGAGTTGGGATTGACCGGCGTGTCGCAGTTACATCCGGGATCGGAAACGTGCGCGCCGTCCGAGGTGATGTCCAAGCTGTTCGTGGGCAGACCGTTGTAAGAAAAGGCGGCGTTGAGCGGGCTCTGACTGCCGGAATCCCCGTTGGCATTGATGCCAATCGTTGCGCCGTTGTAGTTCGCCTTGTTCGACGTTCCGTTTTCGATGCCGAAGCCGGGCACAATTTTGATGTACTCGGCGGCGTTACTCCCTACCTGAACGAAGTTCTGCAGTTCCTTGGTTTCCAGCGTAAACGACTTTTCACCGGAGTCCAGGGTCGCGATGGCAGGGTCCTGTTCCGCCGTGACCTCGACGGTTGCAGTCGCGCTTCCAACCGCAAGCATCACGTTACCGTTGCGCCGCTCGCCGCCTCCCAGGCGGATGTCATCCGCTTTGTATGTTTTGAACCCAGTAGCTTCCACAGTGAGCACATAGGTTCCGACCGGAACCGAAGAAAATGTGTAGTAGCCCTCGGAATTTGTCACCGTATCGCGGGCCGAGCCAGACACGGCATCCTTCAACACAACCTTGGCGGCGGCTACCACCGACCCCGAGGGATCTGTCACAGTTCCCGTCAAAGTCGCGAAAATGCCTTGAGCTCTCAGAGAGAGCCCGCTTGCGACCAAAATCAGACAGCACAAAACGGCGAAACTGGAAATTAAGCGCCTTACCATCGAACCACCCCTCTTACCCAATAACGTTATTCTCGACGAGGAAGCCCCGATGGACAGTATTTAAATACTAGGCGCCCGAATTTTGTCAAGGCAAAAAACTGTGACGTTTAGCGGAAACG